>JGI24422J19971_10000829_pt1 | contig 17913 bp, 21 predicted proteins | sample DeeMarSWOR152_54_FD_19971 | JGI IMG/M metagenome (IMG submission 19971) | reverse complement strand
GCTGATTACAGGAGTCTTTGCTTGTGGATGTGCCCTGAGTCCAAAGGATGTTCGTGACACGGTTTCCGACGCCTTAGGAGCTGCTGCTAAGGCTTCTTTGTTCCTTAAAAGCGAGTACATCACTACAAGTCCTGAAAAAGCCTATGTACTCGAAGTGTTATGCGACGGCTGTCGTGTCTGCATCCAAACGTGTCCGTTGAACGCGATAACCATGCAAGGAGGAAAGGCCAAAATCAACCCTTTCATGTGCATTGGCTGTGGCGCATGCATACCAGTCTGTCCAAGAGAGGCTATTGACTTCAAGAATTCAACAACTAGGCAGATGATCGCTCACTTGAGGGGGGTTCTCAGCGATAAGGAACCCGACGAGGTTAGAGTAGTTGCCTTTGTTGAGAAGAGCGTTGGATATACTGGCATGGATTTTTTGGGGTTGGATCGTGTTAACTATCCGGAAAACATTCGAATTGTGCCTGTTCCTTCGACAGCCATTCTAGGCTTGAAACATTTGCTTTATGCTTTTGCTTTTGGAGCTGACGGCATTCTAGTGATTGAGGGGCAACAGGATGTGGATGAAAAGTTTACAAAGAAACGGATGATTGAGATGGGGCGTTCACTTGCTGAGTTTGAAATCAAAAGCATGCGAGTCCGCTACAGTTATGTGCCGCTACCAGTCTACAAGAAAGCCGCAGATCTGTTTACGAGGTTTACGGAAAGAATCAAAAAATTTGGTCCGTTACCCGCTGAAAAACGTGACGCCATTAAACAGAAGGTTGTAAGCTGAAGCGCGCGCTCTACGTTACGATTCCCAAAGATCTTTTGCAGGGCAACCCGTGGACAATACTACTCAAGAATACTGATTGCACCTCGTTGTGCGACATCACGGGAAATGATACACACACCTGTATCTACATTCTATACGCTTGTAGCACCAACGTAATCCAAATAAAAGGCACAGTGGTCATCCCAGAATTCCCCTCAGCCATAATCCTACCACTAATTATGATTCTTACCATGCTTGCCGTTAGCTTTGCGAAGAAAAACTCTACCGAAAACCAAGAAACTGACTTCACGACCACTTTTCATCTTGACGTTTCGAAGATTTCAGAGAAAAAGCAGACTTCATTTGGTTAAGAAAACCGGATGCTTGAAAATCTTCCCTTATCGAGATGACCCATTTTTTCTTTATTCCAGCTCCGAGCTCCGTGTGAAACAATTGATAGCAGAAATCATATGGGAATTGAGGGCAAAATGGACGGAAAAAGTAATAATAATGAACGGAAATCTGTTGTTCAGGGGGAAAGAGAGGTTGGACATAATTGTTTGTGTGAAGCATGTCCCAGAAACAGCGGAAGCAGAGATAAAAATCGATGCTACCGGGAAAGCCATTGAAAAGACTGGACTTGTTTTTGACATTAATGAATGGGACGACTACGCATTGGAGGAAGCTGTGCGCATTAAAGAAAAGCTTGGAGGCACCGTTACAGCAGTAACCGTCGGTTCAAAGGATGCCGACAGCACATTGAGAAAATGCTTGGCTAGAGGTGCAGACAAAGCCATAAGACTAACAGATGCAAAGTTTGAAGGTTCTGACAGTTTTGCCATTGCGAAAATTCTGTGCAGTGTCATTAAGGGTTTGTCCTCCGACTTGATATTGACTGGGGCTTTAGCTGGTGACGATGGCTACACAATGGTTGGACCCATATTAGCCGAAATGCTTGAAATCACCCACGCAACGATGGTTAAGAAAATCGAGCTAGGCAATAGTGTTGTCAAGGTTAACCGTGAACTGGAAGGAGGCTTGGAAGAAATAGTTGAAGTGAAATTGCCTGCCGTTCTCACAGTTCAGACGGGCATAAACGAGCCAAGATACGTCTCCATTCTAGGCATCAGAAAAGCCATGAAGAAGGAAATAAAGACTCTAAGCCTAGCTGACATAGACTTAAGTGAAAACGACGTTGGGGAAGCAGGTTCTTGGGTAAAGATAGAAAAGATGTTTGTGCCTCCGGTGGAGAAACAAGCAGAATTCATTAAGGGAACCCCGGAAGAGATTGCAACGAAAATTGCTGAAATCATCAAATCGAGAGGGCTGATATAAATGACGGAAATATTTGTTTTGGCAGAGCACAGACAGGGACAAATCAGAGACATAACTTTCGAAATGTTGACAAAGGGAAGAGAACTAGCAGAAAAAACAAACTCGGACTTGACAGCAGTTCTGCTAGGCAAAGAAGTTAAAGACCAGGCTAAAACTCTTTCAGAGTATGCAAAAAAGGTTTTGCCAGTTGAAGACGCGAAACTGGAGAATTTCAATTCTGAGGCTTACCAAAAAGTGCTATCAAGCATAATCAACAAACACAAGCCACTACTGACAATGATAGGGCACACGTCCTTCGGTGTGGATTTAGCCCCAAGCCTCGCAACGACACTAAAATTGCCGCTTGCGACAGACTGCATAGACCTAGAATTTGAAGGCGAAGTACTCTTCATAACACGCCAGATGTACGGCGGCAAAGTAAACGTCAAAGCAACAGCCCACAAGGCTGAAGGCTACATTGTCACTATTCGTCAAGCAGCTTTCGAAGCTCAAAAACCAGCTGTAAATGGAGAAATCATAGAAGAGCCTTCCCCAATTACGGAAGAAATAACCAAGAAACGTTTTGTCGAGTATGTTTTGCCTCCCCCGGGTGGGGTTGACATAACAGCTGCAGACGTGCTGGTTGGTGTTGGGCGTGGAATAAAGGATGAAAGCAACATGCCCGGGATGGAGGAGTTGGCAAACAGCCTAGGGGCAGTACTTGCTTGTTCGCGTCCAATCGTAGATAAGGGATGGCTTTCAAACGACCGCCAAGTAGGCTCTTCGGGAAAAACGGTAAAGCCGAAAGCATATATTGCCCTTGGAATAAGTGGAGCCTTTCAACATGTCTTGGGAATGAAAAATTCAGATCTGATAATAGCTGTAAACAAGGACGCGAATGCTCCAATATTCAGCTTCTCGGACTACGGTGTTGTTGAGGACTTGTTCAAAATAGTGCCTCCGCTGAAAAGCAAAATATATGAGTTAAAAGGGCGAAAAGCATAGTTCTAAATTGAAAAGGAGAGACGACAAGTGCATTTTGAATTAAGCGACGAACAGAAGGAAATTAAAAAAGCTGTTAGAGAATTCGCCGAAAAGGAGTTCACACCAGAACTAGCCCTAGAACTTGACGAAAAAGAGCAATTTCCCATCGAAATCTACAAAAAGGCAGCTAAACTAGGATTCACAAGCTTGAGGATTCCCGAAGAGTATGATGGACAAGGATACGGCCTCCTAGAAGATTCCATAGCAGTTGAGGAGATGTGCAGGGTAGACCCTGGAATTGGAGCTGCAATGTCGCTTTCAATCCTGATGCTTCCAGACATCCTGTTAAGGCACGGAACCGAAGAACAAAAGAAAAAGTACATCCCGCCACTGGCAAGAGGAGACGCAATTTGTGCAGCAGCCGTCACAGAACCTGAACACGGAAGCGACATAAGACGTATGGACACAAAAGCCGTAAAAAGCGGGAACGAATGGATAATCAACGGCGACAAACAATTCATAACGAACGCCCCGATAGCAGACACATTTGTAGTGATTTGCCAAACAGACCCACAGGCTACGCCTTCACACAGGGGTCAAAGTGCATTCCTGATTGAGAAAGATACACTAGGATTTGAAGTAACACAACTCCATGGTAAGATGGGCATCAGACCATGCATTACAGGCGCCATTTCATTAAGCGACGTCAAAGTACCAGAAGAGAACCTAGTAGGCGAACTAAACAAGGGCTTCTACTACGCTCTTGAACTTTTCGACGGAACAAGAATTACGGTTGCCGCCCAGGCTGTGGGCATGGCCCAGGGAGCCCTTGAACGTGCTTTCCAATATGCTAAGAACAGAAAACAATTCGGCTCGCCCATCATCAATTTTCAAGGAGTATCCTTCAAACTGGCTGACATGGCAATCAAAATCGAAGCAGCAAGAATGTTAACTTACAAAGCGGCTTGGTTGTACGACCAAGGAAAACCTGTCTCGATGGCAACCTCTATGGCCAAGGCGTTCGCAGGCAAAGCTGCAATGGAAGTTACAGATGAGGCAATCCAGATTTACGGTGGGTACGGCTTTCTGGCAGACTACCATGTTGAACGTTTCCACCGCTGTGCGAAAATAACAGAAATATACGAGGGAACCTCGGAGATTCAGAAACTGACAATAATAAACCGACTAATGAAAATGATGTGACAGCACCTTCCATTCATTCTTATTCAGTCAAGTCACACTATTCGTGTAGCCAGTGGCAAACGTTTCTCGACTAACATGCGTCTGAACGTAAAGATTATAGAGGGTGAGTCGACGCCTTACGAGCGAAAGCTCGGGGAAAGTTGTAAGGAAGAAATACGTTACTGATGGCCAAATGAAGTCGAATTTTTTGATTTGTTGCTAGGCTGGTTTGAAGTAGTATCTTGGCCATTGGGGCCATTGTGACTGCACAGCAGATGTGTCAAATTGCATAGTTAACTCCATTCCTATCTTGATTCTTTCGCGTTCTACGTCTCTTATCATGCCTGGGATTTTTAGGTCATTTTCAAGTTGGATTATGCCCACGGCGTATGGTGCCATCTGTTCGAATTGTGGAGGTGCCACATAAATGATTGTGTATGTTAATAGTTTTCCTTTAGGTTGGATTTGAGTCCATTCGAACTCTTTTGAAAAGCATTTGTCACACAAAGGTCTTGGCGGAAGGTGAATTTTTCCGCATTTTTTGCATTTTCCACCCATAAGTTTTCCTTGACTTATGTATTTGTAGAATTGTTCTATTGTGAATTGAGGCTGCTCGCTCATTTTATTCCCTCCTGAAAATGTGAACCGTGGCTGTTGCACCAGAACCGCCAACATTATGGGCTAAACCTACCTTTGTGTCTTTCACTTGCCTCTTCTCTGCTTGTTCGGTTAATTGAAGATAAATTTCATATGCCTGTGCTGTTCCCGTTGCGCCCACCGGGTGCCCCTTGGATTTTAATCCGCCGCTCGTGTTTACTGGAAGCTTCCCTTCAAGTTTTGTTTCGCCGCTTTCAACTAGGCGTCCGCCTTCGCCTTGTTTACAGAAGCCTAAGTCTTCGTAGCCTATTATTTCGGCTATTGTGAAGCAGTCGTGAACTTCAGCGACATCCACGTCTTCAGGTTTTACTCCAGCCATTTCATAGGCTTGTCTTGCAGCGATTTTTGCTGCAATAAGGGATGTTAGGCTTTCACGTTCATACATGCCTATGCTGTCGCTTGCTTGTCCGCTTCCAATTATTTGGATTGGCATGTCTGTGTATTTTTTAGCTATTTCTGGTTTTGTTATTATTACGCAGCTTCCACCATCAGTTATTAACGAACAATCGTAAAGCTTCAAGGGCCAAGCGATAACTCTTGATGATAAGGCTTTTTCAAGTGTCACTTCCTTCTGCATGTGAGCTTTCGGATTTAAAAATCCGTTGTGATGATTTTTCACGGCCACCATTGCTAATTGTTCCTCTGTTGTTCCATACTCATGCATGTGAGCTGTAGCCATTAACGCGTATAACCCTGGGAATGTTATGCCATGCCACTGTTCGAAGGGAAAGTCTGAAGCCATAGCTAAATATTCGGTGACTTCTGGCGTCGTTCTATGGGTCATTTTCTCTACGCCACCAACCATAACAACATCACAAAGACCGGAAAGCACGGCAAATACTCCAGCTCTCAGAGCGGCGCCAGAAGAGGCACATGCTGTTTCAGTTCTAGTAGCGGGTATGTGCAACAAACCAGCCCAGTCGGCTACTGTTGCGCCCGTGTGTCCCTGATGTTCGTAGGATTCTCCCATGTGCCCAACAAACAAGGCTTTTATGTCTTTTTTAGGGTCTAGGTTTGGGCAGCGGTCGAAGGCTTCTTTTGCTGCTTCTGCAAAAATTTCCCTAGCGTACAAACCTTCTAGTTTTCCGAATTTTGATAAGCCAGCAGAAACTATCGAGACGAGAGGTTTGCCCTTCAACTTAATTTTCTCCTCTGAGCATTGCCAATTTGGAGAGTCAAATAGGCTTCAACAAATATTTAAGTTTCTTCAATAAAAACTGGAATTTTTCACGAAAGTTTTATGTAACTAGCTTTTTCATAATAAGTCTCTAAACTTGAGAAGGGAAAGGAAAATGAGTGAAGTTGCAATTGTTGGTGTTGGATGCGTCGGCTTTCAACCGATACTGCCAGAACTGTCATACAAGGAGTTGATGTATGAAGCAGCTGTAAAGGCTTATGAGGACGCTGGAGTTGATCCACGAAAAGACATTGACGTCTTTATCACGTGCGCTGAGGATTACTTGGAAGGATTTAGCATCTTCGACGAGTTCGTTCCAGACCAATTAGGTGCGGTGCTACGCCATCTTTTCACTGTTTCAGGAGACGGATTGCTTGGATTGGCGAATGCTTACATGCTCATCAAAACTGGACATTTTGACACCGTGGTTGTTGAAGCCCACAGCAAGGCCTCAGACCTGCTTACGTTAATGGATGTTATTGCCTTCGCCTTGGACCCGGTGCTCAACAGACCCTTGGGTGGTCATCCGTACTATGTTGCTGGAATGGAGATGAACCGCTATTTGCACGACACTTGCACAACCGTCGAGCAGTGCGCTCAGGTTGTTGTTAAGAACAAGAAGAATGCTTGTGGAAATCCTTACGCTGGGTATGGTGCCAACATAACTTTAGACCACGTTTTATGCTCTGATGTGTACTTTTACCCCTTGAAAAAGCTGGAGATAAGCACCCCTGCAGACGGTTGCATAGTCATGGTGCTGGCTTCAGAGAAAGTTGCTGAAAAGCTCACGGACAAACCTGTCTGGGTTAAAGGCGTTGGATGGTGCACTGAAACCCCAAATCTAGAAACAAAAGACTGGTCCAAAGCGATAGATACGCGGTTGGCGGCTGAAATGGCATACAAGACGGCGAAAATCCATAATCCGCGGAAGGAGATAGACTTTGCAGAGGTCAACGACCTGTTTGCATACAAGGAGCTTCAACATATGGAAGCATTAAAGCTATGCGAGTTTGGCGAGGCTGGAAGACTGACAGAGGAAGGGATTACAGCGAGGAATGGCGAATTGCCAGTGAATCCGTCTGGAGGCTTGCTTGGAATGGGATACGGACTTGAGGCTTCTGGAACCGAAAAGCTTCTGGAAGTGGTTCTGCAATTAAGAGGCGAAGCAGGCCGAAGACAAATATGCGACGCAGAAGTCGGCTTGGCTCACGCTTGGCGTGGAATCCCAACAACCACTGGAATTGCGGCGGTTCTAAGCAACGTTAAGTGAGGTGAAATGTGAGATGTTTGGTAAGAAAAGAGTTGCAGTTGTTGGAGCTGGCTTAACCCTATTTCGAAGAAGAATGAAAGAGACTGGGAAGGAGCTGTCTTGGGAAGCGTCAAAGATGGCTCTTGATGCTGCTGGAATGGAGCTAGGAGACATGCAAAGTGTTGTGATGGGAACGGCGCCAGACGCTTTCGACGGAGTTCACATGAAAGGCGAATATTTGGCGGACGGAGCAGGAGCATATCGGAAGCCTTACACGAGGGTTTTTGTGGGTGGCGGAACAGGAGTTTTTACGCCTCTGGCTGGCTGGTGGCACGTGGCATCTGGCCAGTTTGACTCGTGCTTGGTTGTCGCTGAAGAGAAGATGTCCTCTTGTTATCCACATCCTCAGTTCGCTTTCACAACGATATTCGACCCCATACTTGAGCGACCAATAGGTATGAACTTGATCTGGATATTTGCTTTGGAGATGCATCGTTACATGCACAAACATGGCATTAAGAAGGAAGACATAGCTCGGGTTTCTGTCAAGAATAAGGGAAACGCTCTGGATCATCCGTGTGCTCAATTGGGCGCAAAGATAACTGTTGAAGACGTTTTGAACTCTGAGATCATGGCTTGGCCTGTTCAGCGCCTAGACGTTAGTCCAACAAGCGACGGCGCGGGTGCCTTGGTTTTGGTTTCGGAGGACGTCGCCAAGGAGATTACTGATGACCCTGTTTGGATTGACGGTGTAGGCTGGTGCATCGACGGTACGTATTGGACGAACCGTGACCTCTACTATCCGGACTACGTGGAATGTGCAGCGCGTATGGCTTACAAGATGGCTGGAATCAAAAATCCGCCGAAGGAGATTGACGTAGCTGAACCCTATGACCCGTTTGACTATAAGGAGCTTCATCACATGGAAGGCTTGTTGTTGTGCAAGAAGGGTGAAGCCCCAAAACTGACAGCAGAAGGCGTAACACAGAGGGACGGTGATCTACCAATAAACCCGTCTGGTGGACTGTTAGGCGTTGGCAATCCGATAGCAGCGGCAGGCTTGATGAAGGTTTGTGAAATCTTCTGGCAGTTACGTGGTGAAGCTGGAAAACGGCAGATTCCAGGTGACCCCAGAACAGGCTTGGCTCAAGCGTGGGGCGATCTCATGCAATATGGCTCAGTGATTGTGATGAGACGTTAAGGGAGGAGATGAAAATGAGCGAGAAAATTAAACATTATCAGGGTGAAGCGCTCAAATCTGCAGACTTCAAAGAAGGCAGAGTTCCAACGGAAAAGTGGAGGCCCAAAGTGAAGTTTGCTTGGAGTGCAGGCATAGCCATAGGCAAGTTCCTTGAGGAACTCAAGAAAGGAAAGATAATAGCTTCAGCATGCAGTAAATGTGGACGAATCATGGTTCCGCCGAGAATTTACTGTGAAAACTGCTTCAAACCAACGGACGGCTGGAAATATGTAAAGGACACGGGTACAATCAACACTTATTCGATTTCCTACCTAGCTGCAGACGCCAGCAGATTGAAAGAGCCGATACTTGTTGCAATCATAGACTTGGACGGAGCCTCGGAAGGCATGGGCATAATCCACAAGCTCGGCGAAGTAGACAAGGAAAAGATAAAGTTCGGAATGAAGGTCAAAGCTGTATGGAAACCGAAGGAAGAACGCGTTGGCTCAATCACGGACATTAAATACTTCAAACCATTAAAGGAGGCGATCCTGTGAGCCTAGACAAAATAACAAACCCGTTCCATATACGCCACTGGCTAGGTGATATGGAAGCAGACTACATCTATACGTTAGGCATTGCTGGCGAACGGTTCTTCAAAGAGATAAAGGAAAACGGAAGGATAATGGGTGCAAAATGTCCACGTTGCAACGTTGTCTATGTTCCGCCGAGGATGTATTGTGAGAAGTGCTTTGCAAAACTTGGGGGATGGGTTGACGTAGGCACAAAAGGCGTAGTCCATACGTTCACAGTTGCCACGATAGATGTTGATGGAAAGAAACTACAGAAACCAGAGATATATGCGTTGATAAAGTTTGAGGGAGCTTGCGGCGGGTTAATCCACAAGATAGGGGAAACGACTTCGGAGAAAGTGAAGATCGGCATGAAGGTCGAGGCAGTCTTTAAGCCATCATTTGAAAGGAAAGCCTCGATAAACGACATAAAACACTTTAAACCAGCAGAATAAACCCAACTCTCTATCTTTTTTTTGATATTAGACCAAATATTTCTAGCGCGATTTCTAGGTTACTGTATGGATACAATGTGCCAATCTTTCTACAAGTTTTAAATGTAAGGAATAGTAGAGAAGTTGTAGTCAAGTCAAAACAACTGATTTAGGTTGAGAGGTTTGTTATAAATGAAGAAGAACGAGATGCGGCTTCTTGTAGAATTGATCAAGAATTGCAGCAGGAGCGACAGGAAGTTAGCAAAGGTTCTGGGAACGTCACAACCAACTGTAACTAGAATGAGAAATAAACTAGCAAAGGAAGGATTCATACAAGAATTTACTGTAATACCAGACTTCGTAAAGATGGGATTCGAAATCGTAGCAGTTACTCTAACCAAGACAAAATTCAACCCCAAGTTGAGGGAAAGATTAAAAAATCGGCAATGGAAAAACCAAACATCATATTTTGTGCTGGGTGTGAAGGCTTGGGAAAAAACAGAATATGCATTTCCTTACATAAGAACTACGCAGATTATTATGATTTCATCACAAAATACATGACAGAGTGGAGAGATATAATAGAAAGCTACGAGACAGTTCTCATCAGTATACCAGGAACAATTGTTAAACCACTCTCTCTAAAGTACCTAACAGAACTGTTTGAAGAATAACCAATTACAGCAGAAACAAAACAACTAGCTAGAATCATAAAATCCCAAACATTCTTAAATATCTCGGAAAAAGCCTTTTAATATCTCCTCCTAGATTTCTACAAACATGCAAATATTACAACTGTCACTAGCTGTGCCCGAAAACGAATATTCAACAGAAAAGCTGATAGAAGTTTTTCCATGCAGGATCCCCGATAGCGTCAAACGGAACGTACTGAATTTAGGGGTTTCCAAAAGATACCTCATCAGCCCTATCGTTTCCACCTGCAAACAGGAGACAATCATAAGTGAAAAAGAACTCGTCAACCTCTGTCTAGAAGCCTGCCAAGACACACTAGAAAAATCTGACTTATCCATCAAAGACGTAGGCTACTTTATTGCAGCTTACGATGCGAATCCGTTTCTGTGCCCGGGTTTAAGCCATCTTCTAATCCGTAAACTCGGATTCAACCCTTACATCAAACACGTCAACGTTCAAGGAATGGCTTGCGCGTCCTTCACGAAAGCCCTTGAACTTGCTGAAGACCACCTAGCCACGCATTCCCACGATAATGTTCTGCTTTGCACTTCAGGCGTGAACTCTTATTGGCTCATCAACCAGTTGCGAGGCTTGAAAGATGTCATGGGAATCCGCAAAATCAGATCGATAAAGGATAAGACCAAGCAAAAGATGGAGCTGAGGAAATGGATCGCCACCATGGAGTTTTTCCTGTTCGGAGACGGAGTGGCTAGCTGCGTTATAGCAAAGGAAGGCGATGGACTATCCGTTAAAAAAGTTGTGAACGTTACAAACTTCAGAGAGAACGATTACTTGGTTGGTTACGCAAGAATCGCAGCCTTAAACGAACCCTTCAAATTCGGCTTCTACTCGCATCTGGGCAAAGAAATTCCAAAACTCGGAGTTGAATACACCGCTCTAGCTTTGAAGAAACTGCTCGGAAAAAAGGCTGAACACATAATGGAAAATGCTAAAAAATGGGCAATACACACTGGCAGCAGGAAAATACTTAACCTAATGGCTGAACACTACCAAATTCAACCTCAAAAAGTCAAGGAGTCACATGAAGTACTTAGAGAATATGGCAACTTATCCGGAGCAAGTTTACCTTTTATCGTCGAAAAAATAGTTTCAAAAAACAAATTCTCCAAAGGCGACATCATCTTAGTGCTTGGTTATGGCTGGGGATTCTCAGCTTCCGCCAGCCTGTTGGAATTTAAGAAACACCATGAATGAAGCGATAGGTTTAAACCGATAAGAAAATAGCTTTTAGGCTCAATGTGATATTCAAGTTAAAACTAGCCTTGTTAAGGAGCAAAAGTTGAATGTCCGACAAAGAAAAAATTAATGAAATTGCCAAAGAGCGGGAACGCTGGGAAAAAACAACACTGCCAAAATGGATAGGACAAAGTCCCGAAAGGAAAAGTGAATTCCGGAACCATTCAGGCACGTTGATAAAACGCGTCTACACGCCAGAAGACATCAAAGACCTAGATTACATGCGAGACCTAGGTTTTCCGGGCGAATACCCCTTCACCCGTGGAGTGCATGCAACAATGCACAGGGGCAGACTTTGGACTATGCGACAGTTTTCAGGATACGGCACAGCAGAACAAACAAACCAACGATTTAAATACCTACTAAAGGAAGGTGAAACAGGCTTAAGCATAGCCTTCGACTACCCAAGCATTAGGGGTTACGACTCAGACCATCCATTCTCAAAAGGTGAAGTCGGCATATGCGGAGTAGCCGTTTCCTCATTTAAAGACATGGAAGTTCTGTTTAACGGCATACCCCTCGACAAAGTCACAACATCCATGACAATCAACGGTCCAGCAGCCATGTTACTAGCCATGTACATGGCGGTAGGCGACAAACAAGGGGTACCCAGAGAAAAGCTTGGAGGAACAACGCAAAACGACGTGCTTAAAGAATACTTCGCCCAGAAACTAATCATATTTCCGCCTAAGCCTTCACTGAAACTTGTAACAGACATAGTAGAATACTGCACAAAACACGTGCCCAGATGGAATCCAATAAGCGTTAGTGGATACCATATAAGAGAGGCTGGGGGAAACGCTGTTCAAGAACTAGCTTTCACACTTTACGATGGAATAACGTATGTGGAATCATGCCTTGAAAGAGGAATGAAAGTTGACGAATTTGCCCCCCGATTGTCATTCTTCTTTGCAGCCCACAACGACTTATTTGAAGAAATAGCAAAATTCAGAGCAGCCCGCAGAATATGGGCAAAAACAATGAAGGAAAGATTCCACGCCAAAAACCCAAGGTCCATGTGGATGCGCATGCACGTTCAAACAGCAGGATTCACCCTTACGGCACAGCAACCCCTGAATAATATTACACGCGTTACAATTCAAGCCTTATCCGCAGTATTAGCTGGAACACAATCGTTGCACACAAACTCCTTCGACGAAGCACTAGCTTTGCCAAGCGAGGAAGCAGTAAGAATAGCCCTAAGAACACAGCAAATAATCGCCCATGAAAGCGGAGTAGCCAACACCATAGACCCCTTAGCTGGCTCATACTACGTAGAGAACCTAACAAACGAGATGGAGAAGCACACAATGGAATACTTCCGAAAACTAGACGACATGGGTGGAGCAATCCCAGCCATAGAGAAAGGCTTCTTTCAAAAGGAAATTGCTGACAGTTCCTATGCGTATCAGAAGGAAGTAGACGAGAAAAGACGAATTTTAGTTGGAGTAAACGATTATATGACAGAAGAAAAGCAGCCAATAAAAGTTTTAAGGGTAGACCCAAAAGTTGAAGAGGAACAAGTTGCAAGCCTTCACAAGCTGAAAAGCGAAAGAGACAACAGAAAAGTGAATGAAATGCTTGAAAAAATTCATTATACGGCAGAAAAGGATGAAAATCTCATGCCAATAATAATTGATGCTGTAAAGGCATATGCAACAATAGGCGAAATCTGCGACGTGCTTCGGAAAATCTACGGAGAATTCAAGGAGCTAATCGTAATTTAAAGAGGGAAAAAACGTGAAGAATCAAAGGAAAATTAGAGTTTTAATCGCTAAGCCAGGTCTCGACAGCCACGATAGAGGAGCCAAAATCATAGCCAGAGCATTAAGAGACGCTGGAATGGAAGTAATCTACACTGGTTTAAAACAGACCCCAGAGCAGATAGTTGAAACAGCCCTCCAAGAAGATGTGGACGTAATAGGATTAAGCATTCTTTCAGGAGCCCACAAAACCCTTTTCCCGAACATAATAGATCTGTTGAAGCAGAAAGGCTTAACAGACGTGCTTGTTGTCGCCGGAGGCATAATCCCAGAAGAAGACGTTCCAGAAATGAAAAAGCTTGGAATAAAAGGAATCTTTGGACCTGGAACACGGACAGATGAAATAATTCAGTACATATTTGAAAATGTTCCGAAAAGAACCTAAAAGCTGAAGATGTGCGAACATTGCCGAAAATACAGGAAATNGCCAGAGGCGTGCTAGCTGGAGACCGCAGAAGCATAGCGAGAGCAATAACAACTATCGAAAACAACGGTCCCAAAGCGCAAGAACTAATCGCTTCAATTTTCCCTCACACTGGAAATGCCCACGTTATAGGATTAACCGGCTCCCCAGGCTCTGGAAAAAGTACACTCATAGACAAAATCATACGCGAGTACAGACGGAAAGACAAAACTGTAGGCGTTATAGCCGTAGATCCAACAAGCCCCTTCACGGGAGGCGCATTTCTTGGCGACAGAATCCGAATGCAAGAACTAAGCACAGACCAAGGAGTTTTCATACGTAGCATGGCAACCCGCAACTATCTCGGTGGAATAGCTAAAGCAACAAAAAACTCTGCGAAAGTCTTGGATGCCGCAGGTAAAGACGTAGTCATCGTTGAAACCGTTGGTTCTGGACAATCTGAGGTGGAAATAATCAAAGTGGCGCAAACGATAGTCGTTGTCTTTGCACCGGGCTTAGGAGATGAGATACAAGCAATAAAGGCTGGAATCATGGAGATAGCCGACATTTTCGTCGTGAACAAGGCTGACCGTGCAAACGCCGACAAAGCTGTGATGGACATTCAAGCGATGCTGCAGTTAAACAGTAAAGAAAAAGAGTGGAAGTCGCCGGTTCTAAAGACTACAGCCCTCACAGGCGAAGGCGTCCCGCAACTCATCGAAAAAATAGGAGAGCACAGGCTTTTCTTGGAAAAGGAGTTCGAACGCAAAAGAAGCCGAGAAAAGGCTGAAGCCGAACTGGTGGAAGCCATAAAAGAGAAAGTGGCAAGTTCGATAATTGAAGAATTGAAAAGGGAAGGAAAGCTCGAAGAGTTTCTGCAAAAAATTCTGGAAAAGAAAATGGATCCTGCTTCCGTAGCTGAGAAACTCTTGAACAAAAAATCCGGAAAGCAAGTTTAGAAGTGATAAAAGTCAATGCCTAAACTAGAACAAGGGCTTGTACAGGTTTACACTGGAAATGGAAAAGGTAAGACTTCAGCTGCTTTTGGACTTGCTCTGAGAGCCATAGGAAGAGGATTAAAGGTCTATGTAGTTCAGTTCATTAAAGGTGGATTCGACTACGGCGAACTCTACGTAGTTGATAAACTTCCAAATTTCAAGCTTAAAGCCTTCGGAAGAGGCGAGTTCGTGACGGAAAAGCCTCCGGGAAAAGAGGATGTTGAACTTGCACAAGAAGCCTTGGCTCTAGCTGAACAAGTAGTCAAAAACGGTGAATACGACATAGTTATTCTAGACGAAATTAACGTAGCCCTAAACTTGAAACTGACAAATCTTAACAGAGTTCTGGAATTGATAAAGAATAAGCCAAAACATGTTGAACTCGTATTAACTGGGCGTTATGCACCTAAGGAGATAATTGAAGCCGCAGATTTAGTTACAGAGATGAAAGAGGTCAAACATCCATTCAACAAGGGCTACCAAGCTCGAAAAGGAATAGAATATTAGCCTTTCCGCTCCGAGGAATTTATCCGCTAATGCTTGCTCTAACTTATTAACAGCATCCTCGAAAAGAGGGAAAAACCTGTAATTCTTATTTTTTCAGCCTAGTCACTTTCTTTTCTAAACATTCCAAAGAGCTTTCGAAAAAGTCATGCTGTTTCGTTGATTTTCTTTCCCATCTTGCTAGTCCATTCTTTGATTGGAATGGCGAACTGCTTTTCAACTTTGTTTCTGTATATGCTGTTGTAGGTGCAGAATGACCTTATTTTGCCGTCTGGCGTGGCGTAGTGAATTGCGCATCTTTGAACTCTATCTATGTCAAGGTTCCACACGTCTTGAAAATGCATTATGCCAAGCATGATAACCCTACGCATGAGATCTCCCAGAGCCTCGTAGCTTCCTTTAGTTATCACATTCTTGAGCAAACTTCTGACAAGATCAGACTTGACCATGGGTAGAAGCTTCAGAAGCTTCATCTTTGCCATCGTCTTTTTGCCTTTGACGCCTGAATAATATATGTCCCAGAAAATCTGGGCAAACTTGTCAACATCAACGTATTTGGTTATAGGTTTGTAGGAGCCGTCTTTGTCAATGATTATGAATGTTGCTGCTCCGCACATGGGATGCATCGTGAACTCTGGATAAGTTTTGTTCTTTATTATACCCATTCCCTTGGACACTGGAAGAGGCCAGTTGACGGGTCTCCAATCCCACTTCGTCACGGCTCGGTTTGTCTGTTCCTCTATTAGCATAACAGCATCTGGTACTGTAATGCGGAGTTTCCTCATCTCCTCTTTTCTTGCTCTTCCAGCCATTGAAATAGGCTGAATGTTAATGCATCTAACAACATCATGATTTTCAACAGCGTATCGAACTATATCTCCTAAATCCTTATCATTCACGCCCTTTGCTAAAGTAACCACTAGAACTACTGAGTTTAAACCTATTTTTCTTGCGTTCTCAATAACCTTTTGCTTTATTGGGATAAGGTCTGTTCTTGCCCTGAGTTTCTTGTGGATTTCTTCCCTTAAACCGTCGAACGTAAGATAAAGCGTGTCCATTCCAGCATCGCAAATCTTCTTGAAGTATTCTATGTCTTCTGCAATACGCAAGCCATTGGTGTTAACTTCCACATGGCTTATCCCAGCTTTTTTAGCCTCTTTGATTAAGTCTGGTAAGTCGTTTCTCAGGGTTGGTTCTCCACCGCTGAACTGAAGCGCGTTACATGCCCACGGCTTGTTGGCTCTGAACAATCTAATCATATCTACAATCTGCTCGTAAGAAGGTTCATAGACATAGTTTGCAGCTCCAGCATAGGCAAAACAAATTGGACACGCCATGTTGCATCTGTTTGTAACGTCTATTATGCCTAAAACAGTGTGCGTCTTATGCTGTGGACATAATCCACAGTCAAACGGGCATCCATTAACTACCTTAGTGTGGGGATTTTCTAAGCCGCTACCTGCATATTTGGCATTATACCAGTTTTCATAGAACCATTTGTAAAGTTCAGCGTCTCCCCAGTAAACATCCTCAAACTTTCCATGTTCAGGACAAGTCTTTTCCAAATAGATTACGCCGTTTTCCTCATAAATTCTCATAGGTATTTTTCTCTGGCATTCAGGGCATATGCTTGCTGAGTACGTCTCAAATTTGTTGAACACTTGAGGCTTAGACATTCCAACAGGCTTCCCAAGTTTTGAATATTAGGTAAGCACATAAGCTATTAATATTTCTAATCGTTGAGTTTGAACGAAATTAGGTTTTTTTCCTCAATTTCTGCGAATATGGCGAAGAGGATAAATAGCCTACCGAGTAATAACATGAAGCGTGATATTCATGTCTGAAGAGGAAATCAAAAAAGAAGTTACCGACCTTAGAGAAAGGGTTGTTAGACTTGAAGTGAAAGTCGAAGAGCTAACCAAACGCCTTGACAACGTTGCGAATTATACCAAACAACTATATGAGTATCTGCAGAAACAAACAGGCAAATCATCATTCTAAAAATTGGAAGGAAAAAAAGGGAAGACTAGGGCGGCGGTGGTGGTGGAGCCGCTGTTTTCTTGTCTTCTCTAACTACAAGGTAGATTATTAATCCGATGATGCCAGCGATTAGAACTATGATCAGCCATAGTGCACCGTTCATACCTCTCGATTTAGCATCTCTATAAACCCATATGCAAAACAGTATCGCAACGATAAACCATACTATCGGCACCAAGAGAAAGAGAAGTGCCAATCCAACGAACCATTCACCTTGTGCTATTTGAGATAAGAGCATTGACAACATTTTTCATCGTTTTCAGTTTTATCTGCAGAACATGTATATAATAACTATGGTGGAAATCAAATCCGCGTTAGACATAAGCGTGTTTAGCAAGTTTTAAACATGAAGTAGTCCCTATCTTGTTTTAACTGGTGGAAAAGAGTTCGATGAACGAAAAAGCTGAGAAAACATACGCTGGTAAATGTGTTGATTGTGGTTCACTTTTAGAATTATACGAGGTTGATTTTAGAAAAGGCATAAAAATTATGCAATGTACTCGCTGTGGTTTATACCATTTTTACAAGAAGGGTTTCTTTGGCAAGTGGAAGCTTGTGAAGGTCGGCCGTGTTTCGGATTTGTGGAGAAAATCCAAATGATGGGAACAACCCATGCAGCTTTCGCTTTGCTACGCTACTACGTTATTGCTTATTTTGTTGGGTTGCCTTTTGACATGCCGATGGTTTTAACTCTTCTAATCATTCGGTAGCTTACTTCCCGACATTGACTATCCTAGAGGCTTCCT
>JGI24422J19971_10000828_pt1 | contig 17917 bp, 21 predicted proteins | sample DeeMarSWOR152_54_FD_19971 | JGI IMG/M metagenome (IMG submission 19971) | reverse complement strand
ATCGGGAAGAAGAACCAGGTGACGAACGTATTCGGCACCATCGACGCTCTGCTCAAGAAAAGATACGACCTGCTGCCAAAGCTCATTGCTACCGTTAAGGCGTATATGAAGCACGAAAGGGAGCTGCTGGAGGAAATCACCCAAATGAGGGCGAAGGCGGTTTCAGGCAGGCTGTCCGACGACGACAAGGTTGAGCTTGACAATATAGTGACAAAGGCGCTCGGCGGTATAATGGTGGCGGTCGAGAATTACCCGGACCTGAAAGCAAACCAGAATTTTCTGCAGCTCCAGCGGGCGATGAACGAGGTTGAAGAGCAGATATCGGCTGCGAGGCGCGCATATAACGCGGTGGTAACTGACTACAATAACGCCGTTGAGATGTTTCCGACAAATGTGGTTGCTTCCACGATGAGGTACAAGCTAAAGAAAGTGTTTGAAATCAGCCAGGAGCAGCGAGAGGATGTTGATGCTGAGAAACTTTTCAAGAGCTAAGCTTCCAGAGGCCGGATAGAAGTCTAAAGTAACCGGCAATGGCTTTTGACGGGTGGATATGTGAAGACGCTCGAAGATTTAAGAGACTTTTATAATACCACTTTGTTGGCCGAGCTTAAGGTTCTTGAGCGCCAGCGCAGGAATGTTGTCAGAAAATTTCAATATGTTGGCATCGTGCTTTTATGTATTGCGGCGGTTGTAGTTTTATTATTGTGGCATTCTTTGGCCAGGCAGCCTATGCTTATTTTCATCCCGATTATAATATGTGCTGTGATAGGCGGCGTAATATGTAGGTTCATCAACAGAGGTTATGTAACAGAATTTAAGGCTGTGGTAATACGAAGAATAATCCATTTTATTAACGAAGACCTGAACTATTCCCAGCAGGATTACATCCCTAAATCGACTTTTGTATTGTCCAAAATCTTCAGCACAAAGCCCAACCGTTATAAAGGTGATGACCTGGTTTCAGGCAGGATCGGGGCAACAAGAATTAAATTCTCTGAAGTTCACGCTGAGCACGAAAGCGGCTCGGGTAAGAATCGTCGCCGCTATACGATATTTAAGGGGCTGTTTTTTATTGGTGATTTTAATAAGGATTTTGCCGGGCAAACAGTGGTCCTTCCTGATACCGCTGAGAAGCTGTTTGGCCGAATAGGGCAAAAGCTGCAGTCGCTGAACATATTCCGGGGCAAGCTCATAAAGCTCGAAGACCCTGAATTCGAAAGTGCTTTTGCCGTTTATGGCGACGACCAAATCGAGGCGAGATATATTTTATCAACAAGTTTGATGAAGCGGATTGTTGACTTTAAGAAAAAAACCAATAGAAAGATATTCTTGTCTTTCATAGGTTCGATGGTTTTTGTTGCCGTCTCGTACACAAAAAATCTTTTTGAGCCGAGAATATTCAGGACATTGCTGGATTTTGAACCGATTCGGGAATACTTTGAAGACCTTCAGCTTGCTCTCGGCATAGTTGATGACCTTAACCTGAACACCCGCATCTGGAGTAAACGATAAATGGATGCTTATTGCTTGAAACCGGATGAGCTGCCTGATTTGACCATTGAGAAACTCGGCTCACCGACGATAGATTCCCCTCTGATACAAAGCAGGCGTCATTTTACTGATGATCACGAGAAGATTCTCTTATATTCACATTCAGAAAATCTGAGATGGTACGAAAATTCGGACAAAGAGCTTCCGATGTTCGAGAGAGCCGGCCCCCGTCGCAAGATTTTCTTTGACCCGAAGAAACTAAACTGTGGAATAGTTACCTGTGGCGGATTGTGTCCCGGCCTTAATGATGTGATAAGAACCGTCACCCTTAGTCTTATTTGGCAGTATGGAGTCGAGAAAGTTTTTGGCTTCCGATATGGCTACGCAGGTCTATCCTCGAAAGCTCATCAACAGCCTTTGCTCTTAACGCCGGTGTTGGTCAATGATATCCACCTTAAGGGAGGGGATATTTTATCATCCTCTCGCGGGCCCCAGGACGTTGATGATATGGTTGATAATCTGGAAAAGATGGGAATCGGCTTATTATTTACCATTGGCGGAGACGGAACGCTGCGAGGAGCACACGAGCTGACCAAAACTATAAAGAAAAGAGGATTAAAAATCTCGGTGATTGGCATTCCGAAAACAATTGACAACGATATCTCCGGCATTGAGCAGTCTTTTGGCTTCTCGACCGCTGTTGAGGCGGCACGTCCGGCGATTCGCTGTGCACACGAAGAAGCAAGAGGTGCCTGGAACGGCGTTGGATTGGTTAAATTGATGGGTAGGGATTCGGGCTTCATCGCCGCCTACGCCACGATAGCCAATAGCGATGTGAACTTCTGCTTTATCCCGGAAGTGCCCCTGGTTCTGGAAGGTGAAAATGGGTTCCTGAAAGACTTGGAAAAACGACTGGATAAAAAACATCACGCTCTGATTGTTGTAGCAGAAGGTGTAGGCAGGCAGTTGACCGAAAAGAACGGTGCCCAAAAGAAGGATGCTTCCGGAAATATTGTGCGCGAGGATATCGGGCTTATGTTGAAGGAAAGAATCAAAACTTATTTTCAAGAAAAGGACAAACCGTTGTCTTTGAAATATATTGATCCCAGTTATATGATTCGCAGCTTACCTACCGACTCCAACGATGCGGCCTTTTGCATATTGCTCGGCCAAAATGCAGTGCACGCCGGAATGTCAGGCCGAACGAATATGGTGGTAGGATGCTGGAATCAATACTTTGTTCATATCCCAATATCACTTACTATCCTGAAGAAAAAAAAGGTTGACCCTAATGGCCATTTATGGCAGACTGTTTTGGAAACAACCGGGCAGGCCCGATGAAGTGGCAAAATGGATTACAGTGATGTTGTATTAAGAGAGCAGAGTGAATTACGGTCTGTATCTGCTGAAGGTTTTAAGAGACAGCTCGGTATATCAGGGCCGTAATTGCCGGTATAACAAAGTAAAATAGGGGAGAAGAGGGGTTAAGGGGGAACCAAAAATTCTTTAAAAATTTTGAGAACATAGTGTGCAAATAGGAGTAATTCCTATATAGTAGCTATTATGAAAATGATAAAAAGGAAAATTAATTGTCCCGAGCTGGACGAAAAGACCCGCTGGTTTGCAAATCGATGTAGAGAAGCTGGCCTCAAAGTTACGCCGCAGCGGATAGCAATATATAGAGAGCTTCTAAAAACGGATGAGCACCCTTCGGCAGAGATGCTGCACGAAAGAGTAAGACAAGTATTTCCAAGCATATCGTTGGATACGGTCAACAGGACGCTTTTGACGCTGAACGAGATTGGCGCGGCTTTTATAGTAGAAGGTTCCGGTGATGCCAAAAGGTTTGACGGCAGATTGGAGGAACATCAGCATTTCAAGTGTGTAAAGTGCAAAAGGATCGTTGATTTTCATCATAAGCCCTTTGATAATGTCAAATTGCCCGCCGATATTCGTAAGAACTTTACAGTCCTGAGAAAAACTGTTTATCTTGAGGGGATATGCGATTTGTGTAGATAGGGTAATTGCCTTAGTTAATGTTTTAAGAAAGAGAGGTTGCATATGGAGCTTAAAGGAAGTCAAACTGAAAAGAATTTATTGGCGGCGTTCGCAGGTGAATCACAGGCAAGGAACAGGTATAATTATTTTGCCAGCCAGGCTCGAAAAGAAGGCTATGAACAAATAGCTGCAATCTTCGAAGAAACCGCTAATCAGGAAAAAGAGCATGCCAAGCGCGAATTCAAATTTCTCGAGGGCGGTGAAGTGGAAATTACCGCAGCATTTCCGGCCGGCGTCATTGGCAGCACGCTTGAGAACCTGAAGGCAGCAGCGGCGGGCGAACATTACGAGCATACCGAAATGTATCCAGGCTTCGCGAGGACAGCGGATAAAGAAGGGTTCACTGAAATTGCAAAAGTTTTCAGAAATATTGCCATTGCTGAAAAACGCCACGAAGGGAGATACCTTGCCTTGGCCAAGAATATATCTGATGGCCTTGTCTTCAAACGCACCAAATCCGTAAGATGGGTTTGCAGAAACTGCGGCTATGTATACGAAGGACCGCAAGCGCCGGACATTTGCCCGGCTTGTGCACATCCGCAAAGCTATTACGAAATGGAACCGGCTAACTACTAAACAAACGTAAGGAGATTAGAAATGATGAAGAAAGTTGGAAAAAAATCGGTGTTATACAGTATTGTTGTTTCTGTGGCCGTTCTCGCCTCGATGGCTTATTCGCACTGTCAGATACCCTGCGGTATTTACAACGACCAGATGCGATTCGATATGATTGCCGAGCATATCACAACGATTGAAAAATCGATGAAGCTGATAACAGAATTGTCCAGCCAGGATAAGCCCAATATGAATCAGATTGTCCGCTGGGTTAACAACAAGGATCAACACGCAGACGAAATAAGCCATATAGTAACCTATTATTTCATGGCTCAGCGGGTGAAACTGCCCCCTGAGGGTGATGTAAAGGCCTATGATGAATACGTTAAGAAGCTCACACTCCTCCACGAGATGCTCGTCTATGCAATGAATACAAAGCAAACCACAGATCTTGCGAATGTGGAAAAACTCAGGTCTTCACTGGCGAAATTTCAGGAGGCATATTTCGGCAAGACCGGCCATATCGAACCTAAACAGTAACGATGAGGTAAAATTATGCAGGACAAAGAAGCTGTGGTAACGATGAAGGGCAAGGCCTTGACTTTAGTGGGTAAACAGGTCAGGGTCGGTGATTTGGCTGAGGATTTTGAAGTAGTCGCGAATGATTTGTCGGCAGTTAAATTTTCCTCCTTTCGCGGAAAGCTCTGTCTGATTTCGTCGGTTCCCTCTTTGGATACCACTGTCTGTGATATACAGACTAAGAAGTTTAACGAGCAGGCCAAGGCTCTGGGGAATGATGTGGTTGTGTTGACCATTAGTATGGACCTGCCGTTTGCTCAGAAGCGCTGGTGTGGCACGGCAGGAGTGGAAAATGTGCAGACGCTTTCAGACCATCGTAAGGCGCAGTTCGGCACTGCGTTCGGCGTTTTAATAGAGGAATTGCGGCTCCTTGCCCGAGCTGTATTCGTAGTGGACAAAGATGGCATCGTTAGATATATACAGATAGTGGACGAGCTGACCAATGAGCCGGACTATGAGGCGGCATTGAAGGCGGTGGAAGAGTTGTTGTAATGCAGGCATTGGACTGACTTATGCCCGTAATTTGCTGAATGTGAGCGGACGGGTGCTTCTGTTGTTAACGCAATTACATTGAAAATATGAAAGGTATAGTAGGATGAAGCTGTTCAGGCCGAATGTATATGCTGTCGGAGCAATTGATTGGGATAGAAGATTGTTTGATGAGCTTATACCTTTACCCGACGGGACGAGCTACAATGCTTATCTGGTAAAGGGCAGTGAGAAGACAGCACTGTTAGATACAGTTGACCCGACGAAAACCGATGTGCTCATAGGTAATCTGGTCTCACTTGGGATCGATAGAATAGACTATATTGTTGCCCACCACGCTGAGCAGGATCACTCCGGTGCTATACCGGATGTATTGATGCTTTATCCTGATGCAAAGGTGGTGACAAATTCTAAGTGCAAAGCTATGCTTATTGATTTATTGAGCATCGGCGAAGATAAATTTATCACGGTCGATGATGGCCAGACGTTTTCCCTGGGCGACAAAACCCTGCAGTTCATCTATATTCCCTGGGTTCACTGGCCCGAGACCTTAGGCACATACCTGCAGGCTGATAGAATCTTTTTCCCCTGCGATTTCTTCGGCTCGCATTTAGCAACAAGCAGCCTATTTGTGGACGATGAGCCGGTTGTTTATGAAGCCGCAAAAAGATATTACGCAGAGATAATGATGCCTTTCAGAACGCATATAAGAAAGAACCTCGAAAAAATAAAGGCACTTCAAATTGATATGATAGCTCCGAGTCATGGCCCTGTCTATGACAAGCCCAGCTTTATTATTGATGCTTATGAAGATTGGATCAGCGACAAAGTCAAGAATGAAGTAGTGCTGCCGTATGTCTCAATGCACCACAGCACAAAGAAAATGGTTGACTATTTTGTGGATGCTTTGATTGAAAGAGGCATTACAGTCAGGCAATTTAATCTTACCGTAACTGACATCGGCAGACTGGCGATATCTCTTGTCGATGCAGCTACAATTGTGCTTGGCTCGCCAACGGTCTTGACAGGAGCCCATCCGAAAATTGCGTACGCTGCGATTTTGGCAAACGCACTTAGGCCCAAAACAAAATTTGCCTCCATCATTGGTTCCTACGGTTGGGGCGGAAAAATGATTGAGCAAATTACAGGACTGATTTCAAACCTCAAAATCGAAATCCTCGAGCCGGTAGTAGCAAAGGGTTATCCGAAGGACGATGACTTTGCAGCTCTTGATAAATTGGCTGATGGAATTTTGGCCAAACATAAGGAGCTTAAAATCGTAAGTTAAAGAATGGTTTTTTGTGCTCAAATGTAGAAAATGGAAACTACGAAACTATGAAAGGGGAAAATTATGGCTGAGAAACTTCAAGTTTACAAGTGTAATGTCTGTGGCAACATTGTGGAAGTGCTTTACGGCGGTGTCGGCGAGTTGGTTTGCTGCGGCAAGCCCATGGAGCTTCTGGATGAAAAAACAGCCGATGCTGCAACAGAAAAGCATGTGCCCGTGATTGAGAAAGTTGACGGTGGCTACAAGGTAAAGGTCGGCAGCGTTCCTCATCCTATGGAAGAGAAACACTATATTGAGTGGATTGAGCTATTGGCCGATGGTAAGGCCTATCGGCAGTTCCTCGAACCCGGCTCTGAGCCTGAAGCTGTATTTAATGTTGAGGCTGATTCTGTCAGCGCCAGAGAATATTGCAATGTTCACGGACTGTGGAAAGGGTAAGAAATGATAAGCAAAAAGATGCAAGAGGCTTTGAACGGCCAGGTAAACGCCGAGATGTATTCAGCTTATCTGTATTTGTCGATGGAGTCCTATTTCAAATCCTTGAATTTAAATGGCTTCGACACCTGGATGAGAGTACAAACGCAGGAAGAGATGATGCATGCGATGAAGATTTATGATTTTATAAATGAACGCGGTGGCAGGGTCATACTGAAGTCTATAGAGGGTCCGCCAGCAAAATGGGATTCACCCTTGGCGGTTTTCGAGGCGGTTTACACGCACGAACAAAAGGTAACAGGCTTGATTAATGCTCTGGTGGATTTAGCTATTGAGGAAAAGGACCACACGACAAACAACTTTTTGCAGTGGTTTGTCAGTGAGCAGGTAGAGGAAGAATCCACTGCTGATGAAATAGTCAAACAACTGAAAATGATGGAGAATGCCCCGGGTGGAATGTTTATGCTCGACCGTGAATTAGGGCAAAGAGTATTTACACCGCCTGCACTTGAAGGGGCGCCCTAAACGCAATAAAAGGCGTTTGGGAACCAAAGGAGAATCATAATGGGTATGCCTTTTAATGCAGATGAAGTCTTTGAAATGGCTGAACAGGTAGAAAGAAACGGAGCAAAGTTTTACCGTACAGCGGCGCAACAGCTTCCGGAGGTTCGGAAAGTGTTGCTTGACCTTGCTGCTATGGAAGACGAGCACTTGAAGACTTTCGCAGCTATGCGGGCGCAGCTTTCGGCTCCAGAGCAGGAACCGCCTGTCTTCGACCCCGATGGAGAGGCGCAGATGTATTTGCGCGTAATGGCGGATGGGTACGTTTTTGATGTTAAAACTGACCCTGCCGAGCAGCTAACCGGCCGTGAGACACCTGAGGATATTTTGCAAACAGCTATCGGTATGGAAAAGGATTCTATCGCTTTCTATGTCGGCCTCAAAGAGGCGGTCCCCCCAAGAGCCGGCAGAGACAAAGTTGAGGCCATAATTAAAGAAGAGATGAGACATATTGTTACCTTGTCCGAAAAACTGAGCACTTTGAAATAGCTAAGCAGCCTTTGTTTGGGTCAGTTGTCGCGAGCAAAATCAGCTCAGGAGAATCGAATGTTGGATTTGGAGTCGTTGTTCAGACTAAGCTATGGGATGTGCATAGTTAGCTCTAAAAAGAACGGTCGGTTCAATGGCTGTATTGTCAATACCGTTTTTCAAATAGTGCCTGAGCCGCCAATGGTGGCGGTTAGTATCAACAGAGAATGTTTGACCCACGAATACATTGACGACAGCAAGGTTTTTACTGTCTCTATTCTCTCTCAAGAGGCCCCGATGCCTTTTATCGGAAGGTTTGGATTTAGGTCCGGCAGAGAAATAGACAAATTTGAGCAGGTAAATTACAGGATAGGTCGGACCGGCGTACCAATAATTTTGGATAATACAGTCGGTTTTATTGAGGCTGAAGTCACTGAAAGTATCGATGTCGTAACGCATACGGTGTTTATCGCCAGGATAGTAGCTTGTCGGACGCTTGACGGTGATAAGGAGCCTATGACGTATGCTTATTATCGTGATATCAAGCATGGTAAGACGCCGAAGACTGCTGCGACATATATCAAGATAGAACCGACGACAAAGTTGGAAAAAGGAGTTAAGAACATGACGAAGTACAAATGTCTTATGTGTGGATACATTTACGACCCGAATGTTGGCGACCCCGATAATGGTGTGGAAGCTGGCACTGCTTTTGAGGGTTTGCCGGACGATTGGGTGTGCCCCGACTGCGGTGCCGGTAAAGACGAGTTTGAACCTCTTGAAGATTAGCATAAAGTCATAGGATATACGCTGTGCGCGAAATTAGACCATCCATCACCCGCCAGGAAATTCTCTGTGCGGAGGTAACCGCTCCACCGGCAGTTTTAGTCGTCTTTGGGGCATCCGGTGACTTGGTTCGCAGGAAATTGCTTATTAGTCTCGTACAGCTCTTAAAGCGAGGTTTACTACCTGAACAGTTCTATTTGTTGGGCTGTGGCAGAAAAAAATTTTCAGATGAGCAGTTCCGCAAAAGCGCACAACAAGCAATAAAAGAAAACTTGGGTAATGCATTAGTAAAAGAAGCAGAGTCTGTTATCAACAGGTTCTATTATACAAGTGGCGATTACGGCGACGCCTCGTTTTACGCCCACATTAAAACCAGGCTTGCTGAATTAGACAAAAAGCATAAGGTTGATGGCAGTACCATTTTTTACTTAGCTGTACCGCCGTTTCTATATGGCACTATAATCGAGCATCTCGGCTCATCACGGTTGTCCTGCCCAGACAGGCCTAATTTGAAAAAGCGGGTCGGATTAGTTGTGGAAAAGCCCTTTGGCAGAGATTTGGACAGTGCTATAGAGCTGAATCACAAAATCCACCAATGTTTCAAGGAATCTCAAATTTATCGAATAGACCATTACCTCGGCAAAGATACCGTTCAAAACATCTTAATGTTTCGCTTTGCAAACACCATTTTTGAGCCTGTCTGGAACCGCAATTACATTGACAGTGTGCAGATTACGATAGCTGAGACAGTTGGAGTTGAGCACCGGGCAAGCTACTACGAAAAGGCCGGTGCTCTTCGCGATATATTTCAAAATCATATGCTTCAGATGCTCGCTTTGGTGGCGATGGAGCCCCCCGTATCTTTCGAAGCAGACCACATTCGTGACGAGAAGGTCAAGCTTTTGCGGTCCATCCGGCCGTTCAAATTGGATGAATTAGACAAATGTTTCGTACGCGGCCAATATGGCCCCGGCTCGATAGATGGCAGGAAAGTTATCGGTTATCGAGCCGAACCTGGTATAAATCCACAGTCAAAAACTGAAACTTTCGTTGCTGCAAAGTTCTTTATCGACAATTGGCGATGGAAGGGCGTGCCTTTCTATCTGCGAACCGGCAAAAGGCTTGCCAGAAAGGATTCGGAGATCGCTATCACCTTCAAAAAAGTCCCGCATTCAATGTTTATCTCAACCGGCCTCGGTGATATGCCGGCAAACGTTCTTATACTGCAGATACAGCCGGAGGAAGGGATTTCCTTGAGCTTTCAGGCGAAACAGCCCGGCTCGAAGGTTTGTATGGGTACGCTTAATATGAATTTTAGTTATCGTAGTATCTTCGGAGTCGAGATGCCCGAAGCATATCAAAGGTTGCTTCTGGATTGTATGGTCGGTGACCAGACACTGTTTACAAGACAGGATGGCGTGGAGGTTGCTTGGCGGTTGTTGACACCGGTACTGCAAGCCTGGGAGCAGAGCAATTCTTCACCTGTCGAATATGCTGCGGGCAGCGATAGCTTTCCTGAGGCCGATAGCCTTATTGAATCAGATGGTCGAAAGTGGCGAAAACCTTCTTAAAGTTAATGTACGCTCTTTATCGATGGCAGCGAGAGGTGGTAAGAAACATCCATAAACTAAAAAACAAGTTCGAAAGTGAGTTCCCAAAACCATATTTGTATTGAACTGGAATCGCATAAGAACAGTACATTTAATAAAGCAAAGGTGACTGATATGCAAATAATGTGTGAAACAGAAAAGACGCTGGCTGGTCGTCATAATAACAGGCATTGATAAGAAAATCATAACCAAAAGAAACAAAATATTTTTTTAAAGGGGAGTAAAATGAACAGCAAGGTGAGAAAGTTTAAGGCAATTTATTTGCTTGTAGGTCTGTTGTTTGTAGGGCTGATTGTACCAAATGGCTGTAAAAAATCAGAGCCTGCTGCATCGACAGAAGAAGCAGGACAGGTTGCTGCTGACATAACCCAGCAGACAGTCTGCCCCGTAATGGAAGCACCTATTAACAAAGACCTGTTCACTGAGTACAAAGGCAAGAAGGTTTATTTCTGCTGTCCTGGTTGCAAAGAGAAATTTGAAAAAGAGCCTGAGAAATACCTGGCCAAGCTGCCTCAGTTCAAGGGTTGAGGCTGATATGATATTTCGAACGCAACGGCGCATCGGAGATTTGGGGCCATAATTGAGAAAATGTCTTTTGATGAGTTCAAGTCAGCGGTGGTTAGTGAGTAAACGGCCGGTTATAATGAAAGAAGTGCTGGAAAGGCTGTATGCCAGGTACAATCATCGGGATTTTATAGGCCACGACCCGCTGCAATTCGTATATCGATATTCTAATCGAGCGGACATGGAGATTGCCGGATTTTTGGCAGCTCAGCTTGCGTACGGCAGAGTAGAGCAGATAGAAAAAAGTCTGACCAATCTGTTCGGTCTTATGGTCGAAAGTCCGTATGCTTTTGTGAAAGGTTTTGGTAAGGCTCAGCGCCAAAGACTACACAGCTTCAGGCATCGTTTTACAACAGGCCGGGACATTTCGGATTTACTGATGGTCTTAAGGAAGCTTTTGAGTCGATATGCCGGTATTCAAGAGTTCTTTATTCAGGGCTGCAATCCGAATGATAGAAATATCGTTCCCGCATTGTCGAAGTTTTGTGATTCGCTGTGCGCAATGTATGCGAGGGAAAACGGAGGGCACGTCAGTTCTGGGTTGAAGTATTTGTTAGCCAGTCCTGCCAGGGGCAGTGCCAGCAAGCGGCTTAATCTTTTTTTGCGGTGGATGGTGCGGAATGATGAGGTTGACGCGGGTTTGTGGAAATCGATTGATAAAGCCAAGCTCATTGTGCCGGTTGATGTACATATGGGCAGATTATGCAGAATCTTAGGGATTTACCGGCGAAAAACAGTTTCATTATCGACCGCAGTGGAAATAACGGAAAATTTTGCTGTAATTGAACCGGCCGACCCCGTTAAATATGATTTCGCATTGAGTCGGCTCGGCATACTGGATAATTGTACGGGACAACGCCGCAGCGATTGTGAGTTTTGTGAGTTGTTTGAATTTTGTAGTTAAAATTGCTGTGAAGAAGGCGAATTTCCGAAAAATGTCAAGCTCTATGTGTAATGCTAAAGAGAAGATAAAGGTGTTGTTTATTTGTACAGGTAATTCGTGTCGCAGCCAAATTGCCGAGGGCTGGGCCAGGCAATTGAAGTCTGATGTTATTGAGGCGTACTCTGCCGGAATCCGCCCGATTGGAGTCAACTCAAGGACAATAAAAGTGATGGCCGAGGCAGGCGTTGACATTTCAGGTCACACTTCCAAGCACGTTTACGACCTTGTCGGTATCGACTTTGATTATGTCGTTACTGTTTGTGATAATGCTAGGCAGCACTATCCGATGTTTCCCGGCCGAACAAAACACATCCACAAATCATTCGACGACCCTTATTTTGCCACCGGCAGCGAAGGAGAGATTATGACAGCATTTCGAAGGACACGGGACGACATAAGAGCATTTATAGAGACGTTGCCGGAGAGCCTGGGAAGTGAAAGTAGTTAAGAGGTCAAACGGAAAATGAATTCGGAGCAATTAGAAAAATACACCTCTGCGATAACCCTTTCGGATATGGAAATCTTTGTGTTTCCGGAGCTGATGTACAGCCTGGTTCTGGCTGATATTATGAGCCCGATTATCTGGCAGTGGCGAGAGCTGGACTCTTTCAGGAAGCTGGAAGGTAAGAGCAGCTATAAGAAGCTGATGCGGCTGAAACAATTCATAATAGATGAGTACGAATTTAATCTTGACCTTGAAACATGGGGCCTCACCAGCAAAGCAGAAGAGCTTAAGCGGTTTGAGAAGTTTATTTCGTCCGATGACATTGCTAAAAGCAATGCTCTATTTGGATACACGGGCGATAAATATTATTTTGACGTGGATATCCGCAGGCATTTCGGGCTCGATAAATATGACAGTGATATTATCCCGTATTGGAAGACAGAAACGGTCGAGGCTATGAATGCCTTTCGGTACAAAGAGAGCTACACAAAATGGGCGGGAGAGTGTGTTTCATTATCGGCTTTGTATGCGGCGGCGGCGTTTATCGTATGCGGAATACCTCTCGAAGATATCTATATGATACTCACCCCGCTTCACTCACAGAATTTCATCGACATACAGGATGGCGTTCTGACCAACAATAGAAGGCTCGTTACCAAAACGATGTGGTTCAACGGCACTGCTATTTCCAACAAGGCTCAGCGGGCGCTGCGAAATGAAAACGTTACAATAATTGCCCATTCATCTGGTTATGTGCATTGTTTATATGAGCAGGCCACAATAGATAAAAAACTCTANCAAGACTTTNGCAGNAAGCTNGCTTCGTATCTGTCGATTGAATTGTCGCTCTCNNTTTTTGCNAATTTTCTGCGATCCAGCAGNCGTTACCAAAAATTCTTTCAGGTCTGCCGNGAGTGTCATGGACAGGCACAATTCTTANAGGCGGAGGTCCTTTTTCATTANGAGCACAGCAGTAATTACAGNGTAGCCGACAAGACTTTTGACAAANTGCTTGCCGAGGTTTCNGATGAGGATTTTGTTCCNTATCAGCTACCCGGCAGAATCCGCTGTGACGAGCTTGATGAATTTTTACAAAAGCAAAAGCCTGACCTGAGAACCGCCGAGGGCAAAACTGCATTTAGAAAATTTATTGAGCCGATTATCCCTGATGCAAAGCAGTTTGTGGATGAGTTGGCCGATTTTGTGCATATTGAAGCAAAGCTGCCGGCTGTAGACAAAAATTACCTGCCTACCGAGCCGATTGAAATCTCTGTCGAACAGAGCAGAGAGCAAATAATCGACTATCTACAGCGAGTGCGCCGGAGCAATCAGACTGCGGACCTTGCCTTTTACGCTTATCGAGATATGGAAAGCTGCGATTGGGTCCCGTTTATAAAAGCGGCGGTGCAGCGCAATCCCGTCTCTATCCAAATGACAGACTCGATGTCAGTAGAAGAAATATATGCGTGGCTTGGACAGATGAAAAACGTCTCGATCTACGATGGCAAACGTCTTGCCCAGCCCGATGAAATAGCGAATTACAGGACCGCCGATGGTCTCGAAAAAGCCTTTCTTCTGGCCAACGTAATCCGTCGAAGATACCCACAACAGGATATTGAAATAATTACAGAGAAGGACAAGGTAGTATTGAAGGGGCCGGAGCAATACCGATTCGTATCCGTCAAAGGCCTTAAAAAGCGGATTTTCATCTCTGAAGCGGGTATTTCAAGCGTAGTAAGCTGAAAAAAAATTTCTCTGTCGCAACTTCTTTAATGGATTTCATTGCGGGCGAAACGAAGCAATTTCTGACGTCTGATACTATAGGATTTCCACGTCCTGCTTGGAAAGCCTCGTCATGACAGCTCCTCAAAGCATCTGCATAAGAACAGCAGTAGCAGGGCAGTGGATTTCTGTCTATCAGGAGAAAATTTTCTGAAAAAAAATATTTTTTTTAGGAAAAATGCGAACAAATAGGACTATAATAGTCCTATATAATATTGAATAAGCTTGAAACGCTGCCTTAGCGTTTCATTTATGTTTTTTGCCTTAAAGGTTCGATTGATAATGGACGTTTTAAGACGGAATACAGATTATGCGTTGCGTGCAATGGTAAATCTGGCCGGGCATTACGAGAACGAGCCTGTATCGACCAGAACAATTGCGGCTGAGGAAGATATTTCGTATCAGCTCGCCTGTAAGCTGATGCAAAAGCTCCATGATGCCAGACTGGTGGAAAGCTGTAGGGGGCCGAAAGGGGGGTTTCGGCTAAGCAGCGAGCCCTCGAAGATAAGTTTGCTGGAAGTAATAGAAGCAATTCAAGGCCCCTTAAGGTTAAGCAGATGTTTGTTCGCTGTGGAAACCTGTCCCCGATACAAAGGTTGTACAGTCAGGGGAAAGCTTATCGAGCTTCAGAAATGTATAAGCGGTTATCTTGTCGGTATTACCCTGGATGAGTTGTCGCCGAGCCGGCATGCAAAAAGAAAACGCAGCGAAAAGAAACTTAAAAGGAGAAAAAGTTGACCGGTAAAAAGGAAAACACAAGTGTTCTACAGGCGTGTTTAGACAAAGGGCAAAGATTGGCAGAGCTGATCGAATACTCGAAGGATTCGATCGTCAGCAAGACCATACTGGATAAGCCGGCCGGTACAATTACACTCTTTGCTTTCGATAAAGGTCAAAAATTGAGTGAGCATACTACACCTTACGATGCCGTTGTGCAGATTCTTGATGGACAGGCGCGGCTGACCATAGGTGGGCAGGACGTAGAAGTCCCAGCCGGTCAGATTATCATAATGCCCGGCAACGTGCCGCACATAGTTACCGCCCAAGAGAAGTTCAAGATGTTGTTGACGATGATTCGAGCATAAATATTTACGGTTTGTTAGGAAATCGGAGAGCAACAGATGTTCAGGTGTCCCGGACAGGACCAAAGATTTTGGAAGCCGGAAGATATTTTTGAAGTGCAGTGTCCCGGCTGCGGCGGGTCGATCGAGTTTTTCAAGGACGAGCCCAAGCTTAAGTGCCGAAAGTGTGGGCGGATTGTGCTTAATCCAAAGATTAATCTCGGCTGCATCAAGTGGTGCAAATATGCGGAGCAGTGCTTGGGCATTATGAAGAAATCTGATATTAAAATTCATGGCTCAAAAAGTCCAAAATGAGGGATTTCGAGATGGCTGTGCGGAACATTGTGAAAATAGATGAAGAAAAATGTAACGGGTGCGGTTTATGTGTGAGCGCCTGCGCAGAAGGTGCTATAAAGATAATTGATGGTAAGGCAAAGTTAGTAAGTGAAGTTTACTGTGACGGTCTTGGCGCATGTATCGGGCACTGTCCTGAAGATGCGATAACCATTGAAAAGCGGGAAGCCGCTGAATTCAACGAGGAGGCTACCAGGGCACATCTGGCCGGGGAGAAAAACGTGCAAACGCAAACTCGTTTTGGAAATCTGGTTATGCAAAAGGGACACCAGACCGGAACTCTTGTATGTCTGGGGATGATGGCAAAGAAGCTCCGTGAAAAGGGCGAGACAACGAGCTCTGCGGCGGAGGTTCCATCACAGCTAAGCCATTGGCCGGTCCAGTTAAAGCTCGTCTCACCGGCAGCTCCGTATTTTACCAATGCTGATTTGCTGCTGGTTGCCGATTGTGTGCCGTTTGCAATGGGCGATTTTCACAGCAGGTTCTTAAAAGATCACAGTATTGTAGTAGGCTGTCCGAAATTGGATGACGCAGAGTTTTACATTGAAAAGCTGGGCGCAATACTAAAAGCTAATAAGCTCAACAGTTTGACGGTGATACACATGGAAGTGCCGTGCTGCTCAGCCCTGATGCAGATTGCTCGCGAAGCTATCGCCCGCAGTGGCATCAAAATGTCTTTTGAAGATGTTACAATCGATTTGCGAGGCAATGTGATTCGAACTGAAACGATAGAAACTTAGCGCATGATTTGAAAATAGCATGGTGAATAATGGCTGATTTTATTAAATCGATAATGGTGGATTTTTGGGGTACCGTAGCCGAGATGTCACCCTATCTATTGTTTGGCTTCTTTATGGCGGGGCTTCTTTCGGTCTTTGTGTCACAGCGCCTTGTAGAAAGACATCTGGGCGGCAGGGGGGTGTGGCCTTTGTTAAAGGCATCTCTTTTCGGGGTGCCGCTGCCTTTGTGTTCGTGCGGCGTTATTCCAGTCTCGATGTCACTGCGCAAGCATGGTGCAAGTAAAGGCGCCACAATATCATTTTTGCTTTCCACGCCGCAGACCGGTATGGACAGTATCTTTGTCACGTTAAGTCTTCTCGGGCCTCTTTTTGCTATTTTTAGGCCGTTAGCGGCACTCGTTACCGGTCTTGTCGGAGGCGGTCTCGTTGATGTGTTGGGCCGAAACAGGGAAGATGAAAGCCGTCCACCATCAAAATGCTCTGATGAATGTTGCAATGGTGAGAAAACCAGCAGGCTCCTTAGAGGATTAAAATATGGCTTTGTAACGCTGCCGCGTGACATCGGCAAGGCAATGTTAGTCGGTCTGGTTATTGCGGCTTTTATTTCTGCCCTCGTTCCGGACGGTTACTTCGCGGAAAAACTGGGCACGGGAATTTTCGCAATGCTGGTCATGATGTTTTTGGGCATACCCGTTTATGTGTGTGCAACAGCCTCGGTGCCCGTAGCAGCGGCGCTTATACTGAAAGGTTTAACACCTGGAGCGGCGCTGGTCTTTCTTATGACCGGCCCAGCCACCAACGCTGCGTCATTTGTAACCATTTGGAAGGTCTTAGGCAAGGTGACAGCGATTACCTATTTGGCTACCGTGGCAGGCTGTGCTCTCCTGAGTGGTCTTTTGCTTGACTATATTGCTGGTGGCGTCGACTTTGAGATAGTTACTCGGTCGGGTTGGATGCTGCCGGATCTTGTAAAGTACATATCGGCTGTAGTGCTATTTGCTGTGTTGGGCTTTGCAATATTCAGAAGGNCTAAACGTGCCGAAGCCGGCGGCGAATAGCTGCAAATCANGCTTGTCTCCCCAAAATACTCNNTNNTNAATAATNTGGTGCTCATCACTNATGTNACCCCAGCCTGTTGTCTCAATCACGCGATGATTTGGTTTGGNCAGANCCTTGCATGCAGCCATCCAGGAAGTATAATATAAAATATTGCAGTTTTTAGATGAATGTTCATATTTTGTTGCGAAAGAACGAATTATATTAAGGAGATTTACGATGAGAAAAGTATCTATCTTCCCACTTAAGCGAATTGGCGCTCTTGTCGCAGTTCTTATTGTTTGTCTTTTTCTTACATCTTCTGTTGTGCAACCTGCCGAAAGTGCAGGTGTTCTGCGTGCCGGTACTGCGAAGATTGACATAACCCCGGAAAAACCCGTTAAGATGGCCGGCTATGGAGCTCGTACAGGATTATCTACCGGTGTTCACGACCCTTTATCTGCTCGAATCGTTGCATTTGAAATGGGAACCCAGAGTAATGGTAAACGCCTCGTGCTGGTTTCAACTGACCTGATTGGTTTTTACAACGGAACTGCTGAGCACCTGCGGAAAATTATTTTGGATGAATTTGAATTGGAACCGTCTGAGCTTTTTCTATGTGCCATACATACACACGCCGGCCCAAGTCTGACCATAGACAAGGAAAAAGGGC
>JGI24422J19971_10000826_pt1 | contig 17934 bp, 17 predicted proteins | sample DeeMarSWOR152_54_FD_19971 | JGI IMG/M metagenome (IMG submission 19971) | reverse complement strand
CAAAGGAATATGAGATCGTTCCGTCTGACCTAACTATTACGGTATCTGTTTTATACTCGCTACCTATCCTGGCGGTAATCTCCAAAACATCGAGCGGCCCTACCTTGTACTCGGGATAACCCCTTTTTTCCGTAAAAACAGCATTTTCCCTTACCTTACTCAACCTTGCCAATTCCTCTTTCATGGGTAACGGTACAGGGGGTCCTTCTCTGGTCAAAGCCAGATGAGGGAGGTCCTTAACGGAGTTACCCTGAATACTCCTGGCACAACCATGGGGAAACAGCATTAAAAACAAAAAAAGAAGAAGCCAATCAACCAATCTCCTTTTCATCAATACTCCCTGTTACATATAATAGCGTTTGCTCGGATAGATCGACAATCCTTTCCTCTGCCAACCTGTTGCCGAGACTATCGTAAAGGATCTCTACGGTGGGCTTTAAGGGTAGATTTGGATTGGTGGTAATAACCCTCCCAACCGAGCGGTCATTAAGCTTTACATAGCTGTTTAGAGGAAAAAAGGATATCTGGTTCAAGAACGCCCTCACTACCTTCGCTGGAAATGTACCTCTGCTGGAAGCAATAATGTTCCTTATAGCGGTGTTCTTTTCAATCCTTTCCCTATAAGGCCTGTCTTTTATCATAGCTGCATATATGCCTACCAGACCGACGAGAGAGGCATACTCATGAATTTCATCCCCCTTAAGCCCCTTTGGATAGCCAGAGCCATCGGCCCTTTCATAGACCTGCAGAGCCATATCAGCCAGCCACCTATACCTATCATCCACCTTAGAGAGTATATCCGCACTTAGTTCCGGATGTCTTTGCATTACCTTCAACTCTTGCTCGGTCAGTTTCCCGTTCTTGTTCAGGATATGCTCGGGGATCTTATACAGGCCAACATCATGCAAGAAGGCGATCATTGCCAGATCCAACAGCCTCTTATCATCATAGCCCATTCCAATGCCAACCTTAAGAGACAGGACAGTTACGTCAATAAAGTGGGCCGCTAAGGGTACCTTGACTTTACTCCCGACATCACCCGTAAAGGAAAGATGCGTGTACAGCGGACCGACAAGGTCCTTCTCAATAATAGACCTTAAAGGGGTGATTATCTGGGGGATATCTATAGTCTCATTTTTCCGAACCCACGACTCAACTTTGTTCGCGAGGTCAATAAGCCTTTCGTAGGTAACCCCGGCCTCATTGCTGGTACCCCCTTTCGCCCCCCTATCCTTACTCAAGATACCCGTCTTTCTGAGCCTTATAGCTTCTCCCCTATCGGCCTTCCTTTTTACATCCGACCTTCGACCAAATCGGACTATTTCAGAAAAACGGATCATCACCGCCCTAGCTCCCCTATAACACTTCTTACCACGCCTGAATCAATAAGTTCTCTGTTTTTGCTGAATGCAATCAGTAGACTCAGGTCGCATACCGAATTTATTTCCCTTGGTAAACCCCTTGTATATTCGTATATCGTCTTCATCGACCTTGTGCTGAAGACATTTCTCCTGAGGCCCGCCTTTTTCTCCCTAAACATGATGTATTTAATAGTCTCCAAAAGAGGAAAGGGATGGACATGGTACCGTATAGCTATTCTCTGATCGAGCTGTTTCATCTGCCCAATTTTGACCTTTAATTCAGTCTGCCCGAGCAAGATAAGGGTCACTAGAAACCGATTGTTACTCTGAAAATTCAAAAGGAGCCTTGCCTCCTCAAAGGTCTCCTCATTCAAGATTTGGGCCTCATCTATAATGATTACGGTCTCCTTGTTCTGTTCCATATTATGGATCAGCCTTTTCTGGAGGATTTGAAGGAGTTTGGTTTTAGAATCTGGGAGTTCTGTAATACCGAATTCATAGAGTACCTCCTGCAAGAACTCCACAGGCCCTAAAGGCGGATTGAGTAAAAGGCCAACCTCAAATCCATCTTCTCTCAGTTTCTCCGTATATACCTTGCCAATCAAGGTCTTCCCACAGCCTATATCGCCTGTCAGCATCGCTCCACCCTTCCTCATCTCAGAGGCATAAATCAGGCGGCTCAAGGCCTCTTCGTGGGATTCCGAGAGGTAAAAAAAGGATGGATCAGCTACATTATCAAAGGGAAATCTTTCGAGCCCCCAATATTCAAGATACATTTCCCTGTTCTATCCTTGTCCGTAACTTATTGGATTTTTGTGAATACCTTGTTTTGCCCAGGACCAATCTGCCATCTATGAGGAAGAAATTTTACTCTTCTTTTTCTCCACCCAGCCACCTCTTCAGGCTTTGCCTTTCAAATCTCCATTTGTTCAAGAGCTTCTTCGCTGGGATTCCCCCTTGTCTCACAAGCTTATAGAGAGATCTCTTGCTTAGTTGCAGAAGCTCAGCTGCTTCATCAATGGTAAGAATCTCTTTTCTCATCCACGATGACCATTTTGTGGTTCTCTAGTGGTCGTTTTCTGGAATTTGTATGTTGTTTCATGCATTTTCTGTGCCATTCCATACACCTCAAGGATAATTGGCAACAGTTACGCACTGTCAGGCCATATTTAGAGGATTCCCAGCAGTGGAGGGACACAAGTGCTTGATCAAGAATCTGGCAGTGTGCCGAAGATATGACATGGGACTGGCCCTGACTCTAAAGGGCCACCCTTTGGTGTCTCAATTTGTTCATGGGAGATTTGATAGAAGGAAATTTGGCACTTCTTAGGTGGGAAACACCTGAGCGGTGTGAAGGGCTTAAGAGGAGATCAACCCTCATAGAACCTGACGATGGAGAGAAATGACTCCGCCCTTAGGCTTGCCCCCCCAATCAAGGCGCCATCAATATCTGGCTGCGACATTAGATCTTTGATATTTTCGGGCCTTACACTTCCACCGTAGATGATCCTCATGGCTTCCCCTAAATCATTGTCAAAATTTTCCCGCAGCCACCTTCGGATAAAGAGGTGTGCCTCCTGGGCCTGTTCGGGGGTGGCGGTCTTACCTGTCCCGATGGCCCAGATAGGCTCATAGGCCAGAATTACGCCCTGAGATAAATTTCTCGGTTGGCCCCTCATCTTCAGTGATTCGTGTAACTGGGACCTAATGATATCAAATGTCTTTCCGCCCTCTCTCTCCTTGAGTGTCTCGCCAATGCATACAATGGGTACCAGTCCTGCCTCAATTGCCGCATCCACCTTCCTATTAATTATCTCACTGGTTTCAGAAAAGAGCCTCCGTCTTTCTGAGTGGCCCAGGATTACGTGGCTGCAACCTACCTCCTTAAGCATCAGGGGGGAAATCTCACCGGTGAAGGCCCCCTTTGTCTCCCAGTGCATATTCTGGCCTGCAACGTGGATATCTGTCCCAGCCAGCAATCTACTTGCCAAGGGGAGCGTAGTAAAGGGAGGCGCAACTAGTACGTCGACCGTATCGAAATCTATGTGGGCCCTTTTGATTCTGGTAAAAAGGTCTTCTGCTTCACCAAGGGAAAGATTCATCTTCCAGTTTGCTGCCATAAGGGGCTTTCTATTCTTCATTGCCCTCTTATCCTAAGCCCTTGGCGACGTATGCTTTAAGAAGGTGGGCAAAAGGGTATTGAGGTCGGTAAGGTCATTGACAGCCAAAAACTCAACGTCATCCCTCCATATACCGCACGGAAAGCCATTCTGTCTCTACATCCAAACCCGTTGATTCCAACCGTTGCTGGCATGTCTACCTCCCGAAAAGAAGTGAGTAGCGGGCACTATGTAGTGCCGGCTCCTGCCTACTTTATTTCTCCTGTGTGGGTGTCAGCAGTTCACTCGCCAGGGAGATGCTTCTCTTTCCTGCGGTCTTTGCCATATCCGCGATTTCCGCTAGGCTATGCCCTTCCCTATTTTGAGCAATAGCTATTACCATGGGTAGATTTACACCTGTGACGATCTCAACTGTGTCCTCTTGAAGAAAGGATAGGGCCAGATTTGATGGTGTCCCCCCGAACATATCGGTCAGAATAAGGACGCCTTGTCCCTGATCGAGGGAGTCTATTTTCTCTCTGATCATATTTCCTAATTCTTTGGAATCCTTCGTGACATCAATAGAAAGGCACTCCGCTGCCCCAACAGCGCCTACAATGAATTCGGCCGCCTCAAGCAGCTCCTTTGCTAACTGACCGTGAGTTATTATGAGCACACCGGTCATGAAAACACTTAAAACTCCTCGTCCTTGTCTATTATGATCTTGTAGATCTCTTCCCTTGATTTTGCCCGCATCAACCGCTGTCTCAAATTACCATCCTTTAACATCCGTGATATCTTGGCAAGGGATTTCAGGTGCATGCCGGCTGAATTCTCAGGCGCTAGCAAAAGAAAGAAGAGATATGCGGGCTGCTCATCTATGGAATCAAAGTCCAGGCCATCAATGCATCTACCAAAAGAGAGTAAAAGGTTATCCAATCCCCTCAATTTTCCATGAGGTAAAGCGACCCCGTCACCTATGCCAGTACTACCCAGCCTCTCTCTCTCCAATAGAACCTGAAGTAAGGTCCCCTTATTTAGAGATCTTTCTTGCCCGGTTATAATCTCCAGGAGCTCTTCCAAAACCCCCTTCTTATCGTGCGCCTTCAGATCAGGGATAACAAACTGTGGTTTAAATATCTCTGAGAGTCTCATTCCTTTGCCCTTGGCATTAGCTATTTGGTACAGGCCTCAATAAGGCCTAGATCCCCATCTCTCCGTTTGTAAAGGACGCTAATATTTTTGGATTTACAATTCGTAAACACAAGAAAATTTCTTTTTGATAAGTCCAACTGCATTACCGCCTCATTTATGTCCATAGGCTTTATATCCACTCTCTCTGTCTTTACTATCTTGTGCTCCGATTCACCCAATTTATCTTGGGCCTCTATCTCACCATCCAAAAAATCCCCGCCTTTGATATTCTCCAACTTATGTTCCCTTCTTCGAGATAGTAACCGCCTGAGCTGCTCCTCTATCTTATCAATTGTCTTATCAATGGATGAGTGCATATCACCAGTCTGCTCTACAGCCTTGATGTTATTTCCATCAATAGAGAGAGTCATGTCAGCGACGTGCCTAAATTTTTCCACTTTGAGGACAATAGAGGCCTCAACAGGACAATCAAAGTACTTCTTCACCTTATAAACCTTTTCCTCTACATAGGACTTCAATTCCATTGATGGTTCCATATGCCTGAAGGTAACGGATATTCCCATCGTATCTCGTCAAAGAAATTACTGCTTGACCGTGCTCAGTAATAGGTAATGACTACGCTGCCTCCTCCACCGGAAGCGGACAGGATTAACAAAAACATCTGAAAGTCACACACCAATCGTGACCCATTCAGGGGGCAATGAGCACATCTAACTGTAGGGTTTTTTCCTCTGATTAGATGGGAGGATCCCAAGCATCTCTCGGTACTTAGCAACGGTCCTCCGGGCTATATCTATATTCGATCGTTTCAAAATATCAGCTATCTTTTGATCGCTGTAAGGCCTGGACTTATCTTCGCTCCTGATTATGTGCTTTAAGCTCTCCTTCACGCTCAAAGAGGCCACCTTATCCACTCCATCAACAGATTGGATACCACTGTTCAAGAAGTATTTGAGCTCAAAAATACCGTACGCGGCGTACATGTACTTGTTATTCATGACCCTGCTTACAGTTGATTCATGCATCTGAATGTCCTCAGCCACGTCTCTCAAGACCATTGGCCTCAAGTGCACTGGTCCAAACCTAAAAAAGTCCTTTTGGAACTTAATAACGCTTTCTGTAACCCTATAGATCGTCTTCTGTCTCTGATGAATGCTCTTTATGAGCCACGATGCGCTATTTAGCTTATCCCGAATGTACTCCCTCGCAGGCTTGGATACATCATCTTTCCTGGAGAGCATCTCCCTATAAAAGGCATTGATCCTCAGTTTGGGGAGGCCATCCTCATTCAAGACGATAACAAACTCATCCCCCACCCTATAGACGTAGACATCAGGGATTATATAGATAGTCTCCTCATCATTGTAGAAACGGCCTGGTTTCGGCTCTAAAGAAGCTATAGTAGAGACAGCGTCTAAGACCTCTTCCAATGAAACACCTAAGCTCTTAGCAATCTGATTGTATCTCTTCTTCTCCAATTGTTTCATATGATCAGTTACGATCTTTTCGGCAATACTCCCACCCAGACCCTGAAAACGGAGCTGGATCGACAGACACTCCCTGGTATCTCTGGCCCCGACACCAACCGGGTCAAACTCATGGATCAGATCCAGTACATTCAATATCTCTTCTCTCGATCTATTGGTAGCTTGCATAATATTCTCAATCGAGGCCTTAAGATACCCATCGGGGTCTATATTGCCAATAATGTACCTCCCGATCTCCTTTTGCAGTTCATCAAGATCGCTCACCTCTAATTGCCACATAAGGTGGGAGCAAAGATTCGTTTTGGGAGAAATCAAATTCTCAAATGATGGTTTATCTTCTGTATCCTCTGCGGACGGGCTCGCCCACGCCGTATTATATTCCGAGATATAGGCCTCCCAATCGACATCTTCCCTTGCCGTCTCTTTAATTCTTACCTCTGGGAGGGGCTCCTCTTTGACTGATTCCCTCTCCCTTTCCTCTCCCGGCAACCTCTCCTCTGTCTCGTCACCTAGGGGGACTTCCTCCAATAATGGATTGGCCTCCATCTCGTGATTTATTGTCTGACAGAGCTCTAACCTGGACAGCTGCAAGAATTTGATGGCCTGCTGAAGCTGTGGGGTCATTATTAAGCGCTGGCTTATCTTGAGTGATTGTTTTAGTTCAAGCGCCATAGTATAGACCCAATCAATGTCTACAAATAAAAACCTTCTCCCAAATAAACTGACCTAACTACCTCGCTTGCGGCGATCCATTCAGGCGTCCCGGATTCGATGATCTCTCCCTCATGTATTATGTAGGCAAGATCACAGACATCCAATGTCTCTCTCACATTATGGTCAGATATCACTATTCCCAGGCCCCTCTCCTTAAGCCCCTCAACGATCTGCTTGATATCCGTAATAGCCATGGGGTCAATGCCTGCAAATGGCTCATCAAGTAGAATAAATTTGGGATTGGTAATCAACGACCTCGTAATTTCCAGTCTCCTCCTCTCACCCCCAGAGAGAGAATAGGCCTTTTGTTTTGCCAAATGACCTATGTTCAACTCGGATAAAAGGGATTGAAGAAATGTCTCTCTTTCCTGAACTGGTGTATTGATAATTTCCATAATGGCCAAAAGGTTCTGTTCAACGGTAAGCTTCCTGAACACCGATGGTTCCTGCGAGAGATAATTAATCCCCTGCCGGGCCCTCCGATACATTGGTTCTTGAGTAATATCCCTTCCATCTAGAAGTATACGACCTTCTTTAGCCCTAATCAAGCCAACTATCATATAGAAGGTGGTGGTTTTACCAGCCCCGTTCGGCCCAAGGAGTCCAACAATCTGTCCTCTGCTGACTCCTAAATTTACTCGGTTTACAACTGCCCGTCTCCCATAGCACTTAACAAGATCCTCTACCTTTAAAGAACCCCTGTTGACCTCCTCTTTCACTATTTCGGCTTTTCCTCCTTAGGGAATATAGTTGCCTTGACCCTTTTGGTTTCACTTCCCTCGATTATACTCCGGTTTTCCTTTAAAAACAAAGTTATCCGGTGCCCCTCTACAAAATCCGGCCCTTGTCGAACAGAGGGATTTTCTGTAAGCACAGCCTTGTCCTCATTCTGATAGAAGACTGCCTTCCCTGCACGGGCTATTGCGCCATCGGAGCGATTGATAGTAACGTTCCCTAAGGCTATAATTTTGTCTATCCTTCTGGCCTCCATGTTAGATCCCTTTTTGGTGGGGTTGTCAAGATAGTATACAATCATCTTCTGGCACTCTACCACCATATCATCTGTCCTGGCCCTCACCTTACCTTCGAATATGATCAACCTTTTTCCCTGATCAACCTCCAGCCTATCTGAGTTAATAACAATAGGGCTTTCTGGGGAAACCCCCTTGGAGGTCTCGGTAACTTGGGAGAAGGAGTTGACTTGCGGAAGTATCAGAAGGGCAAGGAAAATGGTTATGCTGAAGGAAAAAATGGCCAGTAGAATCCTCATCTATAAAAAATCCCCCTTGTTAAGAGTTGTCAAGACATTTCTCTTTACGGTAAATGTGCTCTCCTTTAGATCAATGTAGAGACTATCTCCCCTCACTTCAAAGAAAGGACCTATCACCCTTATAGGCTTGTCGGTTTCTACGGCTTCCTCCTTTTCTCTATAGATTAAAAGACTTGTCTCAATCCGATAACCGTTAGCAGACCTCCCCATCACATCCCCTCTTAGAATGATCTCTCCACTTTCCCTGAAATAATCACCTTCGTTTCCCTTTATCGTAAAAGACCTGTCTTTACCGGACTCCAGTTTCAGTAAAACATCCTTCAAGGCCACCATCTGGGTCTTGTCAAAAAAATGGCCCTCTTTGGCCTTAAGCTCCCATTTTCCTTCCCCATTTCTATAGTCCTGGCTATATCTGATGTCACAAATTTTCAGGGATTCTCCGGGCCTCCAAGTGGATGTCTTTGAGGAGACCTTGACTGGGCGGGGTACCCTAAAGAGAAAAAGAGCGACTATCACTAGAAGTACTAAGATCCCCCCTATAGGCCACATCAATATAGGAATTCTTTTCATGGCTTATACCAGGAGTTAACCTATAAGTAAGGCACTTCCCCTCCCCTTTTTCCAGCTATCCGGTGAATTTCCTTAAGCATCATAACAAGGGGTTCAACTTGCTCAAATGGAAGGGAATTTGGACCATCAGAGAGAGCTGAATCGGGATCTGGATGGATCTCCAAAAAAACTCCGTCAGCGCCAGCTGCTATAGCAGCCCTTGCGAGAGGAGCAACAAATTCCCTCTGCCCACCAGATGAAGTTCCCCGGCCCCCCGGCGATTGAACACCGTGGGTTGCGTCAAACACAACCGGACATCCAAAATTCTTCATTACAAATATAGAACGCATGTCCACGACCAAGTTATTATAACCAAATGATGTCCCCCTTTCTGTCAATAAAACCCTGTTATTGCCCACTGAGAGAGCCTTTAAGACAACCTGTTCCATATCCCATGGAGAGAGGAATTGCCCCTTCTTTATGTTTATCGGTAGATCAGTTCTGGCTGCCTCTGTGATCAAATCCGTCTGGCGGGATAGAAATGCAGGAATCTGAATGACATCCAAAATTTCTGCCGCCTCCTCAATCTCACTCACCCGATGTATATCTGACAGAACCGGCAAACCGATAGCGGTCTTCACCTCCTTAAGGATCTCCAACCCCTTGTTCAGGCCTGGACCCCTAAAGGAATCAATTGAAGTGCGATTGGCCTTATCATAAGAGCTCTTGAAGATTACTGGAATCTCGAGCCTTTGGGCTAATCCCTTTAAAAACCTCGCCGCCCCAAGAGTCATCTCCCTGCTCTCTATCACACACGGACCGGAGATCAAAAACAGGGGTCCATTTCCGCCAACTGTCACATTTCCTATCTTAACCTGGTTGGATACCTTTGTCTTTTCTCCCTTAACAACCATACTATCTAGCCCTATGCATAATATATAATTCTTATCCAAAGAAGTGCGGAAAGTCAAGGATACGCTACTCATTTAGGGCTGATAACCCTATGAGAAAGGCATGGTGATAAGGGTTTCCCGGAAGATGGGAGACTGACGTCTCATCTCCGTCAGATCGAAACAGTTGACGAGACAAAGGGGGTGAAAACGGAAAATATAGGACAGGCCGTGTAGCTACTACACCACTATAGAGTAGGGTTAGCCTTGGCCTTTGCCTGGGCAATTAGCTCATCTTCCTTTTTTACGTCCTCCAGCGTCTTTGGCTTGACGTGATCAGGCACTTCTTCTAGGCCATATTTCCACTTCAAAAACTGCTCACCTGTGGTTGGATAAAGCGCATAGGTAAGCAGGTCTTCCTCGGTTCTCGCCAGATCCCCAATCTTTTTTCGATCCTCCTTAAGCTCCGGTTCGATAAAATCTGCAGCCCGTCCAGTAATTGGCGTCTCGCCTCTCTTATACCCTTTCAGTACCTTTTTCTGAACCTCGGGTTCAACTGGCGTGGGTGTTTTACCATAGAGTCCATATACCAAGTCTTTCACCTGGTTTGTGATCATCTTATATTTCCCCAGCAGCACATTCAATACTGCCTGAACCCCAACAATCTGGGATGTCGGTGTAACCAGAGGAGGAGTCCCCAGCTCCTTTCTGGTGATAGGTACCTCCGCGTGCACCTCCGGAAGTCTATGGAGGGCATTGGCCTCCTTAAGCTGGCTTACCAGATTAGAGATCATTCCGCCGGGTATCTGGTGGGCCAGAACTCCAGTATCTATAACGGCCATCCTATTGGTGGCAAGATAATCCCTGTATTTCGGCGCAATGGTCTCAAGGTAATCATCTATCTCAAGGAGCTTGGTTAAATCTAAACCAGTATCCCATTGGGTGCCTTGAAGTGCAACGACGATGGGCTCTACAGCCGGATGAGAAGTTCTCATGGCAAAGGGGGCAAGGCATGTATCAACGATATCCACACCTGCCTCGATGGCCTTCAAAAAGCTCATGGATGCCATTCCGCTCGTATAGTGAGAATGGAAGTGAATGGGGACCTTAATGCCTTTCTTCAGCTCAGTGATAAGCTCATAGATATCATACGGGGCAGCAATCCCAGCCATATCCTTGACACAGACAGTATCAGCCCCCATCTCTTCCAGCTGTTTGCATTTGGATGTGTAATACTCTAGATTGAACACATCACCCCCTAAGTGCCTCTCAGTGAGGGAATAGCAGATCGCGCCCTGGAAGTGTTTTCCGTTTGCCTTTATCCTCTCTACTGCGGTTTGGAAATTCCTGAAATCATTCAGGGCATCAAAGACCCTGAAGATATCAATCCCTATCTCGCAGGCCTGGTCTACAAATGCCCTGACCACATCGTCTGCATAGTTCCTGTAGCCAACGAGGTTCTGCCCCCTCAGCAACATAGAAAACGGTGTCTTCTTTATGTACTTCTTAAGTGACCTCGGTCTTTCCCATGGGTCTTCGCCCAAAAACCTGTGCATGGTATCAAAGGTTGCCCCTCCCCAGACCTCCATGGCCCAGAAGCCTATCTTATCCATCTTTTCAGCAATGGGAATCATATCCTCGGTCCTCATTCTCGTAGCCAGCAGTGACTGATGGCCATCCCTAAGAGTGAGGTCCTGGATCTTAAGGGGAGTTTTGGGGCTCTCTCTCTCGACAGTACTCATTCTTTCATCTCCTTTTGTGTTGATTATGTTGACGGTTAAAGACGTTCGCATTACGTGGTAAGCCCCATTATAAGTATTCTATGCCATTAGTCAATAACATCCCAGGGACCCCTCCTCTTCCCCTGAGACTAGTACTAGGAGCAAGTAAAGGCGCTGTGATGGCTGTTTTATAAAAGGTGAGCTCATTGGTGCTGGAAATTGTGGGTAATTTACTCTAGAATCCTTGGGCGAAATCAGAACCCTTTTTGATTTTCAAGGAAGGATAGCTGATGGATCGTGAAAGATGGGACAAGAGATCTGCATTTATTATGGCAGCAATTGGCTCTGCTATTGGACTCGGCAATGTCTGGAGATTCCCTTATGTGGCATATGCCAATGGAGGAGGTGCCTTCCTCATACCCTACATAATTGCCCTGATCACAACCGGGATTCCATTGGTAGCCTTAGAGTACTATCTCGGTATTCGATATCAACGTGGACCTACTGAGGCATATGGCTTTATGAGAAAAAAATCCAACTATATTGGATGGTTCGCCCTCTGTGTGGCAGGTATGATAACCTTTTATTACACCGTTGTAATGGCATGGACGTGGAGCTATATGCTTTATTCGGTCGGCGTGCAATGGGCTGGTGTAGAGAAGGAGTTTTTCTTCCGCAAAGTACTTGGATTATCCGGCAATATCTCGGAACTGGGCGGCCTTCAATGGCCTCTCGTCCTGGGAAACTTTTTGACCTGGCTCGCTATCTTTCTCATCCTATTCAAAGGAGTGAAGGTTATTGGAAAGGTTGTGAATTGGACAGTAGGTCTTCCATGGTTACTGTTAGCAATATTAGCAATAAGGGGTATGACCTTGAATGGGTCCGCTTCAGGATTGGATTTCTACCTGAGACCTGACTTCTCAAGATTGCTTGACCCAAATGTCTGGCTGGCAGCCTATGGGCAGATCTTCTTCTCACTATCTCTCGGCTTTGGAATTATGATTGCTTACGCATCTTATCTCCCCAGGGATTCGGATATTAATACGAATGCATGGGTTGTATCCTTCTCTGACTCCGCGACATCCTTCTTCGCAGGGTTTGCAGTATTCTCTACCTTAGGTTATTTAGCTATGGCTAGCAATCAACCTCTGGATAAAGTTGTCGGGGCAGGACCCGCTCTTGCGTTTATCATCTATCCAACTGCAATAGCAAAGTTACCAGGAGGTGTCTTCGTACAATCGATCTTTGGCATTATGTTCTTCTCTATGTTACTGGCCTTAGGAATTGATTCCGCTTTTTCACTTATAGAGGCTGTTGTCACCGGATTAAGAGACTCCTTTAAGATTAAAAGGGAGAGGGCCCTCTTTTGGGTCTGCCTGGTGGGTTTCTCGGTCGGATTTCTGTATACATCAAGAGCCGGGCTATTCTGGTTGGATATAGTTGACCACTGGATGAATTGGGGGTTGGTCATTGTGGGCTTGCTTGAGGCAATATTAGTCGGCTGGCTCTATGAAATAAACAGGGTCAGTGCTGATATAGATTCAACCTCTGAGATCAAGCTGGGTAAATTCTGGATCTTCTGCGTAAAAATCCTGACGCCCTTAGTCCTTTTAGTTACCATAGGATTAAGTATCTACAAGGAGATACTAAATCCCTATGGGGAATACCCGACGTGGGCCTTGATGGTAGGTGGCTGGATATTGTTAATGACGTTGTTCTTCCTCTCTATTTTGCTGCAGGAGCGGGAATATCTACCAACGATGACTAATAGATCCCTTATCGTCAGTGGCTGGCTGATCATTTACGTTGGGACGATACTGTCTTTCTACCTATTCTACTATGCAACAATGAGATTGTGGGCCTCGCTTCTATTGCCCGCTTCTATTGTTGCTGGCACGCTGATTATCAACGCAATAAGAAGGAAGGGCCCGCAAGACGGATAAAATGAGGGGGTTCTTGTGAGCACGAGCGCGATAGTAATAGCAATCTTGGGCTTTGTTATACTTTTTGGCGGTACCTTTTACGGCCTTTTAAAAATGAAAAAACGTAAAAGCCCAGAGAGCAAAGACCCATCTTGACAGGCAGGCCTGCCACACATCACACTAAGAGCAACAATCCAATTTCCTCTAGATACCTGGTACAGCCCACATCCTCATAATAGTCACCTATTTCGAGGACAGCAAGGGCTTATGATAGCATTTTTTTTGCCCTGGTCATGAATGGGAGCAGCTTGCTGCAATGCTCATACAGCTTGCTATCTCACGATCGAGGCAGTATCTGGCAACAGAAGAGAGCATTAGAAGGCCATGGGCTATGGCGAGATATGGCTAAACTGTATTACAGGGAGAAAGCTCATCCTATTCATCTAAAGCTTCTTTTCCCGTTCCCTTAGCGATTAATAGGCCTGCAGCCTCATCAACTTCTCCCTCAGTAGTAGGCCTGCCGAGGCTCAATCGAATGGCACCCATCCCCACTTCTTCCGTGACACCCATGGCCCCAAGCACATGGGATAGTTTCAAAGACCGATCATGACAGGCTGCACCTGTAGAGGCACAAATTTCGGGTATATGACTGAGGATCTCTTCTCCAATCATCCCCGGAAAGGAGAGGTTGAGGGTATTGGGGAGCCTGTTTTCTGGATGTCCATTCAACACTACTTCTGGAATAGCTGAGAGTATCTGGTTGTGTAATCTATCCCTCAGACGCCTTAAACGGGGAATATCGTCATACAGGTTATCTAAGATGAGCTCACATGCCTTGCCCAGACCTACGTTGAGGATCACATTTTCCGTCCCGGACCTTAGCCCCATCTCCTGACCACCACCATGCATAAAGGGCTCGATTTTTAGCCCCTTTCTGATATAGAGCGCTCCCACACCCTTGGGGGCATAGATCTTGTGGCCGGCAATGGTGAGAAAATCAACCCCCAGGTCACGGACCTTGGTTTCTATTTTGCCAACGGATTGAGCCGCATCCGTGTGAAAGAGGACCCCACGCTCCCTGGCAATCGAGCTAATCTCGGCAAGGGGCTCGATTGTACCTGTCTCATTATTTGCGTGCATCACTGTTATAAGAATGGTATCTCTTCGGACCGCCCTTCTTACTTCATCCGGATCTAAGGAGCCATATTTATCTACCGGGAGGAACGTCACATCATAGCCATCTTCCATGAGAAAGAGAGCTGTATTTATTATGGAGGGATGCTCGATCTTTGTAGTAACTATGTGCCGACCTTTGTCCCGCAGACTCCATGCCACACTTTTGAGAACCATATTATTCGATTCAGTGCCGCCGCTGGTAAAAACGACCTCGGTGCTTTCACATCCCAGCATTCTGGATATTTGTCCCCGTGCCTTTTCTAAGGCCTCCCTTGCCCTTCTTCCCACAGGGTGAGCGCTGCTCGGGTTCCCGAAGTCCTCAACCAAAAAGGGCATCATTGCTTCAGCCACCTCCTTTGCAACAGGAGTTGTGGCGTTATAATCAAGGTAAATCATTCGCTTGCATCACCTCCTAAGCGTGGCCCTCAACCTATGAGGTTTCAATAAGAGGTCAAGGGCGTCGTTAATGCCAGGGACTACCAGATCAGAGGCCACCATTGCCTCTGCTGACGCCCCCTCGCTTCCTGCAACACAAATTCCTATAGCGGACTCCTTTAGCATGGAGACATCATTAGAGCCATTTCCTATACTGATAGTGCTATTCCTTCCTTTTTGGAGAACCGCTTCAAGCTTCTGACTGTCTTCATGGCCTTCTCTTACCTTGTGTACTGAGATCCCTAAACCCCCGAGCAACGCCTCTGCATTTCTATTAGTATCAGCGGTAACAACCATTACCTCCAGTTTCCGGTTTAGTTCCGTCAGTTTTTCCCTGACGCCCTTTATGATGCTTCCGTCTAAGGCGATTGTCCCGTTGAGGTCTAATATCAAATGCTCTATGGCGTAGTTGCCCTTTCCGGGGATGGCTATATCTATCACTCTCGTGCCTTTTCTATTTGCCACTAACCTTTTCTATCTCCACAATGTTTGTATGCTACTGTTTCCGTCATGTCAAATGGTACATCACCTTTGTGGCAATTCTTACAATGGTCCATGAGGGCTGGAGGCATGCCCTCTCCACAATTTGATGAAAAAGACAACCTAAACTTGAGCTCCATCGCCATTGACGATAGCAGTATAATCTTGACTTTTCTCTCTCGATGTATTTACTTCGGTCTCTCCAGTTGATTGGGTGCATAGCAGTACGGCACGAAGAAGTGAATTCATGAAAACTTGGTAGGGGGGGCAAATAGTCGCCGCCGAACGCGTGCAGAGCTCTCCATCCAAGAATCCACCAGACGGTGGTTTTTTATTTTTTGCTATGATGGAGCACTCAAGAAGTACTGATATAAAAGTGATCTTCGGCTTGACCCTCGTTCATTTTATTGGCGATTTTTATTCCTCCTTCGTCAATCCACTGCTTCCGCTGTTTGTAAAGCAGTTTTCCCTCACATTGACACAGGTCGGGCTGATCGCAGGGATAAGCCGCTTTTTCGCCTTTATTGTTCAGCCTTCGGTGGGATACCTTGCCGATCACTACCGAACCCGCTTCTTTGTCTTGGGCGGTCCACTCCTGGCAATACTGTTTATTCCCCTTGTGGGAATTGCCTCCGGTTTTTTAGTGCTCCTCCTTGTTATATCCTTGGGTTCCATCGGTTCATCCATGTTTCACCCGACAACAGCGGGCATGGTTTCTCCCTATTCAGGCCGACGTTTCGGGTTTTCCATGTCGATCTTCAACACGGGTGGGACCCTTGCCTTTGGAATCGGGCCACTGTTTATCACCTACCTTGTAAGCACTTACGGCCTGAGGGCCTCCCCATTCACGATGATCATCGGCCTGGCTGTGATGGTCGTCCTGTTCAAGATCATACCCGTTCCCGGAGGCGAACGATTGGAAAATCTCGGCTTTATGCGTTCAATCAAAGAAGCCCTGGGAACGGTATGGAGATCGATTATGCTGATTTGGCTGGTTATGGTCTTGCGAGCCTTTGTCTCTCAGTCATTCCTGATTTTTGTGCCTGTGTTGTACTCAACTGAAGGATATTCCTTGATCTCTATCGGGACGGTAGTGTCCCTCTTTACGGTAGCAGGGACAATCAGCGGACTCCTCGCCGGCCACCTGTCAGATAGAATTGGATACAAACCAATTTTTTATCTTGCCCACGGCCTTACAACACCAAGTCTCTACTTGCTGCTATATCTCCCGGGAAACTGGGTCTATCTTAGCGTCTTCTTGGCGGGGTTTTTCGCTATGGCTACCCTGCCGCTAGGGGTTGCCATGGCGCAGGAATGGGCTCCCAAGGGAAGGTCAATGGTCTCGAGCCTTATGATGGGCCTTGCTTTTGGACTGGGAGGAATGATGACTACTCTGACGGGAACCTTGGCGGATATTTTCTCGATCCGAGCGGTTCTTGGGTTTCTGACGATAATACCGTTGCTGACAACCGGCCTCATCCACCTGATCCCTGAGAAAAAAAGGATATGCTGGGAAAATGTCATCTGAGCCCCCGCTGTTTTGGCAGAAAGCTCGATGCTGATGGCCTCTGGACAGTATCAAGTGCTGTGAGCCGAGGCTTCATTGACTAAGTGCTGTAACTCGTAAATTCGATGACGTTTTTTCTCGTAGTAAGCAGCACGTTGATCGATCTCTGCATTATCAGCTGGAGGCCCGGGGGGTATTTTTTCCTGGATGCCCCAAACAAGACTCCCTCACACGGGCCGGCTCACCATGGTTTAGGGGAACGCGTCAATGGCTGACAAGAACGTAGTGGGGATAAACCATAGTGAACCAGCCCGTCCGATGCATGGTGCACGGGCATCCTGTGGGAAAAAATACCCCCCGGACCCTTACCAATGACTAAGTAAATGCGTCATCGTCCTTAAGAGTACCTGTACTAGACTGCGGTCAGGTGGCAGCAGAGGACGTAGTGGTTAACTTTCGAATGCGTTCAGGGATTTTCCATAAGTTCATCAGGTCACGGACACTCGCGGGCACGAGGTGTTCCCACGCCTCTCCTGAGGCCATTCGCCGACGAACCTCAGCCCCGCTCAATCCCTTCTCATGAGAGGACCTGCTCCAGAGCACCTCCGTCTTCAACCCCAGGGCCTGGAATTGTTGGTGCTTTCGCCTCCCCCATTGATCGTATATGGTCAGAAAAAAGGTAGCTCGCAGGGGCACATAATATCTATAAAGCTCAGGCACGTTGATGGGAAAAGGCACTACCGAGAAATCCGACAGAGACACACCGCCCTCTACTAGTGCCAACCGGATCATGGTGTAGCGCTCAAAATAGGTGAGGGGGTTCTCCGTAGGAAGGCTCCTCTTGGGATCAACGCCGTCATCACGAGTCAGTGAGGGATCGGGGTTGGTGATCCCCACCACTAAGTGGCGACAACGCGCATTGCCTGCCAGGAGGTACTTGAGGTGATCATGATGTAATACCTGGAATCGACCGTGGATCACGCCCATTTCCGCCATGAGGTCCCCTCCTTTCGCAAAGCCTGCCACTTCTGATGAGTGCTAAGCCCTATCACTAGAGGCCTTTCAGGAAACTGAGGACGACCTTTGGGCTTTCAACAATCGTATTGCCACCACCACATTGACGTGCAAGGCCACGTAGCCAAGTGCCACCATGGGCATTAATGGCCAG
>JGI24422J19971_10000825_pt1 | contig 17939 bp, 10 predicted proteins | sample DeeMarSWOR152_54_FD_19971 | JGI IMG/M metagenome (IMG submission 19971) | reverse complement strand
ATCAAACTCATCGACCCGCCAGTAGTAAACCTTATCCAACTCAAGGGGGCCGGGAGTATAGGTTGCAGCTCCCTGGGGGGGACCGCCAGTGGCATCGTTAACATCGTCAAAATTGTCGCCGAAATATACAGTGTGCAATTTCGCACCGAAACCTACGGTCCAGCTAAGCTCCACATTCGGGTCTATAAAGTATGTACCATCAGGCGGGTAGAGGTCATAGGCCTTCCTGGGGGGAATCATAAAGCTCCAGACATCGCCCTTCCATGGGCTGTTCGGATCCAGGTCATTGACCTCATCGATTCGCCAGTAGTAGGTCGTGCCCGGGACAAGGCCATCCGGATAAGGAAATCCGGGGAAGCCGGCAACAAAAAAAGTATCGGTCTGGTTACCCTGGAACGTATCGCCAGTGCCATCGTTGACATCGTCGAAATTATCGCCCAGATACACATCGTGGGAGACCGCATAACCTCCCGGCGACCAGTCAAGGCTCACCCACGTATCCTCATGCATGACACCATTAGCTGGACTGGGGCTCCAGGCTTTTGGACGGGCCGCCAGCTTTCTTATCTCGGCTGCCGACAACGCCCGGTTGTAGATGCGGACCTCATCCATCAAGCCCTCAAAATAACCGTAAGCCATTCCACCGAATTGAATAGGTGGATATACTATTGCTCTTGGAGAACTAAAGCCTGTGCGAACTGCACGACCATTAAGGTAAATTGTTGGTTGTTTGTTATTGTAGACTATCATGATGTGATTCCAATCATTTCCCAGCTCGGTCGGGTAGGTAGCAGTTGCAGGCATATAGTCACTTCCATGCTCATAAACAGCAATACCGTTCGTTCCGATAGATAGTCCGGCTCCGGCATTTAAATCTCCTCCGTGTTGCGGGTCAAATGCATACTTTTGATTATTTACTCCACCGTAACCGGACGTTGCTTCTGGATCTATTTCATGCGTGACTGATGTTTTGAACCATCCTCCAAAACTAAATGTGTCACTTGGTCTTCCGGTAGTTCCCACCACGACATAATCATCTATTCCGTCAAACCCCAAAGCATACCCTACTTGACCAGGTTGCTGATAAAGTACGCCGTTGAAAGATGTGCCATCATTATGATTATCACTCTGGTCAAATAATGTCCCGCTTGCTTCCTCAAACTTCCACCAGCCGACGAGACTCGGGTCAGCATTTTGGCCTGTGCTTGTTTGAACCAGACCCAGTATTAAAACAAGAGAAACTAAATAGATTATTTTTCTACGCATAATAATCCTCCTTCAAAAAAGTTAGGTTGAAACAATGGATAATAATCTTTGCTTTCGCAACATTCTACTACTCTGTCCAGGATATTTTTTTCGACTTGACGCTACCTCCTTCCTTCAAATGCCCAATATCAGCCACAAATTGAAAACTGAAAATCTCAAATAGCCTACAGAAATTTCACCCGCTGGAAAGCTGATATCCACAGATGCTTACAATTGTACTTATACCAGATTGAGCACCTTCCCGTCAAGAAGAAACTCGAAAACGCAATCAATTAGATGGGCGGATGGGCTGGAGGAGTGTGTTCCGGGTTGACAACATGGGATTTCAGGGTTGCTCGACGGTTTTGGAGAGCCACTCAAAGTCAAGCTAAGCATATGCATTTTGGAAAATGACAATGACATCATCCATTGTTAGCTTGGCCGGAGTTATATCATATAGAACGCCCATCGCGTAGAAAGAGTTCTCCGCGAATTTTTTCAAATCTTCAGGCTTGATTCCGTAATCAGAGAGCTTTTCTTTTTTGAGGCCAATAGCTTTTATGAGCTTCTTCAGGCCGGCTATAAACGCCATTGGTTTTTCCTTTTCCGCAAGGTTGTCCACATCCTCACGCATTGCCCTCGCCAGATCCGGGAAACGCTGCGGATACCTTTTGGCGAGATAACTAAAATAGGAAACTGACAGCATGGTAAGGCCTGAGCCGTGGGCAACATTAGGGTAATATGCACTGACGGCGTGTTCCATTGAATGATGTGATATACAACGAGAGAGAGATTCACATATCCCTGCTTCTGTGCTGGCCCAGGCTAATTTTGTTCTTGCCTCTATGTTCCTGCCGTCTTTCACCGCGATCGGTAGGTACTTTGTAATAAGGCTAATTGCTTCCAAGGCCAGATGGTCACTTGTTGGTTGATTGACTATTGTCAGGTAAGATTCGACCGAATGAAAGAAGGCATCCATACCGGTATAGGCGGTTGCCTTCGGAGGTACACTTACCATCAGCTCAGGGTCGACAATTGACAGGCAAGGAAAAGTTGAATCATTTCCCCAGCCGATCTTCTCATTTGTGTCGGTCTTGGTTATCACTGTCCATGGGTCAGCTTCAGTTCCTGTCCCCGCCGTGGTAGGTATGGCGACAATAGGTAGTGTGCCGGTCGAGGGCGTTTTTCCACCACCACTTCCTCGGTTTATGTAGTCCCAGTATCTACCGGGATTAACAGCCATAACCGCTATGCTTTTTGCTGAATCAATGGTGCTGCCACCTCCCAGCCCGATCACGAAATCACAGCTATTTTCCTTGGCGATGGCCGCCCCCTCCTCGACGTGCTCAGAAACAGGATTGGGCCGGATTCTATCGTACACAACAGCTTCGACTTCATTGTCCTTGAGGTATTCTACAACCCTGTCAAAATATCCATGTTTTCTCATGGCTCCTGATTCACCGATAACAAGGAGAGCCCTCTTGCCCGGGAGATAGGGCGTGGTCCTCAGCTCATTTAGTTTTCCACAGCCAAAGATAATTCTCGTTGGCATATAATAAGTAAAATCCAAGTTCATATTTGCTATCCTCAGTAATTCAATTTCATTTGCTTATCGCGTAATTATCATACACAGTTCGAACTTAAACACAAGATGAGGTCTGATGCTCGAATTCGACACTGATTTGCGACTTAGGCGCTCCAATGGATTCTATTGGATAAGTGGTGGCGGTATAGCTTGACCATTTTTCTGTGCTAACTGCTGCTCTTTCTCGTAGGTTCCGTAAAATGAAGCGTTCCCATCGAGCCAGATATACAGCCGTTCACGTTCTTCTTCAGGCAATTGAACGTGCTTCGAATGCAGGGGGTCCTCCAGCACCTTCAACAGGGGGCTTTCATCTGCACCAACATGTCCCGGCCTCGTGACTATCTCACTGATTGTGTTGCCGCCCCATTCATACCAACGGACATATTTTCTCAAGCTCTCATAAGATGTGCTGAACGTCTCAGTATGGTCGCCGGTCAAGACCAGGAGACTCTTCAGATCGCCTGCTTTGCCGTCGTGGCACCGCACACAGTGCTTGTCGAGGACCGGCTGGACAAGCCGAGTATAGCTCCAGGGTTGAGTCCCGTCTGGCCCTGGTTGTATCTTTGCTGGTGGCCGTCGCAGTGCCAGGAGGTTCTGCCGGTTTACTGGTGCCATATGGCGAGGTTCGTGGCAGCCGAGGCAACTGCGACGCTCGCCGGGCTGCAAGTAGGTAATACTGCGCATGCTTTGAACTGCTTTGCCTGCTTTGTCAACGGCTTGGAAATAAAGTGGCTTACGGGCGGGAACGCGGAAATAGGCTGAGCCGTCAGATTCCACCGGAACCGTACCGAGCATCATACGAGCACTTTCTGCATTGGCATACCCAAGCCGGGGTCGATTAGCTACGTGTGTGGTTGTTTTGGGAAGGACTTGGAATATCCGCAGCTTATGAATCGGCCGTGAGGCTGGCAACGGAAAGAGGCTTCGTTGTACATCGGCGAGCACAAATTCGCCCTCGTCGCCCAGTTCCGGTTCAAGTGTTGACGGCACAGTGGGAGGCACCGGCCGAGCAATCAATGGAACAGGGTACATACACGAGATGTTAGGGTCGCTGTAAAGTAGCTCCAGATTGCCAAAGCGATCGAAATAGTAGATTCCTGTATGCGTGTCTTCCTCAACGCGGGGACCCATGCCCGGAAGCGGGTCAAAGCTAAAGGCAACCAGAAAATAATTTTCTGAAATCGGCCATGGACTGTGGAAATAGCTGTTGGGCCAGCCGGAGGATTCAGGGAAGCATATATCGGGCGTGAGGACCTCGACCGCATCAAACTGGTCCTGCCCGGTTGAAGGGTCCAGGTCCGCACAGGTGGGATCCAAAAGAACCAGTGGGCCACCTATATCCGCATGATGTGCGCCGGCGATGAAGACGATTCGATTAGAGCGTGGTATGGCACGCGGTTGAAAGCAGGCGTTGATACGCTGGGTATAATTGCCAAAAAGTATACTTGGGTTGGTGCCATCCGGATTGCTAACCCAAAGACCATGATAGTTGGCTGCTGAACGATCAACGTAGTCCCAACGAGAATACACAATACGCCCGTCGGCCAGCACAGATGGATGCCATTCATTTGTCTCATGGAATGAGAGCGTTTGTACTGCCTGGCACGAAGCATCCATACGATGCAGCGTGTAGCTTGGTAGCGGCTCCCAGGGATTGTGGCAGCGGCCAAAGCCTCCACGGCGAGTAGACATAAAGGCAATGCCGCCGTCAGGCAGTGGACAAGGATCAAAGTCGTCATCCGGCCCATAAGTGATCTGACGTAGATTTGCCCCATCTGCGTCCATAGCATAGATGTGAAAACATCGCCGCTCGGGAGAATGATAGTCTGGCTTGTTTGGTGCCCGTTCAGCAAAGGCAAAGTAGATCGTGCGTGCATCGTAGGACAGTGCGAGAGTTGTGTAATTGCCCGGCGGCAGACGGCCTTTAATGAGATCACGTACCCTTAAAGATCGGCCAGGCTCTTCAAGTACGTATATTCCTCCACCTGCAATATCTCCGTAGTCATAGTAGTATCCTAAGTACTCATGGAGCATCTGACATATGAAACGCCGACGCTTCATAAACAAAATAGGTTTTGACCCAATAAGGGGATTCTTTAGTGCCAAGTTCCGGGTCAAAGAACGGATCTTTTGATACAAAGCGAGGCGTGTCTTCGTATCTAACAGGTGTATCGAATCTACCTGCTCCTGCAGATGCTTAAGGACAGCAGCCTCTGAACTGAGTTTAGGTCCTTGGGAGGTTCTGTTGAGATCGTTGAGAAGAACCTTGGCGCGTTGATATGCCTCATGAATGGCAGCAGGCTGATCAGGCGTTTTATTTTTCTTGTGTTCCTGAGCAGCCCAGCAGGCTTCGGTCATGGCTCGCAGCACCTCAGTTCTGGTATCGTCTTCCTGGGCCCGTGCAAATTCTATCTGCAAATGGAACCATACCAAAGCAAAGACGGCAACGTATTTCCAAAATTGCCAGGTGTGTCTTCTTGTATTTGACATGTGCAGTAACGCGCTCGTCAAAATAGTGAGTTTATCAATGATGTAAGGATACCAAATCTGCATAATAGATGCAAAATCTATCTCTGTCTGTCCCGCCCAACCGTCATCTGAACCAGACCTCGCAGAAGAAATATGCTTGTACCATCGCCTACCCGCCTTTTGATCAGTGAGTCAGAGGGAGAAGGAGGATGGCAGAGAGAGTTGCGACAGTCTGAAAAATGCCTCCCTAACCGCATTAAGCTCAAAAGTTATTTATACATAGATTTATCTTTGTTCGGAAGTAAATCCTGGCTTGGGACAGCGGGAGCGACACTAATTCTTGACACTTGACATTAGAATAAATTGTGCGGAGGTCGGCTTTTCCAGGTTTTGAGCAAATTGACGTTAAATTAGTATTGACAAGCATTTATGACACTGGCCGAGAATCAGGCGAACGCCAGAATAGCCCTGAGAGAGCCAGTTTCATACGCACGCACTGGTTCGAATATAATGGATGAACCGGTCCAAGAATTGAAAGTCAACAAGGGAAAAGGCTTGACAAAGGGCGGCCATCATTAAGTGAGTCATCATCCTCTTATTACAACTGCACAAATCAAGAAAGTTTTTCTGGACAATCGCACCGAAATCTGTTTAGATTCGTCAGTGGAACATTAATCTGCAATCTGGATCAAGAGAGGATTCGATATGATTGAAAATATTTCTTTCAAACTCAATGGGAAATCTGTGAGCTTAACTACGGACAGTGAACGAGTGCTTTTATGGGTTTTGCGTACTGACCTGGGGCTTACAGGAACGAAATATGGCTGTGGAAAAGCTCTGTGCGGTGCCTGCACTGTGATAGTTGATGATAGGGCAGTTCGGTCCTGTGTGGTTCCGGTCAGAAGCATCAAAGGCAAAGAAGTTCTTACAATCGAAGGATTGGCAAGGAACGGAAAGCTGCACCCAATTCAGGAAGCGTTCATAAAGCACGATGCTCTTCAATGCGGTTTCTGCACACCGGGTATGATACTCAATGCTTATGGTCTGTTGTTGAGAAATCCTCAGCCTACCAAAGCAGAAATCATTGAGAGCATGGAAAATAACTTGTGCCGATGCGCGGCGCATCTTCGAATTATCCGAGCCATCGAATCGGCAGCTCAAGAAATGAAAGGAACCAGATAAAGATGAACGAGGATGAATTTCAGGTTGGTGAGTGTGGCCGTAACGACGGTTACTACCCGCTTAGCCGTCGAGAGTTTTTACAGAGTATAGGTAGTGGAATCATAATCTTCTTCTCCGTTGGAGATTTCTCAGTATTGCAGGCACAAAGACGCGGCAGCGGGGAACGTCCTGACTTTAATGCCTATCTTCGTATAGGTGAAGACGGAACAGTGACGTGTTTCACCGGCAAAGTCGAATTGGGGCAAGGAGTCGCAACTTCCTTAGCCCAGATGTTAGCTGACGAACTTGACGTGCCTCTGGAATCAGTTGATATGGTTATGGGAGACACGGCTCTTTGTCCGTACGATGCCGGTACGTGGGGGTCCATGACCACCCCGTACTTTGGACCTGTTCTAAGAGCGGCGGGAGCGGAGGGCAGGGCGGCCCTGATAGAGCTGGCAGCCGAGCATCTCGAGGTGCCGAAGGACCAGTTGGATGTAAAAAATGGAGTTGTCTTTGATAAGACTCGAAGGGAACGTAAAGTTACCTACGCTCAACTGGCGAAAGGCAAAAGGATTGAAAGGCATCTGGAGCAGAAGGTTCCGGTGAAAACCGTATCGGAATTAAATGTAATAGGAAAACCATATAATCGGATAGACGCCTTGGAAAAGGTCACTGGCAAGGCCCAGTATGCGGGGGACATCCGCGTAGCCGGGATGGTGTACGCAAGGGTTTTGCGGCCTCCTGCTCACGGTGCCACGTTGAAGAGTCTCGACACTTCAGCGGTTGACAAAGTCGAGGGTGCCCAAGTGGTCAAGGACGGTGACCTAATCGCTGTTCTGCACAAGAATCCGGACGAAGCTGAGAAAGCCCTGGCAAAAATTAACGCCGACTATGACGTCCCGGAACCGCGTTTCGACGATAAGAGTGTCTTCGATTATTTTGTTAATAATGCTGCGGACGGCAGAGTAATTCAGAAGGGTGGCGATATCGAGAGCGGACAGAAGCTCGCCCATGATGTGGTTGAGCAGACATACCTGAACAGCTACGTTTCCCATGCTACGATAGAGACCCACACCGCTCTTGCCCATTTCGAAGGCAACAAAGTCACGGTCTGGGCGTCAACTCAAACGCCTTTCGGCCTTCAGCGAGAGTTGGCCCGTGAGCTGGGCATTGCTGTAGAGAACATCCGCGTTATTGCTCCTTTCGTAGGGGGCGGGTTTGGAGGAAAGATCAGCAATGGGCAGGCTATACAGGTTGTAAAGCTGGCAAAGATAGCGAAGAAACCTGTCCAGCTTGTTTGGAGCCGTGCCGATGAGTTCTTCTACGATACGTTCAGGCCCGCCGCAGTTGTTAAGATAAAGTCGGGGCTCACGGATTCAGGCAAGATAGTTTTATGGGATTATGGTATCTACGGCATGGGCGGTCGAGGGGCTCAGATGTTCTACAACGTGCCGCATCATCGTACCACCGTCTATGGGCAGTTGCGGGGTGGCGGGGGGATGCACGGTTTCGCCACAGGACCCTGGCGTGCCCCCGACAACAACACCAACAGCTTTGCCAGAGAATCGCACATTGACGTCATGGCCGCTAAGATAGAGATGGATCCCTTGGAGTTTCGCCTGAAGAATCTTACTAATGAGAGGATGCGAGGAGTCCTCAAGGCTGCGGCGGAGAAATTCGGTTGGACTCCGGCGAAGGGCCCGAGCGGCCGTGGCTTCGGGATAGCCTGCGGTTCAGACGTGAACGTGCCTGTAGCCCTTATAGCAGAGGTTGAGGTTGACAGGCGCACTGGAAGCGTGCAGGTTAAACGTGTAGTCTGCGCGCAGGATATGGGCCTCGTGATTAATCCGGAAGGGACTAAGCTGCAGGTGGAAGGTGGTATCACTATGGGGTTGGGTTATACGCTGACCGAAGAAGTCCACTTCAACGGCGGAAGGATACTTGATTTAAGCTTCGGCACATACAAGCTGCCTCGTTTCTCGTGGGTGCCGGAAATAGAAACGGTGCTGATAAAAGCTGACGATTCTCCTGCAAAAGGAGGCGGAGAACCGCCCATTATTTGTGTGGGCGGTGTTATCGCCAACGCCATTTATGATGCAACTGGCACCAGATTGCTTCAGCTCCCCATGACTCCGGAACGCGTAAAAGAAGCGGTGGCCAGCCGCCCTCGAAACGCGGTTCTAACAGCATAAGGTAGACGTTTAACAACGCGACCAGAGCGGTTGAGGGGGGGTGCGTAGATTAATTGCTTGTATGATACTCCGGCTGCTCAGGAATAGTCGAATCGTCATAGCTTGTCTTGGCCAACAATTACTTTCTGTTTCTGCATAATTGGTTTTCCATCAATAGTGCTGCGGGCCGTGACTATGTGGATACCGGGTGACTTGAACCGATGACGAATCTCGGAATAGGAAGCGTAGCGATCGATGATAGTGCCATCACCGAAGTCAACTTCGATAGGCTTACCTTCAGCTCCTTGTAACCAAAACCGAAAGAGCACGGGCTGATAGACGAGGATGTTATTTGTAGGGGTGTGTGTCATAAAAATTGTGGGAATGCTGCCTTCCGGGGAGGATTTAGTGAATACCTTGACTTTAGAGAAGTCCACATCCTGGGTGCCTTTTTCGTCTTTGACCCATAAAGTTGCTATGTACACACCCGGCTTGTCAAATCTTTTCTCGGCCTTGATTCTGTTTATGGTTTGTCCATCAGAAAAGACCCATTTATACGAGACAATCCTGCTCCCAAAACTAAGAGAATGCGATGCGTCGAATATGACTTTCTCACCTGTCGAAACCGTGTGATGGGGGCGAGCTATGGCATACAATGTTCTGCGATATTGCTCCTGATATGCAGCTATTAGCCAGGGATATAGATTGAGGCGACGATTGTTTCTGTTAGCATCAAGGTCTGCTTTTGAAAGGTAAGTGCCAAGATGCAGATGGGAGAAGTTTCCTGAAGGCCCTGTCTTTCCGAGTATGCCGATTTCTTGGCCTTTCTTAATATATGCTCCCTTTTTCACTTGTGGAGAAATAGAATCAAGATGGCCGTACTCCCAGATAAGGCCGTTGTCGTCCTGGATGACTACAAATATGTGCTCCCGGTTAGATGATAAATTTATTACTTCTCCGTCGGTACAACTGATAATCTCTTCTCGTCCCTCATATCCTGCGAAATCTATACCATAGTTATGGTGAAAACTCACCCCTTCCGGACAGCCGTCTTTCCAGCCCAGGTGTACAACTTCATTGTAAGCCTGCATACCATGAGAGAATAGAAAATAATCACGTATGGGAAAACCAAGCCGTTCTGTGTGAATGATAGTGTCTTTTGCATCCCAAATTGAAAGCTGCACCCTCTTTGGTAATGGAAGCCATGCTGATGTCGTATCGGCCTGAATTTTGATCCCATCTATTTCAATTGGCATTGTATAGGGGGCACAAACCAACTGAAGGAGTTTGCCGTTTACCCGGACATTGACGTCTGCCTGTCTGACTTGTCCTAAAACACTATCTCGGTATTCTCTGACTGAAATCAGGCGTATTAATTTTTCAGAATCGTCCTTTAGCTTGAACGGATATTCTTCATTGATATCCAAACACACGATTTGCTGTTCCGAATATTTCCTGATCATCCTGTTAAGAGTGTCATCCTCGTCAGCGAGAGCGGATTCTGCGCAGATTATAAGTGCAATTGAGTAAACAATTGCTTTTTGTGTTCGGTCCATTTCTCCTTTGTTTCCTTATGCTTACTTAAGCTTCTTGAACATCCATTTCCACCGCAGAAACGGAAGCCGGCGGGAATATCCAGCGACAATTTTCAGGCAGACTCTTTTCCACCGGCACTATTTCGTTGGGTTGCGTTTCAATAACTTCATATTCCGGGTCTCCTGCCATCTCAAAGACACGGCCTGACCTGATTTCCCTGCCGTTTACTACTAAATGGGCCGTGATGGTTCGTTCCCTATTCGTGTTAACCACATGGAGATATATCCGGTCTTCCGTCCGGCTGGCCGTCACATCAAGGTCCTCTGGTGCCTTGTCGATATCGACCGCTTTATCTCCCGTATGATGTCGATATAGACTCATGACCAAGGCAACCGGCATCATATATGACCTGCCGCCCGGTACAGGAATCATTACAGCGTTCACTTGCCATCGGGTGCCGCAAAAATCGGCCAGCGTGGCAATCTTGAGCTTGTCACCGTGCCTTTCATGTACATTCAAAAGTCGGGCATTCGCAACTCCTGCCGCCCATGTGGATAGGACCTCACATCGATTCCGGCCCGGCAGTGCGAAATGACACTCTGTCAGGGCAAGTGGGATCGGGTAGTCCGCCACCTGCTCCCGCATCCATCTGATTCGAGCTTCATGAACCTTGGATGCATTCATCAGCCGCTCCCACGTTAACGCCGGGTCCTTGCGGTACTCAATTCCCCGCAACGGCGAATTAGGAAAGTTACGATCCGGATTGAACATATGGTGAAAGGCAATGTACTGGAGATGTTCACCGGCGATGTCGAGCATCCGGGGTCCCCATCCACTGTCGCCCCAGCCGACCAGTTCAATGTCAGGGTCTTCCCTTCGCATGGCTTTGGCAAAAGCTATTGTGCGCTTTGCCGCGGTCTCACAGTCGAAGCCGTTGCGGTCGTAGGAGGTCTCATTTCCAATCTGCCACAAGCGTACGTTATAAGGCTTTTCTACACCATGCTGTAGTCTCTCCTTGCTGTCGGCGGCATTGCAATACCTCACCCACTCGGCCGCTTCCTGCGGACCTGCAGAGCGGATGTTGCCCTTGGGGTCGCGCTGCCAGTACTTCCTTCCATCCGATTCAAAGTTCACACAGATGAGCGGCTCTGCGCCGGTCTGGCGGCAGAAATCGACAAGCTCGTGAGTGCCGACTTGATTAGTCTCTACCCCGCCCCAGCACAGGTTAAGCATCGGTTTTCGTTGGTCCCGTGGCCCCACAGCCTCCTTCCATCGATAATACGAAACAAAACATCCACCCCATCGAATAAGAGAGGGTGATAGCTTCTTTGTGATTGCAACCACATCTTCTCGCCAGCAGTCTTTCTTGAAATCCCATGCTGCAGCGACAGAGCCGTCTGTCGTTCCCAAAGGTTCCATAAACTGCATGTACAAATAAGGCGATAAGTCAAATCTCGGCTCAGGATTGACAGCAAGCAGAAGACCATGTTCTTTAGCATGCAGTGAAGGCATGGCCAATGCGGCTGCGCCGAGGCCCACAGATTTTATGAACTCGCGCCGGCTACTGACGTATTTGCTCATTTTGATTCCTCCATATTCGGATACTTCTCAATTGACTTTCGCCCGAGCACGTTACCGGGCTCGCGAACTGTCATGATACCGCAGCCGACAACTCTATTCCAGCATTTTTGACTTGCGATAACCCCTTTTTAAGGTAGGTTTGGCTGTTTGAGTTCCAGTTGCCCGCTTCGGATTTCAAATGATAATCGCCGCTATCTGGATTTCAAAATAAGGGTCGGGATCAGTGTTGCCTTCGTCCGGCCAGCCGCAGTAGCAAATTATGGTACTACCAGCTCAATGCCGTTGCCGGTTCCTAAATTACGAGAATACTTCTTGTCTTTTGGATTGTTCCAGTGCTCGTGGACGCCGAGGCTGGTCAGTCGCGTTCCGTCACCTTCGGGGTCATAAACCGTCCCAGAAGGAGGGTTGTCCGCCAGTGCCGCCTCGTGCAGATAGTTGTCCGGATTGCCGGTCACATCATCCATAGCCTGGTTCAATCCATCTTCGTATGCCAGAAAGTCCAATCCAACAGAATCAATAGCCACCGGGTCCTGCGAGGCAAATANACTGGAGCACCAGTCATCGCCGAAAGATAAGAACTTTATTACGTTGCCAGTTTGATTTACTGATGGATACAATCCATCAATCATGTACAGCAGTGTCTTTCCGNCTAAATGTCTGTGTCCATTCAAGTTAACCAGGCAGTTATACGTATTCATACTCTTACTTCGACCGCCGTATTTGTGCAGAGGGGAAGGTGTCCAGTTATTTCTGGACGGAAAATACGTCGAGCCGAAGTGGTTCTTTGCACATAATGTAACACCATACAGCGTGTGAGGTCTGAGCAGCGCCATATTGATTAGGTACTTGGCGCCAGTAACGCATCGGGGTAAGTAAGCGGTTCCAGGCTTCGTATAGATTGGGTTACTGTCGTCGTAGGCTGCTGCAATACGCCCGTTGCGTTCACTGCTGACCACAAACTTGACGCTTTGAAAATTCGGGTCGGGATTGCTCCTGATCTTGTCGTAAATCGGGTCGCCAATGTACCGCGAGGCGTCGTAAATGGTAATCGCAGAGCCTGGTACACCTGCCGCATTTATAAGCTGGTCAAGGAACGAATAAATTACATGGGGGCTGGGAACGCCTTTAGATGAGTGCCACATATCGCCTCTGTCTTGGTTCATATTGAGCTTGATGGTGATTTTTTCGCCCTTCTGGTAGCCGACGTCGCCCAAGCCCCTGGTCCGGTTGAAGTGTCTGAAAAGGGCGTCCCACGCCTTTGTGTCGTTCGACTCTCCGGTAAGTCCCTGGATGGATTTGGACATCATATCATCAACAACGTCCTGGTTGGTGTTATTATCGTCCCACCAGTTGCCAGTAGAGCCATCCCAACTGGTCACAGCGGGGTCGTGGACCCAAACAACGCGTCCGGGATGAATCCCTTTTGCAATACCTATCGGGCTGTTCGGCGGATCGGTCGCGGTGAACGCCGCTGCTGCGGAACTGTCGCTGGTTGCGCTGAGTGACCACCATACGGTCATAACGCTCACAGCAATACAAATGCCCGCAATCACGTATCGCGATTTGCGAAGATATCGCCTTGCTTTACGGTATGCTAAAGTTGAAATGATTAGCCCTGTAATCCAAACCACAAAACCACTCGCAAGCGGCGCAGCCACCCGCTGGCAGGGATACATCGCCCGGGAAGGCTTTGGCACCACCCGGATGAGGAACCATATCAGTGACAAAAGCCCTACAATGGGAAACACCCATATCAACCACCAGTGTTTGTTCTTGTGTCCAAGAGACCTGCCTGTCTTTGGGCAAGCCGACAAAATGTTTTTAGCTTTTTTGAACAGCATTTTCCAATCCTCTACAAATTTCGGCCTTATGCCTGTGTTAGAATTTTATCACCCATATATATTATTGAAAATTTCCCATCTACCAGTAATTTTGACCACTTCCTATAATTTCACTTTGTCGCATGGTATCACATTTGCGTGAGAAAAGCAACTGTCATGAGCACCACTGCCAAATTTGCTTGCCAAGCGCTTCCACCTCACCCTGATATGGAACAACCGTTGTCAAGTCAAGGGTGTGGGTGTTGCATGTTTTCTGGGCCAGGTAGGGCAGTTTGGCCGAATTGGGCTGCATCATACTTAACTGCCTTTTCTTGAACACGTCTGCCATAAGTCGAAGAATCTGCTCCAGAAAAAGCGATATGCCTTGCTATTTCCGCGTTTTTGCACAATCTCACCAAAAATATGGCGAATCGTGTGGAGATTTTCCTTGACGGGAGAGAGGCTACTTTAATATAGTTATTATTGGTGAAGCTTGTGCCTGCTCAGTCGGGCATCTGCGGCTTTAGTCTTCCTATGGGCACAATCCTTTTATTTTTTCAATAGAGGAGGAGTTATTATGCAAGACACAGAGTTGCGGCGTAAGCGTTGTCCTTCACGGTGATTTTTTTGCATTTCAATTAAATGCCCATTTAGGGCTTTTACAAGGAAGGAGGTAGTATCAAATCGCAAAGAATTTTCCTGGGCAGATATAGATAGAGTGAAGCGACAGTGAAATTCATTGTCAGTCGCTTTGGTGTGTGGCCAAAGCACAGCCGTTTATTTTAACTTCTCTTAAGGAGGACTATTATGTGTAAAAAATTGGTTTATCTAATTTCTTTTGTTTTGATGCTGGGGTCGGTCAGTAACGCTGAGGACATCCAGTGGACCGGTCTTGGCGCCGACAATCTCTGGAGCACTCCGGAAAACTGGGATCTGGGTAGAGTCCCCACCCTGGCCGACGATGTCAGGATCGACGTACCAGCCGCAGCAGCGCCAAACGGCCCCGTTATTCAGGATGGGATCGATGCGAAGGCTAATGGGATATTTACTGAAGCGCCTGGGGAGCCCACGCTGACGATGACGGGTGGATCGCTTGAGGTAGCTGACTGGATTTGGTGGGGTGACGGAGCGGATTCCTTTGGCATCTGGACCATGAGTGGCGGCACCGTAGATGTTGCTAATGAGTTCGAGCTTGGATGGGGTGGAGGTGCAGGTACTTTGATTATGACCAGCGGTACGGTCAACGCCAGAAAGGCAAAAATTCCTACGAGTACTGGAGCATTTGGGGAACTATTCCTTCATGGTGGCACCTATCACGTCACTGGGGCCGGCGAACTCGATGTGAAGGACAACGGCCTGATAGATATCACCGAAGGAACATTAGTGTTAGAAGGTGATGACACGGCGAAAATCAATAACCTCATCGCCGCGGGCCTGATTACTGCCTACGGGGGCGACGGCGTGTTCGAACTGGACTATGATGCCAGAAATCCCGGTAAGACGACGTTGACAGCCGTCGAAAGAGCCATCTTCCTGTTCGATGATTTCGAAGGCTACGCCGACGACGCCGGTTTGACCGCCGCAGGCTGGACAATCCTCGATACGCCTACGGCGACTGAGGACTCGACCTGGACGATTACGAATCCCGGCGGTCGAGCTAATCCGCCCACGCTGGACGGGAGCCCCTCAGTCGGCAACTTTATGATCTCGGACTCTGATACCCAAAGCGTTTCGGGTGACCAGGACAACGGGGCTTCTCACGACCTGTACACACCGAGTTTCTCCACGCTCGGCGCAAGCACAGTCTGGTTGCATGTTGATGTTTCTGCGCAATTGAACAATAATGGAACGGCCATTTTTGACGTGGAGGTCAGCACTGACGGCGAGATTTGGACCAACGTGTTCAGTTGTGTATCGCCGGGTCGCGGTACATCAGAGCCGGCCACCACGCGTCTGCCGGACAATACCAACGCCGACGGCTACTTCGGCCGCTTGGACCTGGATATTTCCGCCGTCGCGGCTAACAAGGCGGCCGTGCAGGTTCGTTTCCGGCACTACGAGCCCGATTGGGACTGGTGGATTGCCATCGACAACGTCCTGGTCGATAACGTGGCGGCTCCTCAAGGCGGCCCCACAACCGTTTTCTCGGAAGACTTCTCCAACGGATTGGGGCAGATGAATGTCTTCTCCGGTCAGGGCAATACCGGAACCGAGACGTGGCATACCACGGACAAGGGTGGCCGGTACGTGCCGGGCACGGTTCAAGAGAGGGGCGTGAATCGACTTGGGCCCCATCCAAACGAGCACCCCGAGTTTGCGATTATTGATTCCGATGCCGACCCTGATCCGGCTGAGGATGAATGGCTGATGACTCCGACGCTCGACCTGTCCGGTATGACCGAAGTCTTCCTCCACTATGAATCCGAGACTGTCATGAGCGACGGCGTCTCGAATCAGGAAGTGCTCATCAGTCTTGACGGGGGAAGCACGTTCGAGACTACTCCGATTTTTGCCTACACGGGTGGTGGACTGTTTGACAATGGCGAAGAGCCGGCCTTCGCCGAGCGGATCTTCGACGTCAGTGCTATAGCCGCAGGCGAAAGCCAGGTTGTCTTTGCCTTCCGTTATACAGGTGATGGCGACGACTGGTGGTGGGCGATTGACAACGTGAAAGTCACTGGCCTTCCAGAGCCGGTTGATCCCGGCACCGATGGTCTGGTTGCGTACTACCCACTGGATAATGATGTGCTGGATGCTTCCGGCAATGGTAACGATGGGACCATCGTGGGCAATCCCACATGGATTGCCGGCGTCGAAGGGACAGCCCTGGAGTTCCATGGCTTGGGCGCCGCCGGTGGCGGCGGTGACTACATCGATTGCGGCAATGACGCCAGCCTGGACATCACCGGTCCAATCTCCATAGCCCTCTGGATAAGACCTGGCGCCGATGACCCGGAGGGACAGGGCACAGAGACGGCGCCGATGGCCAAGGCGATGAGCGGGATGAGTCCCGATTGGAGTTGGCAGGTTCGATACGGCTGGGGCAGCCCTCAGCCCTACATGGCGTTCACATTCAATACGTCGCCCAGGGCCTGGGCCTACGTCGGCAGGAACCTGGAGCGCGACGAGTGGTGCCATATCGCGTGCTCGCATGACGGCACGACGCTGAAATGCTATCTCAATGGAGAGCAGACCGATGCGACCCCAATGGGCGCAATTACCAGCAGTGAGACCCCTCTCCTCATCGGCTCGGACGGGTGGGGCTGTGACTGGATTGGCGCAATTGATGAGGTCGCGATATACAACCGGGATTTGTCTGACGGTGAGATTCGTTACCTTGCGGGTTATCGAGAGGTAGATCCATCTCTGGTTATATACTATTCCTTTGACGAAGTTAGTGATATTGTCGCGGACCAATCCGGCAAAGGCCATGACGGCGCTGTTGTCGGTGACGTCACGGTAGAGGCCAACGGCAAGTACAATGGAGCTGCCAAATTCGCAAGCGGCAGTTACCTCGACCTGGACGGCCCAAGTTTTCCTGCGGAAGATATTCCAACATCTGCTATGACGCTCGCCGCCTGGGCAAAATGTGAGAATACAGGCGACCATCACGCCATATTCAATGCCAGAGCATCTGACGCGACCTGGGTTACCCATCCTGAGCTCCGCAGCGAAGGCAATTTCCGATGGCTGCTTCGTTCTTACGGCGGGACTACAATCTTCGACATACGCGCAGGTGTTGTAACCTGGGATGAATGGCTGCATTTTGCAGGCACTTATAGTCAGGCAGACGGCGTTGGAATCCTGTATATCAATGGCCAAGAGGTTGGCAGGGAAAACGCACGTGTCAACGAGCCGATAGCCGGAGATTGGGGCCAGGGTGCTCGCGTTGGATACAATATTGACAACGCAAGGCCTTTTACGGGGCTTATGGACGAGTTCTGCATGTTCAAGCGGGCGCTGTCGCAGGATGAGATTCTGGAAATTATGCAAGGTATGTGATTTCCGTTTGCCTTTGGTTTTGACTTGGTGGAAGTGTGGCTTGATAAGCAACCGTGGCCGGAATAGGCTGTAATTAGCTTATGCGAGGCAAAGTTGTTAGACAATGATTTTGCATCAATTCGGGGCCTATACTGATCAATTCGGTATAGGCCCTCTTGTTTTAGGGTAACATAGAAACTCATAGTACCGAGACATAAACCTGCGACATGTGAACAATCGAGTAAATGCAGTTTGTTTCCCTTACAATCAATCACTAATTGGTAATTGATCAACTACATGGCATAAGACAGGATCAACATTCGTATATACCTTGTTCGTCAGATTTGACGAAGAGTGCTCCAATATTGCGCAGGAGATCGTAACGGT
>JGI24422J19971_10000824_pt1 | contig 17960 bp, 22 predicted proteins | sample DeeMarSWOR152_54_FD_19971 | JGI IMG/M metagenome (IMG submission 19971) | reverse complement strand
CGACCAAGGTTGTGCGGTTCGCCCTTCAGAATGCGGCCTCGGTGGCTGCCCTTATGTTAACAACAGAGGCCTTGGTGGCGGAGAAGCCGAAGGAGGAGCCGCAGACGCCAATGCCTCCTGGAGGCGGATACGGCGGTGGAATGGGTGGACCGATGTAATTGTGATGGACTGCGGCTCTGCTCTCAAATCTGAGGCGGCCAATCGTTCGTTGGCCGCCTTTTCTATGCGCAAATAGAGGGACTGTAGTCTTCGGTCAAACTCGTGAAATTCCTCTCTCAGTTAATTGATATCATATATCCTCCGCGATGCCATATCTGTGGCCAATTTCTATCCCTTTATGAAAATCGCCCACCTTTATATCATTTGTGCAATAATTGCTTAGCCGGCATAACTCCTGTAACCCATCCAATCTGTACGGTATGCGGTTCCCCCTTCCATACCTCAAAAGGGCAAGATCATCTCTGTGAAAGTTGTCTTCGCAAGAGGCCCTGGTATGATCTTGCCAGAGCCCCTTTTCTTTACTCCGGCCCGGTTATGGAAGCCATACAGAGATTCAAATACAACTCGGAAACTCAGCTACTTTCCCCTCTTGGCACGTTATTTTCCTCTTTCGCCACAGGATGGATATCTAACCCCCGGGACCTTCTAACAGTCCCTGTACCACTCCATAGGCGCAGATTAAGGGAAAGGGGCTTCAACCAGAGTCTTCTGCTGGCCAGAGCACTTTCCTCCTCTCTTGGAACGCAACTAGACTATCTATCCCTTATCAGAAAAAGGGATACGAGAGCCCAGACAGGTCTGGGGAGAGAGGAAAGGAGAAAGAACGTGAAGGATGCCTTTTCCGTCATATATCCTGACACCATAGACGGCAAGAAGATACTATTGGTTGATGATGTGTTTACAACTGGGTACACCTTAAACGAATGTGCCAGGACCCTGAAAAAAACAGGGGCCGTTGCTGTCATTTGTCTGACCTTGGCCAGGACACTGTTTGATTGAACTAAACGATTGAACTAAACGGCCGTGAGGGCAAGATAAGTCATTGGCCCTCCAGAAAAAAGTTGCTATCGGCATAATCACCTGTTATTCTACTTTCAACTCGGCTCTTCGTGGTTGGCAATGGCTGAAGAAGCGGCGATAAGAAAACCTAAGACAGCAGACAGCCGTATTTTAGCTATTGGCGGAGGAAAAGGGGGCACCGGCAAGAGCCTGATTACCGCAACTATAGGTATCTGTTTGGCTAACAGAGGCAATGAGGTTCTTTTGGTTGATGCTGATTTGGGGACGGCTAACCTGCATACGCTTTTGGGCTTAGAACCTCCACAAATAGGATTATCTGATTTTGTTACTAACAAAGAGCTGCCCATTGACCGCGTTATAATCAAGACAGGGATAACTAATCTGAAACTTATTTCTGGCGCCAAAGATATGGTTGGAGTCGCCAATCTATCCTATGGGCAAAAGGTGAGGATACTGAACAATATCAAGAAGCTGAATTACGGATACATCTTGATAGATCTAGGCCCTGGTACATCCTTTAATATCCTTGATTTCTTTCTGATTTCACAGTGTGGTATCCTCATAACATCACCGGAACCCACATCCATTGAGAATACCTATCGCTTCATTAGGGGCCTCCTCTTTCGTTATCTAAGGAATATGATCAGCGAAAAGGTCGTAAGATCCCTAATAGACAAAGGCGTCAGGCAGAGGAATGGACATAAATTCTCCTCAGTCTTCGATCTCCTAGAAGCCTTGGAGAAGATCGAACCAAGCCTTGGAGAGACTATCGCAAGCTATCTGTCAAGCTTGGATATTAAACTAATACTTAACCAGGCAAACACAAACAGAGACAGGGCTATGGGGCAGAAGATGGCTATAGCAGCCAGGAAGTATTTTGGCATCCCAATTGATTTCTTGGGAAGTATCAGCTATGATGATAATGTTAGAAAGGCCCTGCTCCAGAAGAATGCCCTACTGGCTTATTTTCCTCATTTCAAGGCATTTAAGGAAATCAACGAAATCAGCCAAAAGATATCACCTACTCATCAACTAGGACTAAGCTCTTCTGCCGATTAACGCTTCCTAACTATGAAGAGGCTAACTGAGCAAGACTTCTACACTTTACTGGGTATTTCTCCCAAGGCTTCGTTCGACGAAGTGCGATCAGCATATGATGAGGCTGTGAGCATATACTCATCTGATTCCGTTGCCACCTATACACTCTTTACCGAAAAGGAAAGGGAACAAATACTCTCCCGTTTACTTGACGCATACAAAACCTTGACCAATACCCAGCTCAGAAGAGAATACAATTATTCCTTGATGGAAAAGGGAGAACTTTCTCCTGAAGAACTCGGCTTTTCATCCAGCGAAGACTCCATTAGCGTCAAAGGCAAAGTAAGGGATGTAAGCGCAGAGAGCCTAATTCAAGAGGAAGAAAAGGCACAGGATTACAGACAACTTCCCGAAACTGATCTCGATCCATTGGAGTACGAAACCCCTATCACCGGCAAAAGCATTAAAATGCTGCGGACGAGCAGGGAAATCAGCCTGGAGGAAATATACAGAAAAACAAATATACCAAAGAAGACATTAGAAGATATTGAGGAAGAAAATTTCGAAGAACTTCCTGCCTTCGTGTATCTGAAAGGATTTCTAAAGAACTACGCGAAGATTCTTGGTATTGACCAGACCCGAATGGTGAACGGATATGTAAAAAGGTATCGCGAATGGAAGAATACCTTTCAAAAATAAAAGACCAAAGGACAATGAAGGAGGCAGTAGAACGGGTTAAAGCGGAGGGCAAAAAGGTAATCTTCACCAATGGCTGTTTCGATATCCTCCACCAAGGCCATGTGCGCTATCTCTCTGAAGCAAAGAAATGCGGAGATTATTTGGTAATCGGCTTAAATAGCGATAGATCCGTTAGGAGCATTAAGGGAAAAAATCGACCCGTCATGTCTGAGGAAGCACGGGCGGAATTGCTGGCTGCGCTGTGTTTCGTTGATGGTGTAGTTATCTTTGATGAAGAAGACCCGTTTGCCATCATCAAATATCTCCAACCCCATGTATTGGTCAAGGGTTCAGACTGGCACGAGGAGGACATCATAGGCGCTGAACTGATAAAAGAAACAGGGGGCGAGGTCAAGCGAATACCACTGGTCCCGGCTATTTCCACTTCAGGCATTATTCGCAGAATTGCTCATCTTTGCACCGCTAGAAATAGCTAAAGACGTTAGGTTTGGCATATGCGCCCATAGCTCAGTCGGATAGAGTAACGGACTACGAATCCGTAGGTCGCAGGTTCGAATCCTGCTGGGCGCACCTGCTGAAATTGGGGACTTAGCCACTATGGTTAGGCCCTCTTTTCGTTCCTTCCTTAAAACGCGTCGCTTTCCCAAAGACGCGCGTACCCTCTATACTCTGCCCCACTTGATGAGGAGTGTCCACCTGCATAAAGCAAGGGACCTATGGGTTCCGGGCAGGCGCGAGGGAGCTTGACATACAAAGGTCTTTTTCCCTATACTGCCTTCCACAAAGAAAGCAAGAACAACCTTCTTACCGTCTCCATACTCGCAGTCGGTCAGTTCCGTATACTGACGTATGCGCGTCACAGGATACCCAAGGTAGAGTGAACTCGTATGACAGTCTCAACTTCACTTTTGAAATAATACGATTGGAGGTGGCCAATGAAAGAGCTATTCAGCTTGCAGGGTAAGGTGGCCATTGTCACTGGAGGCAATGGGGGCATCGGTAAAGGTATTGCGCGCGGGTTTGCCGCGGCCGGTGGTGACATTGTCATCGCGGCCCGTAACCAAGCTAAGACAGATGAAACGGCACGTGAAATAAGAAGTAAGTTTGGCGTACAAGTCCTTGGCGTTCAGGTCGATGTGCGGCAAGAGGACCAGGTCCATGCAATGGTGAAGCAGGTGCTCGAAAAGTTCCGGAGAATCGACATCCTAGTGAATAACGCTGGAATCAACATTCGTAATATGCCACAGGATTACCTGTTAGGCGAATGGGACGAGATCCTCGAGGTCAACCTTCGCGGTGCGTTCCTCTGCTCCAAGGCAGTCTACCCTGCGATGAAGGATGGGGGCGGTGGAAAGATCATCAACATTGGCTCCATGACCTCCATCTTCGGCGGCGCGAAGCTCGCACCATATGGCACAAGCAAGGGAGGCATAGTGCAGCTAATGCGAAGTCTGGCCGTGGCCTGGGCACCGGATAATATTCAAGTGAACGCTATCCTGCCCGGATGGATCAACACTGACCTTACCAAGCAAGCACGGAAGGAGTTGCCTGGCCTGAACGAGCGCGTACTCGCTCGGACGCCAGTTGGTCGGTGGGGTGAACCGGACGACCTGGCAGGGGCAGCCGTGTTTCTGGCTAGCCGTGGCTCGGACTTCTTAACAGGTGTGGCCCTGCCGGTAGATGGCGGCTTTTCGGTAATGATCTGAGATAGTTTCCTGCGCTCACTCGCTGGATAGATTCAGAGCTCGGACTTGCAATGGAAAGCCTAGTTCGCGTGGAGATCTGTGGCAAGGGATTAGCAGCTAGTAAATGAGCATGAGTGGTAGATGGATTTTTGGATTGAGAATATTTCTCCCTAAGTGTATGTTGTCGAGGGGGGCGATCATTTGGGCAGAACCTTTAGACTATCAGGAAAGAAGACGGCTGGAGGGAAAAAACTGGTCAGTCCAACATATGAGGGGGCAATAGCAGATGTAATGCATCCAGCTACAGATCGCACTTTAGCGGATTTGGACCTGTTAGAGAAAAGCCTGAGAGTTGGTAGAAGACAGATATTGCTCAGATAAATCAAAGAGGGGTTCAGAACTTCCTGGCGATGGAGAGGGAATGTTTCACGTGAAACAACCACTCCTCAGTTGAATGATCCGCCTTCCATTCCCGAAGGGAGCGGCATATTCATGGGATCAATAATATCCATAGTTAATCAGAAAGGAGGGGTTGGCAAGACAACAACAGCGGTCAATCTATCTGCCTCTGTTGCTGCTGCTGAGAAGAGGTGTCTCTTAGTGGATTGTGATCCCCAGGGAAACGCTACCACCTCTCTGGGAGTAGATCCGTCAGGTCTTAAACCGAGCCTCTATGACTTAATACTAGGGGAATATGTCGGGAATAAAGTCATCCTTGATACGCAGATTCCCATGCTCAAGCTTATCGGGGCCAATCCGGATTTATTCGGAGCAGAAGTAGAGACGTTTTCCAAAAAAAACAGAGAATATCTCTTGAACGGCATCATATCGAGACTCAAAGATCAATACGACTATATATTCATTGATTGCCCACCTTCCCTTGGGCTTCTGACACTTAATGCAATGGCTGCCGCCGATTCTTTCCTTGTACCGCTCCAATGCGAATATCTTGCCATGGAAGGGTTAACTCAGTTGCTTAATACGGTCAGATTGGTCAAAGCAGGGCTTAATCCTTCCCTTGTGATGATGGGCATTTTATTAACGATGTTCGATGCTCGGAATAACCTTTCACATCAGGTTGCCCATGAGGTGCGTCGGCACTTTAGAGAATCTGTCTTCGAAACGGTTATCCCACGAAACGTGGCTTTGAGTGAAGCAGCGAGCTACGGGAAACCAATTATGCTCTACGATATTGGATCAAGAGGGGCCCAGAGTTATTTAGAACTCGCAAGGGAAATAATTTTAAGAGGAGGGGATAAACGTGGCCAAACGTAAGGCCCTTGGAAGAGGTCTGTCGGCCCTACTTCCACAGACGGCTATCTCAAGCGATGATCGGGGTTTTTTCTATTGTCCTGTCGAAGCCATTTCGCCTAATCCCCATCAACCAAGGCAGAGTTTCAGCGATTCCGAAATGACGGAACTAGTGAACTCCATAAAGGAGAAGGGGATTATCCAACCCATATTGGTCAGTCGCACGAAGGATGGTTTTCAACTCATTGCCGGAGAAAGGCGCTGGCGCGCAGCTCAAAAGGCAGGCCTTAATAAGATACCTGCATGGGTAAGAGATGCATCTCCTGCGGAGGCCTTGGAGCTAGCCCTTATTGAGAATACCCAACGCAAAGATCTCAATCCCATCGAGGAGGCATCTGCGTACCATGAGATGACTCAGAATTTCAACCTAACACAGGAGGCGCTTTCAAAGCGCATAGGCAAAGATCGTTCGACCATTGCCAACTCCTTAAGACTGCTGAAATTGCCCTCCGTCATTCAGCAGGATCTTATAGATGGCCAACTTACTCCAGGACATGCGAGGGTTTTGGTTACTCTGGGATCTCCTTCAGTCCAAAGGGAGGTCAGGAACCTGATCATAAAGAGATCTCTATCCGTTCGCCAGACAGAGGCCTTGGTTAGAAGGACCTTGGCTCCGAAAAAGGCAAAGAGATCCACAGGTGCGGCGGACTATTACCTGGAGTCTTTGGCCAGAGATCTTCAAAAGTCCTTGGCCACCAAAGTAGCTATTAGACGTAGGGGTGAAAAAGGCAGGATCATAATCGAGTTTTACTCCGATGAGGACCTATCCCGTCTGGTTGATCGATTACTGTGACCTCCCCTCTCTGCCACCTTCTTTCATTTCCCTGAATCAACCTCCTAATATTTTCCCTATGGAGCAAGGTGATGAGGAGAGATATGATCACGGAAATGACCGTTAGGGGGGTGGAATGACCCAAGAGATACAACCAAATAGGCATGGTCAGGGCTGCCACGAGGGAGCCCAACGAGATGTACCTCCACAGAGACACCAGGATAAGAAAGATGATTCCGGAGAATAGACATGAAAGCGGCGAAATAGCCAAGAAAACTCCGAGGCATGTAGCTATTCCCTTCCCCCCCCTGAAGCGGTTGTAAATTGAAAATTGGTGTCCCAATAAGGCTGAGAGACCAACTATTCCCTTGAGGAACTCAAGTATCTCTGCTGAACACCCCAAGAGCGAGTGAGCCAATGCCACTGGAATGAACCCCTTCAGGGTATCTACCACGAGGGTAATAATCCCCCATTTGAGACCAACCTCACGAGCAACATTGGTGGCTCCAATATTTCCGCTTCCCGCTCTGGTTATATCCAATCTTGCCGCATTTCGGCTTATCAAGAGACCAAAGGGGATTGAAGCCAAAAGGTATGCACCTATAACGAGCGCTATGAAAACCATCCACATGTCCACTAATGCCTCAAAAGGCAGAAGAACCGTTCCAAATTTATATTGCCTGTTATGTAGTTATCATGCTATCAAAAAGCTTCCGACGGACAGTAGAAAAAGACATTCAACCTTTTCACCGTTATTAAGATAAATTCAATTACCAAAGGTTGCAATCCAAATCTTTCAACATGAGGGCTTCTTTGAGTTCACTAATGGTTATGGACGGCCAAGGGGGCGGAATAGGGAGGGCTATCATAAAGAGACTCAGGGACACCTTTGGCGAAGAGGTGGAAATACTTGCCTTGGGGACAAATTCCGTGGCCACCTCCCAGATGATGAAGGCAGGTGCCAACCGAGGAGCTACCGGGGAAAACGCCATCATAAAGACGGCTCCGGAGGCTCACATTATAATCGGTCCGCTGGCTATAATTATGGCCAATTCCATGATGGGAGAAGTAACGCCAGGAATGTCCCAGGCTATCTCATCAAGCAATGCCCTAAAGATATTAATCCCATTGACGCAGGAGAGCGTTAACATAGTCGGTCTATCTGGCGAACCCTTGCCTCACCTTATTGATCAAGTCATCGAAATTATAAAAGCAGAGAAAAAAGATGAGTGAGCAGGCAGCTTGAGACACCAAAGGCAGGCTATGCAAAGGTCTCATTTCAACCAGGCATAGTCACTCCGAAAGAAAAGGCATGCTCCTATTCAAGAGGGCTTCTCCATTGTCGGCGAGCTTTTGAGGCAGAGAGAGGTAAAAGTACCCCTCTTCCATTCGCCCTCTTTTAATACATCCGTTTCCGTATATCCTGCATTTAATCGACAGCTCCTCTAAAGCCTCTCTCGTTTGATCTACGGTAAGTATTCCGCTCTTGATCAGTTTAGCTATGGCCCTGATCCTAAAGCGGTCTAAACTGCCGAAACGCCGGGAAAGCTGATCTTCCTGCCCTCCCTCCTTAACAACCAGCTCCTTGTCGATCAAATAAACAGGATACCGACAAGATATCCTCAACCACAGATCATAGTCCTCGCCGGCCGGAAGGGCTTCGTCGAAAAATCCAGCTTCTTCAAAAAGAGACCTCCTTAATATAATACTCGATGGGCTCACTAGACAGAGTTTCAATGATTGCTTGAATATATCTCCCGATGGCTTTTTGTGTTTTGTCTTCGGGTTGACCCGTCTACCCCTTCTTATCCATATTTCCTGCGTCTGACAGGCTACAGCGCTGGGATGCCTTTGAAAAAATTCCATTTGGACCCGTAACTTTTCCTTAAGCCAATAATCATCAGAGTCCAGAAATGAAATCCAAGGTGCGGCAGAGCTCTTCACTCCTCTGTTCCTGGCTGCTGATACTCCTCGGTTAACCGGCTGCCGTAGGTATCTTATAAAGGACATATAGTCGTCGAGGGCAGCACTGGTATTATCACTTGAGCCATCGTCAACTACGACTATCTCGAAGTCCCTAAAATCCTGGTTGAGGACAGATCTTACCGCCCTTACAACCTTCTGAGACCTGTTAAAGGTTGGAATTATGACGCTAACCTGAGCCATCTCCTAAAGCGAGTTCCAAGTAAAGGCAAGCACACCGGCAAAAAGAAGGTTGCCGTCGACAAGAGACTGCAAGGAAAACCCATCCCTTATCCATCCCTTCTGATATGCGGTCAGGTAAAGAAAGGCGATAAGAAAGCAGGCGGTAAGAGGATAACCCAGTTTTGAAACGACTCCACTACCCGTTGACAGCAAGAGAATTCCTGCAAAAATACCTGTCAATAAGAGCAAAAGCCTCAATGCCCTCTCCTCTCCCAGGGCTATCGGAAGGGTCTCCTTCCCCACTATCAAATCTCCCTGAATATTCAGGATATCAAAGAGGGCAGACCGTACGTAACACATGGAGAAAACAAACAGAAAAGAGATCAAGACCCCGGGCCAAAGAGGTCTTGACCATCCAATAATAGGAAGTAGGGAGCTAATAGTACCCCAAGCCAATGCCTCCGCCAGGGTTTTTGAGCCAGGCAGATCCTTTATTTTTGTATAGCGCCCCAGATAGCCAAATCTCCATGGTATTATTGGAATGCTATAGATTAACCCGAGTATCGTTAAGGCGAGGAAAACCAGAAACTGAGCTATGCCTAAAGATAGACAAAGAATGAGCCCTGTGGCTATCCCCACCAGAGAGGTAGCTATGAGAAAGGCCTTGTGGCGGGTATAGAAAAGGACTATACCAGGATCGTTGTATTTATTAGCCTCTCTATCCAGGAATCGATTGAGCACGTGCATGCCATAAACATACAGCAGGGCGAGAGATGGGTAGACTAAGGATACACTTCTTCTCCCTGTTAGAACAAGGCCCGCGTAGGTGAGGGAAAAAGCCCCTATGGACTCGGGGATGGTGATCTTGGTCAAGAATTCGAGCACCTTTCCGGGCAAACTGCCAAGGGTATGTCGCCCACTCCTGCCCATGGTCTTCAGTCTCTCAATTACCCTCTTTATCATCCAGTTAGGCGTTGACGCCCCGGCAATAACTCCAACCGTTTCCGTCGCGTTAAACCACGAGGGCTGCAGCTCCTTTTCCGTCTCAACGTGAAATGCCGGCTTGCCCGTTGATTTTGACATCTCATATAACCGTCTTGTATTGCCACTATTTTTGCCACCAACTACCACTATATTATCTACCTCAGATGCTAATGACCTCACTTCCCTCTGTCGTTTATAGGTCTCATCGCAGATGGTATGAAATATTACGGCGTCTGGATACCGGCCCTTAATCGCATTTACTATTTCTTCGTAGGTATCTGCATCCTGTGTCGTTTGGGATACGACCACTAGTTTTTTCTTCTCAGGAAGCCTTTCGACATCTTCAGGAGAACGAATCACGATACTATTCCCCTCGCCATAACCCATCAAGCCAACGACCTCCGGGTGCTTGGCATCTCCAAAGATAACGGGGACATAGCCCCTACTAGCGTATTTCCTTATAATCGCCTGTACCCTCCGCACCCGGGGGCACGTTGCATCAATTATCTTGAGATTGGAAGACCCTATCGTCTCCCGTTCGTTCGGTGTAATACCATGGGCCCTGATTATCATCCTTCCCTTGTCATTCTCATCAATATCTTCCTTTACATCTACACCCTTAGACCGAAGGAGGTCCAAGACCTGCTGATTATGGATTAAGGGCCCGTACGTGAAGAGTTTTCCATCGCCCTTGTTGGCCTCAAACAGGGTCATCTCCATCGCCCTCCTCACACCCATGCAGAATCCCACGTTTTTGGCTAATTTAACCCTCACCAGCAGTCTCCCGCCTTATGAACCCAAAATATCTATCAGCAATAGACATGAGCGTTTGCCTTCCATCTATTTCGGAAACTAAGTATCTTAAATATTTTCTATGCGGAAGGTTCTTCGTGTAAAATAACAGTAGGCCCTTCATGATATTTGTAGCCCGATTCTCTCCGAGGTATTGTAGGAGAAATGCGTAATGCTCCATGATCAACTTATACCTGTCATCCAGGTCCGGAGTAGCAAAACTTCCCTTTTCTTCCAACTCCAAAATCTGTTTGAAGATCCACGGATTGGATAACGCCGCCCTGCCGATCATAACCCCATCGCAGTTTGTCATAGACCGCATCTTTAACGCCAAAGAGGGCTCAGTTATGTCACCATTACCGATAACGGGGATCCTGAGGGCCCTCTTTATCCCCGTAATCAATGTCCAGTCGGCTCTTCCAGAAAACCCTTTACTAGCAAAGCGTGGATGAATAAACAGACCATCAGCTCCGTTCCCTTCAACTATCTTGGCTATTTCAAGGGCATTCGCCTCTTCTGGTGACCATCCAGCCCTGATCTTGGCCGTCAATGGAAGAGAAGTGCTCCGCCGCGCAGCAGCAACGACCTTACCCGCTTTCTTCGGATCCCGCATCAGAGCTGCTCCTGATCCTGTCTTAACAACCTTCTTTACCGGACATCCCATGTTAATATCAATAACATCCACCCCTTTTTCAGTTGCTATGCGAGTAGCCGTGGCGATTGTGTCTGGTTCAAAACCAAATAACTGGGCAGCAATAGGCCTTTCAGCACGATGGCTGTCAAGATACGTAAAGGTCTTTGCCTGCCCCCTGGAGAGGCCTACTGCGCTAATCATCTCGGTCACGACAAGACCCGCCCCCATTTTCTTGACAATCAGGCGAAAGGGTAGGTTTGTTCTCCCTGACATAGGGGCTAGAATGAGCCAGTTCTTCAACTGTACTGTACCAACTGTCAGCATACGGTCATTCTAGATTACTCTCCCTGTCATTACAATGCTAAAAGAACCCTTAGTGCAGGGCCACGTCATACTGAAACATAACCTGGCGATTCCTAACCCTATTGTTGTGTATGGGTATCTCTTTTTTTGTTTTATACCCTTAACTTTGACGTTACCCTGACCCTTACTGCTTGTTCTTGACTTCAAAAGGGCTTTAAATTATTTCTATCTAAGTCATGTCAAAGGAGGAGGGGTTCAATGGACAAGGAATTAAGGGATAGAATAGAGATCCTCGAGGGCGATATCACCAACGTGCAGGTGGATGCTATTGTCAATGCTGCCAATACCTCGCTTCTCGGCGGTGGAGGCGTCGACGGCGCCATACACACAGCTGCCGGTCCAGAACTCCTTGCCGAAACCAGCAAGATAGGTGGCTGCCCAACTGGCGAGGCACGCGTAACGAAGGGGTATCGATTGCCAGCCAAATGGCTTATACATACGGTCGGCCCAATCTGGTCCGGTGGAAACAGGGATGAGGATAACTTACTCGCTCGGTGTTACAGAAATTCCTTTAAGGCAGCCGTAGAGATCGGGGCAGGTACAGTAGCTTTCCCATCTATAAGTACGGGTGCCTATAGATTTCCACTGCAAAGGGCAGTAAATATTGCATTAAGGGAAACCAAAGGCTTTCTTCAAACCAATGAATCGATCAAAAAGGTTATGTTCGTGTGCTTTGGTAAGGTGGTCTATAATACATATCAGGAGGTGTTCAAGGAGGTCTTTACGTAAAAACTCGGCAGCGGGAAATGAGAGACAATAGCAATAACTACACAGAAAGGATGAAAGTCTCGATCATTGAATTAGGCGCAGATCTTGTCAGCGTGGCAGATATTCAGCCTTTAAAGAGGACCAAAGGTAGTAGTGGCCAAGAAATACAATAACATTCTGGATACAATTGGAAACACCCCTATAGTACCCATACGGTATCTTAACAAAAACCATAACGTTAAGATATTTGGCAAACTCGAGTCCTTCAATCCCGGCGGATCTATTAAAGATAGAGTAGCCCTTTCCATGATTGAAGACGCGGAGAGAAGTGGTCACCTCACCAAGGATAGGATAATTGTGGAGGCAACAAGCGGTAATACGGGAATCGGCCTCGCCCTTGTTGCTGCAATTAAAGGCTACCGGCTGATACTCACCATGTCCGATTCAGTGAGCGAGGAAAGGAGAAAGATACTGAAGGCATTAGGGGCAGATCTCAGGTATACCCCCTCCCATCGTGGTACCGATGGTGCTATCGAAGAGGCATATCGTCTCGTTAGAGAGAACCCAGACCAATACTGGCTTGCAGACCAATTTAACAATGAAAACAACTGGATGGCACATTACAAAGGGACTGCTGTTGAAATCTGGAAACAAACTGGCGGAAAAGTGACCATGGTAGTAGCTCCCATGGGTACCACAGGCACGGTAATGGGTCTTTCCAGGAGATTAAAGGAATACAACCCAAAAATCAGGATAGTCGGGGTCGAGCCCTACTTGGGGCATAACATCCAAGGGATGAAAAATATGAAGGAATCTTATCGGCCTGAAATATTCAATAAAGACCTCCTCGATCAAATCGTCCATATTGAGGATGAAGAGGCCTTTCAGATGGCAAGGAGACTCGCGAGAGAGGAAGGTCTTTTTGTGGGTATGAGCTCAGGGGCAGCCATGGCAGCTTCTCTCAAACTAGCGGAGGGGCTAACGGAGGGCCTCCTCGTAGTTATATTTCCCGATGGCGGAGAGCGATATCTCAGTACCAATCTGTTTATGGACAGAAGAAAGACTGACATTAAATTCCACAATACCCTGACCAGACAGAAAGACCCCTTCGTCCCCATAAAAGAAAATGAGGTCACTATCTATTCCTGCGGACCCACAGTATCAAAGCTAATTGATCTGGGCAATTGCAGGAGATACGTGGTTGCTGACCTCATCAAACGTTACCTCGAATTCAAGGGCTTTACTGTGACCCACATGGTAAATATTACAGACCTCGACGATAAGACAATTCAGGGAGCGGAGGCCGCAGGTGAAGATATAAAGACATTCACCGAAAAGTATTACANAGAATTCCTTAGGGACATGGATAGCCTCAACATCAAAAGGGCAACTACGTATCTCTTTGCCAGTAACCATGTGGAGGAAATGATAGAGATTACCCAAAAACTCTTAGAAAAAGGGCTTGCCTATGAGAGATTGCGCTCTGTCTATTTCGACATCTCACGTTTCAACGATTATGGTAAGCTCTCAAGGGTGGATTTGGACAGAATCAGGGTGGGCAAGACAGTAGACCTCGATCAGTACGAAAAGGATAACCCGAGGGATTTTACCCTGCTAAAGAGGTCAACATTAAATGAACTGAAAAGGGGAATCTTCTTTTCCACAAGGTGGGGAAACGTCCGACCCAGCTGGCATCTGGAATGTGCTGCCATGGCCATGAAACACCTGGGTGAAACCCATGACATCCATACTGGAAGCACTGACTTGGTCTTTCCACACCATGAAAACGATGTAGCTATATCAGAAGCCCTTACTGGCAAACCATTGGCAAACTACTGGGTTCATAATGAACTGGTAAAAAAATCCCCCGAAATACCTACAGAAAGCGCTATCACCCTTAGAGACGTGCTCGATAAGGGCTATGGGGGAAGGGAGATTCGATACTGGCTCATCAACATGCACTACAGGAAGGCAATTGATTTCTCGTGGTCAAAGCTAGCTATCGCCAAAAATACGGTCTCACGCTTAGATAGATTCATCCATAGGCTCCGATCCTCCCCGAAGGGCCCAGTTACTCCTGCAATTGACCAATTGATCTATGACCTCAGGCATAAGTTCATGAAGGAGATGGATGATGATCTGAATATTGCACCCGCCCTAGCAGCTCTTTTTGAATTTATCCGTCACATTAACCGCATAGTCGATTCTAAGGGCCTACATCCACCTGATCGGGATAAGATCGAAGATCTTCTCTCGAGGCTCAACTCGGTGCTCATGGTAATGGACCTGACGGAGGCGGAATCTTCCCGGCAGATAGAGGATTTGATACAAGAAAGGGCTTACGCTCGGCAGAAAAAGGGCTGGGCAAAGGCTGATACCATAAGAAAGCAGCTCAGAAATCTGGGTGTTGAAGTGATTGACACCCACGATGGAACAAGGTGGCAGAAGATCAGCTAGATGCCGCAGACGAGAAAAAGTGGCTCTTGGCGGAGAGAGAGGGATTCGAACCCTCGGTAGAGCTTTCGCCCCACACTCACTTAGCAGGCGAGCGCCTTAAGCCTACTCGGCCATCTCTCCGCAAGCCCGTTGAAGCGGAGCACTATTTGCTCTTAGCTTCTGGCTTATAGAATTATGGTTTTAGCTTGTTTCGGAATGATTCTAACTGCTTAACCAGAGCATATGCCTTGCCCTCAATGCTCTGGTTTAGATTTTCATCAATATACTCATAGAGGGTTGCTAGATCAAATCTTCCTGCTAAAAACTAATAGCCACCAGCCAGTAGTGAAATTTAACAAGGTTAAATTTCCTGGCGGAGGGAGTAGGATTCGAACCCACGGTCCCTTTCGGGACAACGGTTTTCAAGACCGCCTCCTTCAACCACTCGGACATCCCTCCTTTAATTTTGTATAACACAGTATAAAAAGCCCGTCAAAACCTTTTCCAAACAGTTAACTTTCCCTGCCGCGTAAAGCTGGCCTCGATCCGGTCGGGCTCCAGATTCCCGATGACTGGCTCCACAGGATTCCGCTTGACTTCTAACAGCTTGTGATATTTACTAGGCACGACCACGATTAAAGGTATTGATACCTCGTGGAATCCCATGCATGGAAGACTTCCCTACTCCTTAAAGAGCCTTCATAGTTTCCAAAATAGGCAATCCGATCTTACATACAATGCTCGAGAAGGGTAAAATTCTACCCTTTACAATACCTAGCCAGTGGCGTTCCAAAAGAGAGGACAGAGACAGGTGGATAGAAAAGAACAGAAGGGATTAAATCATGAGGTGAAGTGGCGACATCCCGGGGGGAAACTCAGGGAATTCGGGCCAGAAAGCCTTTCAGATGTCGAGCTTGTCGCCATCCTGATTTCCTCTGGTATCAAAGGCAAGCCCGCTGAAAAGATTGCCCATGAGATCCTTGCCAAATTCGGCTCGTTCAAGGGAATGACAAATAAGCCTTTACACGAGTTTCTGGGGATACGAGGACTCGGGAACGTGAAAGCCATACGGATTGCCGCCGCCTTTGAGATAGCTCGAAGAATAGCTAAGCGGCATTAATTGGCCACGATGAGAATTGAAGGGGCGCATCTTTCGTTCTAGAATATAGTCAAATGCTCTTTGTGCAGCTGCCTTTTCTCAAATCAGATAACTTGTTGAAAAGGACAGGAGGTTAGGGATGCAAAAGCCCGTCAGGATCTATACGCTTAGCACCTGCAGTCATTGTAAGGCCACCAAAAAGCTTCTCGATGACTGCCGGGTCCAGTACGAGTTTACTGATGTTGACCTGCTTGAGGGGGATGAAAGGGCAGCGGTCCTTGAAGACGTGAGAAAACTGAATCCGCGCTGCTCCTTTCCCACTATTATCATTGGAGACAAGGTTATCATAGGATATAAGGAAGATGAGATAAAGGAGGCCCTTGGATTATGAATGAGGTTGAGAAGCTATACGAGATGTTAAGGAAGGTTCAAGAGCCAAAGGGCTACTACTTCAACAAGGACAGAGAGAGGGTCTTTGAACTCCTTCAGGCCCTTCTGGTGAACAAAGACCGTTATGGATACATGTCCTGCCCATGCAGGCTGGCATCGGGGGATCGGGAAAAGGACAAAGACATCATATGTCCGTGCGTCTACAGAACCCCTGACGTGGAGGAGTACGAAAGCTGCTATTGCAACCTCTACGTGTCAAGGGCTTGGAACGAGGGCAAAACCCCTCACCTATATGTCCCTGAGCGCAGGCCACCCGAAAAAATCCTCTCATAACCCTAGTTGACTCATTGAGCGGGCTATTTCCCCAGAATACTTCCCGAATGCAGCTGGCTCCCTCTCATGAACTCCTCAGCGGGCAGCCTCCGTTTCCCAGGTGATTGAAGTTCTCTGACGATGACTGACCCCTTCCCGGTTTCTATCTCAAGACCTTCCTCAGTCAACCCCTTTATCCGGCCTGGTGCTGAAGTTCTCCCTCTCTCATCAGCAAGAAGACAACCAAAGAGCTTCAGCATGCCTCCATTGCAGTAGGTGAACGCCCCGGGCCAAGGATCTAAACCCCTGATCAACCCACACAGACGCTCCCCCGGCAAAGACCAGTCTATCTGGCCCTGCTCCTTTGTTAGTTTTGGGGCATAGGTGGCAACGCAATGATCCTGTTCTTTCCCTTCGATTGTCCCATTGGACAAGTCCTGGAGCGTCTCCATGAGTAATCCAGGTGCTAGGGAAGCGAGCCTGTCATGGAGCTGTCCTGCCGTCTCTCCCTCCAAGATATCTACCTCCCGCTGCATAAAGATCGGTCCCGTATCAAGCCCCTCATCCATACACATTGTCGTCAATCCTGTCCTTTTCTCATTGTTGATAATTGCCCACTGAATAGGGGCAGAACCCCTGTATTTTGGCAACAGGGAGGCATGGATGTTTATTCCGCCCCATGTGGCCGCACTCAGGACCCTGCCAGGAACAATCTGCCCGAAGGCAACAACAACAAGAAGGTCGGGCTTCAAGGGAAGCAGGAGATCTAGGAAGGCCTCATCTAACTTCTTTGGCTGAAAGATGGAGAGATTGTTCTCCTCGGCGAGAATCTTAACGGGTGAGCGCGTCAATTTCTGGCCTCTCCCTTGTGGCTTGTCAGGCTGCGTAACTACAGAGATGATATCGTATCCCTCATGAATCAAGGCCCTTAAGGTAGGAACAGCGAACTGGGGTGTTCCCAGGAAAATCATCCTTGGCCTTGATGGAAATGAGCCCTGTGTAATTTGGCCACCCATTAGTGAGCCCCTCTCAGTAACTTCTCCACTCTTCGTTTGTACAGATTTCTCTTCAGATGGCTCACACGATCGAGTATGAGGGTACCATTAAGGTGGTCGATTTCGTGCTGGATACAGATGGCGGTCAGGTCCTCGGCATCAATATCAATGGGTTTACCGTGCCGATCAAAGCCCCTCACCTTGAGATATCTATTCCTGGAGATCTTGCCTCTGAAATCAGGCACGCTCAGGCACGCCTCTTCAAATACTATCTTGTCCTGTGCCAGGACAATTGTTGGATTGATCAGGACGGTTAAATCCTCCCCTTTTTCCCTGTAGTTGAGATCAAAGATGATAACCCGCTTTGCTACCCCAACCTGATTTGCGGCAAGGCCTATACCCGATGCTTGATACATCAATATACTCATAGTCTCTATGAGCCTCTGAATGTTCCCGTCGATATTGACTACCGGTTCCGCCTTCTCCTTTAGGATTGGATCTGGATAGGTACGTATATCCATAGCCAGCTTACCCCAAACTGTCCTCCCTAACCTGGACAATTTAACCTCTTCCCTGT
>JGI24422J19971_10000823_pt1 | contig 17966 bp, 20 predicted proteins | sample DeeMarSWOR152_54_FD_19971 | JGI IMG/M metagenome (IMG submission 19971) | reverse complement strand
TTTGATAAGGATTGTAGGGATGGGGAGCGGTTCTTATGTCCATGCCAGTGAGTTCTCCTTCGTAGACCTTGCGCATCTCATGAATCTCCACTCCGATACATTTTCTCATAGCTCCAATGAGAATCTCTGTTTTCTTGCGTTCACTACTGTATATCTCGCTTCCACTTATCTGAATAAAAGGTACATTTGCACCTAATTCCTTAGATATCGCCACCGCAATCGCCGTCTTTCCTGTTCCAGGAGGACCCGCAAAAATCACCGTTTTACCGCTTAACTTTCCCTCCTTTATCATTTGGATGACGAGACCGGCAGCTTCCCTAGCCCTCTCCTGTCCAACCATTCCATCCTTTATTCTCTCCGCTTTCAAGTTTTCGTCTAAACCTAAACCCTTAATGTGAGTGTGGGCTCCAATTCTTTCAAACTTTGTTGCTGGACGTGTCGGCAACTCTTTGATTGACGCCATAAACTATAACACTCTCCTGTAGAACAGTGAAATCGCAACTAAAAAGAAAGAACTAAAATATAAATTTCACCTCGCTCCTTCCCTAGTTTTAGAATATGGCTTCTCTGTCTAACAGGTAGTTTAGGATTGTTATGCATGAGGCTGCTAGGTATGGTTGCTTTTCAAGTGAGACTTTTTCACCGTAGCGCAAAGCGAAACCTTCAACTTTCTTCGGCAAACCAATGTGGTCTCCTAAGACAAAAACAGGATTCTCGCCTATGTCCACCTCCAGAACGTCTTTTCCACCTTCCTCAAGAACATAAATAGGCGCTTCATCTGCTTTCTCTTTCAACAGAGCCTCAAAACTCTTTTTTTCAATAAATATACCTGGATGCGACATGCCAGACAAAACTTTCTTGAGAATCCCCTTCCAAGTTTGCTGGTCTGTTCGTACATCTCTAAGTGTTGCGCCGTCAATCTTTAAATGTAAGGGTGGCGTTGGCGGTCCACTTAACAGTGCATGGAAGACAACGTTTCTGCGGATTCCGTGGGAAAGGAACAAGCTAGCTACGATACATTCGTGCACAACATCTAGTCTTCCAGCATCACGCAGACTTTTGAATTTTGAATCTGTTCCGCCCTTACGCGAATACAAAACAAACTCTCGCATCCTAGATCAAACTCGCCAAATTCACTTTCTTTTTTGAACAGTTTAACATTTCCTATGTCTGTGACATATTCAAACCCGGCTTCTATCAACTGTTTTGCTTCTTCAACTTTCGTTGCAGTTTTGCAGATGTAATCGTCGCTTTCAAACTTCACGAGTTACGTGTATATAAGAGTGTTCTGGACCCGTCTGTGACCGAGCAGTTGCATGATGTGTACATATCTTTGGTCTTGCGCTTTGCCGAGTATTCGAATCTTGGTGATTGTGGAAGCTAGTCTTTCCCTCAGCATGCCTACAGCTCGCGTGCCCCGACACCTTAAGGTTTTGAACATCACAAGCTTCATACACGGCTGCAAAGACGCCTAACTTTGAAATGTATTCGAGAATCAACTTCAAGCAATCTACAAGCACACGCTCTCTATTTCAACCCGTCATACATAAATGACTTGCAAAAAAGAACAATACATGCAAATAGTGAGTTACTACAACAAGTGAAACAAAAATTGTGCACAGACTCAAACCAACATAGACTTCATAGAAAGAAGCCTCCACAATTGCTTAAGTTCTACTGAGAGCTTTCTGTAGATGTGTTGCTCATATGTACAAGACAGATTTGCAATTCAGAAGATTTAATTCTGATGCAACAGGAAATTTTAAGGTAATGAAGCCTTCATTAATTTTCAAATCGTTACTGAAGCGTCAAGGATACTCTGAGAAAGCAGTTAAAGAAATTTGGAAATGGTATGATTTCTCAGATAAGAAAGGAGTTGCAAGCTTCTAATTCCAAAACATAGAATGTTGTTCCCAAAAAGCTTAAGGATTCAAGAATATTTATTCGTTTTCACAAAGGATGGTAAATATGGCTAAAGTTATGATCATTTACTATTCCAGATCTGGAAATACAAAGAAGATGGCTGAGTTCATTAGTGAAGGAATGAAAAAAGAAGAAGCTATTGATGTGGAAGTAAAGTCTGTGCAAGAGTGTAGAGTTGAAGAGTTACTTGGTGCTGATGGCATAGTAATTGGTTCTCCAACCTATTATGGATCTATGGCTTCCGAGGTGAAGAAGCTATTAGATGATAGTATAAAGCTTCACGGAAAACTTGATGGGAAAATTGGAGGAGCCTTCTCCTCTTCAGGTAGCATAGGGGGAGGTAACGAGACAACAATTATGGACATCTTGAAAGCATTGTTAATCCATGGTATGATAGTTCAGGGGACTCCAAAAGGTGACCATTACGGACCTGTTTCCATCGGAAAACCTGATGAAAGAAGTAAAAGACTGTGTACAGAGTACGGTCGGAGAATAGCTAAACTTGTGTTAACAACAAGAAGAGAGCTATAACGGTCATTAAAGGCAAAGTTGAAGGCTTACAGAGAAAATATAAGACTTAATGTTCTGAGATTAATTAAAATAGAAGTTTCTTGCATATCGAGTCAATATGGATAGAGAATTCTTTTTGACGATAGTGACAGCACTTGCCATCATATTGATACTAGCAGTTGCTATCTCCATCTTAGTAAGCTCTCCTGTATTGTTAGTCTGGTTAGCAGTGTTTGTCTTCATCATTCTTGCTCTCATTTTCATCTTCAGATCCATATTTACTAAGGATGATGTTAGTAGTCTATAGAGAAGCAAGAAAACAAAACTATCCTCTTTTTATGTTTATTCCCGAAACCAAGTTTCGAATAAAGCTTTACAAACATTCTATAGGCTTCATAGAAAGAAAAGAGCCTACTGTTTCACGTGTAACATTTACTGATTACAAATACTAATCTTCACTTCTTAAATCAAATATTCAGCAATTGATGTCTTGAGAAGAGGGTTAACTGATTGAAGATTGAGCATAAAAAAACTGTTAAAAATACCAACTCATTAAGAAGTACTTCCAGAGAAGAAAGGAAAAGAGAAGCAAGTGAACCATTGTACCTAACCAGATATGAATAAATAATTTCAAATATAGACAATACACATACACCCACACATCCATATACAATAATATACTCCAATAACAATAGAAGATTTCTCCTTAAATCGTTAAGACAACTTCTAGCTAATTTAGTTTTAAATGGAGATGAGGGAGGTGATATTGTGGTAATTAGAAGGGATCTAGTTGTTACAGTATTAGTTACTTTTTGTTTGACAGCAACATTGTTTATGATATTACCGACAAGGAGTCTACCAGCAATAGGCGAATATGACCCTTGGCTGGATACTAATGATGATGGAAAGATAGACATGAAAGATATAGGGGCGGAAGCGAGAGCTTTCGGGTCATCTGGAACACCAATAAATAAAACAGCTTTACTCCTAGAACTTCAGACTAGAATTGAGATTTTGGAAGCGAATATGTTTACATCCAGTTCAACTAACAGCTCCGAGACTGATTTCACATTTAGCACTGACTACAAAGAAATGCTTGACATGTCCATGAACATAACCTTGACCAAGAAAAGCCGTTTGTTAATGACGTTCAGCGCTGTAGTTGGGGTCTATTTCCCAAACGATGTGATAATTGTACGAGCTTTAGTCAACGATTCAGTAGCTGGAGAAATAGCATTTTTTCCACAAATAGGGGAGACAGAGGGCCATAGACATTGGCTTGGATTCGCCCCATACACATTCAATTTCCTGCAACTAGCAGACCCAGGATTCTACACCATCAAAATAGAGTGGAAAATTTCTGAAGGCGGAGGAGGCGTGGCAAATGAAAGAACCTTAACCGTTATAGCAGTACCTGCGTGATTACTTACACCGATTTTTTAATCTTTTTCCAACTTTTCTTAATCTTTTGCTTAATAGAAAGAAACAATGTGAGTCACTATTTCCACAAACTAATAAGTAATTTACACTTTAAATATGGTTTAGAGGATTTGATCATGAAAAATGTTGAGTTGAAGCTAATCTCTGAACTTATGAAGAATAGTCGAAGAAGTGACAGAGACTTAGCCAAAGCAATTGGAACCTCTCAGCCCACAGTTACCAGAACGAGAACAAGATTGGAGAAGCAAGGATACATCAAAGAGTATACTATGATACCTGACTTTCAGAAACTTGGATTCGAAATCATGGCTCTGACCTTTGTCAAATACACAAAGGAACTGACAGAGAAAGAATATGAAAAAGTCAAGCAAACAGCCAAGGAATGTGAGAAGAATTATCCTACTGCAGTTCTCATGGCTGTAACTGGAACTGGATTGAGTTATGATAGAGTTTTCATTTCATTTCATGAAAACTACGCATCCGTTATGAAAATGATGAGGACAGTGAAACAGCTTCCTTTCAGAGCTGTAGCTAATGTTGAAAATTTTTTAGTTAGCTTAACTGGAGGGGACCATTATCAGCTATGCACTCTTTCCGTCATAGCCAACTATCTATTGACAATGATGAAGAAATCAGCATAGAATTATATGAAGGACTTACTCGATAGCATTCACGGAACCAAGTTTTGAATAAAGCTTCGCAAACATTGTTTATGTATGCCTCTGAAAAAACCAAATTTCATTTTTCAATACTTCATAAAAATTATAATTAACAATTGATAGTAAGTAGCTAGTATCTAGTTAATGTCTAACTTATGGGGAAGATGGGTCGATGGGTAGAAAAGAACGATGTCCTCAATGTGGAAGTAAGAAAATAACAGTTCAAGATGGTTCTAAAAAGTGTCATGTATGCGGATATGAATGGACAGGAAAAGTACAAAGAAGAACTTCTAAAAAAGAAAAAGTGAGGTTCTAGCAGAAGATTGAACCATAGCACTCAGATATTTTTTTATGACTTGTGCAAAAAAACTTCGATAGAATTCTGAATGACATATTATCCGTAAGATCTTACAATTATTGGGACCTGAGATTGTATCCATCTGAACGTATGTCACTTCCTCAGTCGAGGGATGAAATAAACTATGACTGCCATTATCACTAGGGCAATAGATATCAACCATATCCATCTTGACCCTAAGAGGAACCTGTTTAGGATGAGCAAAGCTACGACGAACCACATCATAATCGCTGCAACCGTCCGAACATGCAACTCTACGACCCCCCTTAACTAATATCGGATCCTAAATGAATGACCTACGATTCCTAAGATACTCCACAATTTTAGATTTACGAGTCTGTTAGATCTTTTGGTTCAGCTATAACTTTTCCACATTTCTTACATTTAACAGCTTCTAATGACGATCTCTAGTGGGGTGATTATAGATTTAGATTCAAACTTCACAAGATATTTCACGGTCAGTGCCTGCATTAATATCTGGACAATTAGAGAACCTGTGGAAGCACAAATGACGAAAGGTCAAATAGAATCGAAGGGATATTCAATAATGTCGATAGGTATAGTGCTGATTTGTATTTCCTTCTTGTTCATGTTTGTCGGTTCATATTTTAGCAATCCAGGATTCTCAGAGTTGTTTTCTTGGGGAAGTGTAATAATGGGCTTAAGCATCCTAATCACAGTAGCCGGGGTAATAGTGAGAGCAACTGAAAAGACTCCACCTCCAAAATCAATTTCGCCTACTTCACAATCCTCTGCAGTAACAAAGGAAAAGGAAACAATCGTGAAAGAAGTCGTGATGATTCCTTGTAAGTATTGTGGTGGACTGGAGCCTCAAACATCAGTCTACTGTCCACATTGCGGAGCCAAAAGAAAAGCTTAGTTGACCGAATAATCTTCACAAACTTTCTATAGACTTCATAGAAAGAAAACTTATTGTTTATACTGTAATAGAATGTTGTTCCATAAATGCTAAAGTTGAAGTATGGATAATATAGAGTAGTGAGCAGTTATTGTTCCCGATTGCTGTAAATAAAAATTGGATAAATGGGTATTCTTACGTACGTAACTGGTTATAGAAGATTTCTCCGTAAATGTTATTTTAAACGACAATCATTCATTGTTTGGGAAAAGGAGAATGCTGAGGAAAACTGTTTCTGGAATAATACTTACATTGCTGTTAGTAGGCATGTTAAGTTTTGCTTTTAATATTCAACCAGTTAGGGCTTCTGGAACAATTTATATTAGGGCTGATGGTTCAATAGACCCGTCCGATGCGGCCATTTCGAGTGACAACGCTACTTACACTTTCATAAACGACATTAATGATTCCCTCGTTGTTGAGAGAGGCCATATAATAATTGATGGAGCTGGACATAGGCTCCGAGGCACAGGAGCCTTTTCTAGAGTCCTGTGGGCGCCTCCCCCAGCAGGGATAGACGTATCAGGCGTAGACAATGTGACAATCAAAAACGTGGACATCGAGAGTTTTGAAACTGGTGTCCTCTTCAGCTCGACATGCCATAGTGTTCTTTCTGGAAACAATATTGCAGACAACTACTACGGCGTCAGCCTAGATAGTTCTTTCAACACCACAGTATTTGGAAACACAATAACAGCAAATAAAGTCTATGGAGTCCTTCTCTTTAGTTGTTCAAACAGCACGATCTCTGGGAACAATATAACAAGCAATTGTAATGGCATTATTATCATTAACTCGTCTGCCAACATGGTGTCGGACAATGACTTAATAGATAATTTTTTTGGCATCCGTCCAGATTCAGATGTCTCCTTCTTCGTCGTAGATATCAATAACGACAATAATCCAGAAAAGGGCGTTCCCGAGGCGGGTTATCCTAATCCTGTGTATCCCAACCCTTGTGGAAGTGCAGCCTTTAGGCATGCTCTATGGCACACTATGGACAGGGATTATGTGGTCGCCAACATGTGGAACGGATCTGGGCATCCTTTTTACACACCCGCATCGTTTTCAATGCCTGAATTTTCTCATCCAGAGATTGCCCCGGGTGGAGCCTTAGAACACCTTGTGCACCCGTACAATCTTACTGAGGCAACAAATATACTTAATGATGCAGGTTTCCTTGACACGGATGGAGATGGTTGGAGAAACTTTCCAACAGCTATAGGTGGAGATGGAAAAAACATAATCCTTAAATATTATATTCTAGAATCCTCCGTGCCTCGAAGGGATATGGGGCTTTGGCATGCAGATCAGATAGAGGCTATTGGCGTAAAGGTTGAGAGACTCGTGAGGGATATGTGGACATGTGTAGAGGAAGTTGGGGAAAAGAAGGACTTTCACCTCTTCACTGGCGGATGGTGTATGTTTTTCGGCTTAGAATACCTTCTTCTTTATTATCCCAGTGAAGACTTCTACTTTCACCCTGGACTTAGCACTAACTATGACAGAGTGAACTGCTCAACATACACCTATTGGGTAGATGAGGCAATGAAAGCAAAGACTTTTGAAATAGCCAGAAACGCAAGCATGAAAGCTCAAGAAGCATTCAATAGTCCAGACTGTGTCGGAGCCATTTCCGTAGTCGCCCTAGCTTCTCCGCTTGGAGCATACAACAACACAGTTACCAGAAACACCATAGTAAATAATTATCTAGGCATCTACCTACGAGAATCATCTCAGAACAAGTTCTACCATAACTTTGTTACCAATGCGTCCATTTTTGAAGGCTGGAATACTTGGGATGAGGGGTATCCTTCTGGCGGAAACTATTGGAGCGACTACGCTGACGTAGACCTTTACAGTGGACCATATCAAAACAAGACTGGCAGCGATGGTGTGTGGGACCATCCATACATTATTGATGCCTACATTCAAGACCGCTACCCACTGACAAAGCCTTATGGCGGCTCCTACGATATTGGGATAACCAACATCACAACGTCCAAGACGGTGGTTGGTCAAGGCTATAGCATAAGCATAACTATAAAAATATTAAACTATGGCGTCAACGCCGAAACATTGAACATCTCTGCTTACGCTAACACAACCCTAATCGGTCAGATACAGATAACCCTCTCAAGCAGAAACTCCACCACAGTCGCCTTCACACGGAATACTACCGGCTTTGTCAAATATCAGAACTACACGATTAAGGCAAATGTTCACCCAGTTCAAGGAGAAATTGACATAGGAGATAACGAATTAGTTGATGGTGAAGTACTTATTTCAATAGTAGGTGATATAGCTGGATCTGAAGGCTTTCCAGACAGGAAGGTTGACATGAGAGACATAGGAACAGCAGCACAAGCATTCGGATCATACCCTGGTCATATAAGATGGAATCCTATAGCTGATATTAACAACGATAAGAAAGTAGACATGAAAGACATTGGAATTGTAGCAAAAGAGTTTGGAAAAACAGTATAACTGGTAATAGAAGATTTCTCCGCAAATGTTAATTTCTAGATTGAACTATACTCGATTGGGAGAAGGGAGAACATGAATAGGAAGACAGCTTTATTGGTCTACACTTCAGTCTTACTTCTATCATTTATTGGAATCGGGTCTCAATTCATTCAACCAGTCAAAGCAAGTGGAACCATATATATTAGAGCTGACGGCAGTATTGACCCTGATACAGCACCTATTACAAGTCTTGACAATGTTACATACACCTTTACTGACAACATTAATGGTTCTATTGTTGTGGAGCGAGATAACATTGTGGTTGATGGTGAAAACAACACCCTTCATGGAACAGGAAACGAAACAGGAATAGGTGTCCTCCTAAGCAATGGACTCAATATCACAATCACAAACATTGAAATCAGGTCGTTTGAGTACGGCATCTACCTCTGGAATACGAATCGTAGCAGAATCATTAAAAATAACATAACAGAGAACGGTATGGGCATGATGGTCTATCCACACTCATGCCACAACATCATAACAGAGAACAAAATTACCAAGCACCACTATGGCGATGGTATCAGAGAAGGATATCATTCAGACAACAATACAATATCATACAACTACATTGCCGAAGCTGGCGAAGGCGTCTATGTAGGCGGTGCTTCAAACAACACCATATCTCATAACAGAATAGTAGCGTGTACCTCTTTCGGCATAAGAGTCGACTGGTCCTCCGATATTAGCATATTGCAGAACAATATGACAGACAATGGAATACCCTATCCCGGAGGTGCTGCCATCAGTATTTATGATACTACAGACTGCCTTGTACGAAAAAACAAGATTCTGAACAATGAATACGGCATCTATATTTACAGTACATCGGAAATCGAGATAATCCAAAATGATTTGGTGGAGAACTATCGTGGCATAAAATCTTTTGAATCATCGAACGATTCGATATACCACAACAACTTCATAAGCAACACAGCCCAAGTTGAAAGCGACCAATCAACAAATATCTGGGATGATGGCTACCCTTCTGGCGGAAACTACTGGAGTGACTATGCTGGTGCAGACTCTAATGACGATGGCATAGGTGACATACCATACATTATCGACGCCAATAACCAAGATGATTACCCCTTGATGAATCCTTGGATACCAATCGAAACTAACGCCAAAGTTAAGGGCAAAAATTATCCGGTCACTATCGTCAGCAACATCACAATAGACCAGATAGTTACAACTTCAAATCAGCTACGTTTCAAGTCTTCCGGACCAACAGGAGAAACCGGATACATAAATGTTATCTTTCCAATGGTTAATACTACTGAAATCAAAGTGTTCATAGATGGTCAGAAACTTACTCCACCACCATTCCCAGTCATAAACTCGAATGGCACACACTATTTCATCTACTTCGAGTTCACATTAAGCACTCATGACATAGCATTACAGTTTGCACCTTTAGCTCCTTCAATCCCTGTTGGTGGAGTTTGGCTTCCAATAAACAAGTTTGAACTGTTAGTTCCATTGATAGGTTATGTTTCATTTGCGATGATAGCTGTAGCATCCATAGTCTATGTTAAACACAGAAGGAAACAACAAAACTAAACTTCCTCTTTTCAATCTTTCAGATTGATGCTTATACATAAAACCTAGAAGTAGTTGGTAAACCAAGTTTAAAAGTATCTTTAAGGCTGAACTCTAATATTGAGAATAAAGGCATCTGTTTTAACGGTTAGCGATATATCCACATGTTAACAAACATTATTTTCTTATTTTGTAACTGTGCAGTAGGGATGAAAGAGGAGTCTATGTGCACGACATGGCTAAGTTGATTTTGGAAAAGAAGCTTGAGGACCGAGAGAATAATCTTTTGAAAGACTTGAAGAAGTGCCGTGTTAAGATTTCTATGATTGAACCTTACGAAACTGTTGATTTCTGGGTTAGCAAACCAGACGAGAACAATGTACTTGAACTTTTCATGCATGAGCTGCTTTTCACAGATCTAAGCAAATACTTCAAAATTGAAATATCCGAAGAATAAAAGAGGGTTCATAGAAATGATAAAACACAAAGTGACCAAAATCTTGAAGTTCACAACCTTTGCTGTTACACTCTGGATTCTAAGCATTGTATACGCAGTTACTAGTTTGGGAGAGTAACCTGCTACTTTTCTATCTGGAAATCCACAACATCAATAAGATACTAAATCTCTTCTTTCTAAGCTCTAAACTACAAAATAGATTATCTAGTAGTTTATTGTCATATACTTATATGCTAATCTTCCTTCTAAGAAGACTATAGTTTACGATACCAGGTATGAAATTGGATATATACTAGAAACTGAATGTGTTTAGTCAAAATGTGAAATGGGAATCGTATGGGCTTATTTGAAGAATTAGGGATAGTTCTGAAGTCGGGGGAGAAAATAATTAAACGTGGTAGATGTAAAGGCAAGGTTCCAAAGCGAACAAAAATAGTTGCATCTGCATGGACTGGAGCACTTAGAATTAAAGTGAATTGGGAAAAGGTTGATGGTGAAATGGTCTTAACAAACAAGAGGTTGATTATTGTTGGTGAGGACACATGGGAACGAATTGTTTTTGCCCAAGACTTGGAGTTTAAAGATTTTTACGCAATAAAGGAACTAGGCGAGGATGGACTGTTAATATATATGAATTTGGGAACTGGAAAACTTGAAGAAATGTTGCTCAGAGTAGAAAATGCTTCTGAATGGGCTGATGCAATTAGGAAACAATGCGGTAAAAAGTAAGATTATGACGCTAAATAGATTGCCTATTTTTCCCAGTTCTAATCAGTTACTCTGTTTCAGCTATAACTTTTCATTTTCATGATTTCGGAATGTCTCAAGGCTTCGATTTCTTCTATTCTTTTTAATAAAAAGTGCTTCCATTTTTTCCTTTCTTTGTAAAAATGGATAAAGATGACAGGACACTCATTCTTTTCATATATTTTACGCCTGTATTCATATTTGAATTTCTTCGTCCCACAAACTTCTATGTACATTCCCAATTTTGGAATGTAGAAATCAGGTGTCCATACTCTTGGTCTATCCTTGTCATCATATACGAAAATAGGGAACTGGTATTTCCACCGTAAACGTAATTTCTTCAAGTAATTGGCAACTTGTCTCTCTGAGTATCTCATGTCAGCGTAAATTGAATCCCTTATTTTATTCACCCTCTATGAAAGGAAGTCATCTGTTTCGATTTTTATGTCTTGTGTAAATAATCTTCGATTGAATCTCAGATGACCTGTGAAGTAGAGCCAGTAATGTTGCTAATGTTAATAGTGTTGCAATCATGAAGTTGCTCTTGTTAGTATCTTAGGTTCTTTCCATTCTTCTCGGAGAATGCCATACACATAAGTGTCAACCCACTCGCCTCTAACAAACATTGATTTTCGTAGAGTTCCTTCCTTCTTGAACCCAGCTTTTTCCAAGACTCTTTGTGATGCTCTGTTTTTCACATTAGTTCCTGCTTGTATTCGGACAATATTCTTGGAAAGAAACAGATAATCCACCATAATCTTGACAGCTTCAGTGCAGTAACCCTTTTCCCTCTCACTTGGAATCAAAGCATAACCTATTGTCAAAACATCTCCTTCTGGAAAATGACCTATGAAACCGATCTTGCATCCAGTCTTTGTCTCTATCAGAAACCACTTCTTTTCAGGGGTGAGTTTTTCATACTCCTTCTCAATATCTGCTTTGGATTCCTGTGCATCAAGTGGATCATATTCACCAGCGAAATCAGGATTGTTAAACCATTCTTTAACAAGAGGCAAATCCTCTTTCTCCACAATCCTCAAATCCACATTCTTACCTTCAAGCAATTTCTGTAGCACCTAAGGACTGGAATCTTTGGGTTTAGCTGGAGCTTTTTTCTCTTGTTCCTTTAGCTTTTCAACCATTTCAATGTATTTCTGGGTTCCAGCTTTCTTTCTATATGCCAAGAGCCCTGCTCTTATGAAGGCACTTCTCTGTCCATGTTCTGGATCAAATTGATTTACGAATAATTCACAAGGAAACTCATGACATAGCCCACAATGTTCAGCTTCATGTTCCGTAGCACATGCATAGAGTTTGCATTCTCCCCAGAAAGGGTGTCCTGTATGAGTTTTGCATCCTGAGCAATGAGGAGTTCTTTCTTTAGTGTAGTAAGCACAGGAACCACAGTATGTGCCGCAAGGGGCAAGAAGTTCTTCTTCCATCTTACGATCTCCCAATTAAGGAATAGATGCTAGTGAATCTTACCTATATACTTATGACTTGTGTAAGAATCTTGATTGATTGAATCACAGATGACCTATAATCCCAAGATTTTTACAACAGTTAGATTTTGTGATTCTGATCAGTTCTTTTGATTCTCTTGAAAAGAGAGTATTACATTTATAAAAATCGAGAGAAAAAAGAGAAAGGGAGACATGGTCTTATCCGCCTCTAAAGAGTGGGTTCGCTTGATTACTTAGTTAAGGCTTTTATGATTTCGTCCACTTGGTTCACAGAAGCGATAGGATGTACCTTAAAATGGACCCATGGAACGTACTGTTGTAGTGCATTACCAATCTCCACTTCAGTTCCTTCATAAACTGCATATCCGTTGATTTCCCCAACAAATGCTCCCCAGTCCTTCAACATACCTTTCTTTAGATCTCCCCTAACCATGTCTATCAAAGCACCCCATCCAGCACCTCGCTCTTGAGGGCTAATAGGCACTCTATTTTGATCTACTTCCCAAAGCACCAGATACTTTCCCATGTTAAATTATCACCTCCTCTTGAGTTTACTGGTATCAGTGAAGAGAGAAAGCCTTTCATACAGTACTAATTTTACATCTATCCTTCTTTTGAGAACTTAAAACTTGTCAATTCTAGATGTCAAATCCTTTAAGACAGATGTTTCTTCCAAAATTCTAATTAGTTCTTTTGGTTACCTTCGCAAATACATTATTCCGACTATTAACGAAATACCAAAAACAATAGTTCCTAAGACTGAAAGGTAAAAGACTAAACGAAATTCTTCAGGAACAACATGATATTGTTCGCCCCTGGATAAAGCAAGACCAATAATGGAAAAAACAATACCGACTACAAGCAGAATAAAGATAAACCAATGACGTGTTTTTGATTTTGTTTGTAAGCATTTCTTCTTCACACTAATAATTAGTTCTTTTGGTTCAGATATAACGTTTACACATCTCTTGCATTTAACAACTTCTAATGGTTTAACTGTTTCAATGTTTGTTCTTAAAGATTTAAGAATAATGTCCAATCTAAGATGCTTCTATGCAAATATCATTGAAGTCTATTGGAACCGTGATTTTGATATGGTTTAACCTCATGATTTTACTTTTTATTCATCATGCATTTTTCGGAAGACAAGAGATAACTCGCTTTTGTATATTCAGGTTACATGCTTGTAACAAATCTGTGGACTAGTAGACTATTTACAGCATATTGGTAAGAACTACTACAGGGTTAGACATTATGTTGGTTATGAGAATGGTAGACCTGTCTTCAAGTATCATAGACAAGATTCAGAGTATGTTCAAAAATCTTTGAAACAAAAATTTATTGACCAGATCCACCATAATAAAATTGACCAAAACAGGCTTAAATCTTCCTCTAATAACGCAAAGAAGAGGGCGGGTAGCCCAGCATGGATAGGGCGCAAGCCTCCTAAGTCTCCTTCAAACATAGACTGGGGTCAATTCAAACAATACCTAGTATCCAAATACTCCCGTAACTGGAGTAAGATGATTTACTTGTATTGTAAAAAGTATCATAAGCTATTAGAGAATCCGATTAAACTTGAAACATTCAAAGAATGTAAACGAAATAATGTGTTGAAGGCTCTAATCGTCTTATCTAAGTATCTAGGAATGTATCAGAATTTTAAACATAAACTAGATCAATACGGTATAAGACCATCGAGAAGAGACGCTTTCTCATCGTTCTTAAGAATATTAAACAATAGCAATGGAGATGTTGTTAACTGGTATAACCACGCTACCGATGTATTAAGACCTAATGAACAATTGCTTCTTCGATTTGCCTTTGTAACTGGTATACGAAAGAATGAAGCCATACAATCCTTTAACTTAGTAATACAACTTCAGAAGAATGGCAACATTGAGAATTATTACAATGAAGAGCTTAATGCATTAGAACATTTCAAGTTTAAAAATACGTTCCTGAGAAGAACGAAAAATGTTTACATCTCATTTGTACCTGAATCGTTGATCTCTGACATAGCTAATAGTGAACCAGTTACGTATTCAGCTATAATTAAACGGTTAAAACGTAAAGATCTAAGAACAAGAATCAACGAGTTAAGAGATTACTATGCTACATTTATGGTTAAACATGGTTTGATACGTGAAGAAGTTGATTTGCTACAGGGAAGAATACCGGGTAGCGTGTTCATAAGACATTATTGGAGTCCATCATTTAAAGAACTAAGAGACAGAACATTGAAAGCTGTCAACCTACTGAAACAGTCACTCTAACCTGTACAGAAAGAAGATTACACGACTGATTTATCGCTTCTTACGCTTCTCCTCTTTCTTTTTCAAAGCTTCAAATAAAGCGTGAAAAATAGTGTACCGTTCAGAGCAGGAATCTTTTTCCTTTTTAAATTCGCTTTCACTCATCCTTACTGTCTCCTCACATAGTAAGACAACCAACCCCAGACCAAAACAGACGCTATCACAATCCAGAAAATCAATATCAACAACTCAACTGCTCCTAGGGATATTTCTTCAAACATTTTCTCCTTCCTCTTACCAGCGTGTTATCTTTTTGAAGCCTAAAAGCAAAGTTTCCAGAGCTAAAACAGTCGTGTACACAGCATATTTCTGAAATCAAAATAGTAGTGGAAGCGAAGCACCAGTTAAAAAACCCCAGACAATTTACATCATAGAAAAAAGTTCTAAAAGAGGAATATAGAGCAATGAATCCATGGGCTTCGCACCCTTCTAAAAGGAGAGATAGGCTATACATAATGGCGGAAATTTTAGAGATAGCAAAGAATAGAGCTCTAAAGACACAAATTATGTATAAGACAGGTACAAATTTCACACAGATCAACAATCATCTGAAATTTATGTTGGAAATCAACTTGCTGAAAAAAATTAAACAGGACGATAAAAGCATTTACAAAGCAACTAAAAAAGGGCTTGATTTCCTGCAACGCTACCATGAGCTAGCAAAGTTGCTCAGAACAGAAGAAGAGATAGGTAAAATTAAGATGTTGCCTTCACATCTGCTAAGAAATGTTAACTCTATTGTATATATAGCGAAAGATCACTAAATGAAGAATCATTCTGGATCGAATTGACTTATTACAGGGTCGAATACCACCAAGTATTTTCATAAGACATTATTGGAGTCCATCGTTTAAAGAACTTAGAGATAGAGCATTGAAAGCTATTAATATGTTAGAACAATCTTGTTAATGATAAGGTGCTGCTAATGGACGTTGAGAAGGAAGAATTATGGAATCAATTCAAAGACTTTCAACATGTATTCTTAGCTACAACTGATGGAGACCAGCCAAGAATCAGACCTGTAACACTGATTAATTTCGATAATAAGATTTGGATAACGACAGACACGTGGAGTGAAAAGGTTAAGCAAATACAGGATAATCCGAAAGTGGAACTTTCATTCATGTTCACAGAAAAAAACAAAGATTGTTGCATAAGAGTCACTGGACTAGCAAAGACAATTAAAGATAGGCATGTCAAGACAAGACTTGCGAAACATTGTGAATTCTTCAGTAAGCATTGGAAAAACGTGGATGACCCCAACTATACCCTTTTACAGATATTACCTTCTGAAGCTAAGTACGTAACACCAGAAAAAACTACACGGATAAGACTCTAACATGTTATATTATTGTTGAAAGCTATTCTCGTTCCCTTAATAGTTAAAGTCTTTCCCTCAGTAAATCTAGAAAAAATTCCATGGATCCTTCTTTACGTCTATAAAAAGGATGGCTTCTTCTTTGCCACTTCACCCATCTTAATCATAATTGGAATTGCCTATTTCCTGTGGGTATTCTTACGTAAGTAATCAAACCCTATGAAGATAAGTTGAAACCTGGTATTATCTTTCTACAATTTCAAGATCAGATCTCTTATTTCCAGGCTCTAAAATCCAAAATACATTATCTAATGGTCTATTATCATATACTTATATGCTAATCTTCCTTCTTAGAAGACTATAATTTACGATACCAGGTATACACTCGCATTCATAAGAGTAATAACAAAGATTAATTTAATTAAAAAAGAGGAATTCTATGTTAAAGGAACGTGTTGAAACAACTCTGTTTTCGATCATATCTATTGATGGTAAAATAACTACGGGAGATTTGGATGTACTTGACTTCGAAAAAGACTTTCCAAGAATTAGAGGGATCAAAGAAGGATATCCTCAATATGATGGTTTGTTGACAAGGACAGATTTGCATCAACTAAGTACAGGAAGAGTTATGGCAAAGATAGGAGTGAACACTCGTGAAGATGAGCCTGAAAAGATAGAATTTAGCTTTATTATCGTTGACGGAAAACCACATTTGGATGAGAATGGAGTCAGATACCTAGCAAAATGGGTGAAGACTTTGTACATAGTTACAAACAACAAGAGACATCCTGCATTTGCCTTGTTGGATGTTCATAACCTTAAGATCATATATTATCCCAGAGAAATTGATTTGGAAGACCTACTTGCCAAGCTTAAAAGCGATTGGAAAATTGAGAGAGTTACTTTATGCACTGGTGGGACATTGACTTCTGTACTACTCAGAAAGAAGTTGATTGACCACATTTCAATTGTTATTGCTCCTGCTCTTATAGGTGGAAAAAACACTTCAACCTTGATTGATGGAGAATCTCTTCATACTCCAAACGACTTGATACATGTCAAGGCTCTAAAACTCAAGAAATTCAACGTATTGAAAGACTCTTACTTACATTTGTATTATGATGTCATTAACGAAACAGAAATTGAACCATACAAGTATCAATAAGGTTTTCTTCTGTAGACTACGACTGTTAGAAATGTTGCTATCATGAAAAAAGTTAAGTAGAAATCTTCCAGATAGCTATTTGGGGTTTGATATGGTAGTTAAGCATGTATTCTGCTTTGATGTGCCTGCTGAAAAGATGGGAAACTTCATCAATTGGTGTGCTGAGACTTCAAAGCCGTTCTTTGAGAAGTATCCAGAGGTTAGATCTTATGATGTTTATCAAACAATAGCTGGAAAACCCACTTTCATCAAAGAAGTAGTTTACAACGATATGAAAGCTTTCTGCAGTATGCAAGGAAAACTAGGTGCACCTGAAGTTCAGAAAGTATTGGGTGAATTCTTCTCTTTCGTAGTGAACCTAGAGACCAAGTTGATAATCGAGATAGTCTAACACCAAGCTTGTATTTTTCTATCTATTCCCCTTCAGTTTTTATGACTTGTGCTAGAATCTTCTCGATTGAATCTCAGATGATGATTATGAAGTCTAGAATTTTACATACAATAATTGATTTTATTATTCCAATTAGTTCTTCTGGTTCTGCTATGATTTTCTCTAGAAGGCAAATCCAGTTTCTATCAACTCTTTCCACATGTCTAGAGCTTGTTCAGTGTAAACTGCTT
>JGI24422J19971_10000822_pt1 | contig 17994 bp, 14 predicted proteins | sample DeeMarSWOR152_54_FD_19971 | JGI IMG/M metagenome (IMG submission 19971) | reverse complement strand
GGAAGTATTATTGTGTGAAAGGGGATGTTGTCTTTTCCCACGAAATACAGCGTTTTAGCATCTTTGTTAAACCAGAATTCTCTCCACTTCTCTGGCTCGCCGATGCGCCTGCAATACTCAATGGTTGCGGAAACATAGCCTAAAACAGCTTCGACCCAGACGTAGATAGTTTTGCCTTCTGCTCCTGGAAAGGGTGCGGGTATTCCCCATTCCACGTCGCGTGTGACTGCTCTGGGTTTCAAGCCTTCTTTTATCCAGTTTAGGCTGAAATTTTTGGCGTTGGCTGGAAGTTGCTTATTATCCTTGATGTACTGGCTGAGCTGGTCTTCGAATCGTGACAGGTCGATGTACCAGTGGCGGGTGGTCTTCACGGTAGGCCTGTTCTTGCAGATTACGCAGTACGGCTCTATCAGGAAAATTGTTTCTAAAAGGCGTCCGCACCTGTCGCATTGGTCTCCGCGGGCGCGTTCGTAGCCACAGTAGGGGCATTTGCCTTCCACGAACCTGTCAGGCAAGAAGCGCTGGTCGTGCTTGCAGTACAGCATCTGCGTCTCTTGGGAGAAGATGTAGCCGTTCTTGTAGATTTTCATCAAGAGTTCTTGCACGAATTCTTTGTGCACTGGGCTTTCGGTTCGGGTGTAATTGTCGTAGGACGCGCCCCATTCTTTGAACAACTCGGCTACTCGCGCGTGGTTTCTGTCTGTCAGCGCTTTAGGCGTTATTTCCTGTTTTAATGCTTCGACTTCGATGGGCGTGCCATGCTCATCTGAGCCGCTTACTAGAAGTACATCATCCCCCCGCAGCCTGTAGTATCGGGCTGCAACGTCTGCGGACAGGACTGAGCCGACTAGGTTGCCCAAGTGAGGTATCACGTTGATGTAGGGCCACGCGGATGTAACTAAGACTTTTCCGAGTTTAACGCACCCTCCAGCATTCCAGTTTCAATGGCATAGAGATATAAATTCTATTACTTAATCATGCCGATGCACTTGAACCAGCACGTAATAGCTTTCGTGACGCTACTATGCTCTGCGGTGACTATAGCCCCCCTTATATAAGATTGAAACACTGCGCGAAGCAAGGTTTCAAATTTTTGCAGTTTCCTTTTTCTATTGCTATGCAGCATCTGTTCTTGTTTGATGCTCAAAAATGATTGAAGAAAAATATTGAGGAAATAAAGTTAGTTTTGGGTTTTTAGGTTATTTTTATTACTATGGTTTGTGAGAGGTGGTTGAAGAGTCTCTGTCTCCTTCTCGGGTAGAGAATCCATCCTACGATGCAATCCAATGGAAGCAAGAAAGCTTTTCCCAAGCTCTCCACAGCTGCTTTACCCATTCCTATTTCGCTGCCATCCAAACGTGTAATCTTTATTCGCATAACCATTTTCCCAAACGATTGCCCGTAAGCGCCATCCATGAACATCCAGTACAAGAAGTATAAGACGCCGCCTAGATTGAAGTTGAAGAATGGAAGCCAACTAGGCCAGCCAGACCACCACGTTAATGACGCAAACCACGCAAACAGCCCCAGTATGCCTACTACGATTCCTACGATTACGGCGTCTATTAGCCACGCAACGAAGCGTTCCCACCAAAACGCCAATTTGAACCCAGCAAATTCAGGAGCAGCGGGCGCAATTGGCACGGCGGGTGCAGCGGGCGCCTCTTCCATCGACACAGCGGTTCCGCAAACAGGACAATATTTCGCTCCTTCAGGGAGCTCCTTTCCGCATTTCATGCAATAAGGCATCACAGGTTCCCTCGCTGTACATTAAGGTCTAGAGGTATATTTTCTTTTTTGCCCTTTCAAGGCGTAGACAAGTATACGCTTGAAAATATTTAAATTAAAAAACCGCGTTACCGTAAAATGGGGTTCTGTGCAATATGCCTTACTGCCGCAAATGCGGAGCCAAACTGGACGAGGATGCAAGGTTCTGCCGTGTCTGCGGCACTCCAGTGGCCGCCGTGACCGTTGCAGCCAAGCCAACAGCGCCAAAAAGAAGGAGACCGCCCTACCTTTTACCCGTTGCTATTCTGATAGCCATCCTGCTCACGGCGATAGTTATTGGCGCCCTCGTCTTTTTGCCTTTTCGCCCTATGCATTTCGACCAAACAAACCGGGTCGCCAAGGCTGGTGTGGAAAACCTAGTTCTGGACTTCCAAGCTGATGTTGCTCAAGTGAACGTCTTTTTCAAAAATTTGTCTGACAATATGGTTATCTTGAATGTAACTGCAGACGGTTATATGGGCATCCTCCACGACCCAAACCGCGCGATAAACGTAACTTTTAACCACCAAACGGCAAACAACACCGAAATAGTCACCTATAGAATCTCTCGCGCTACTGTATGGCCTTTCTCTTACAACTTAAATGTAACCTGCAACGTTTACATAGACCCCTCAGCAAACTTGAGCCTGAATGTCCGCTCAAGCGTCGGCAATATCGTGATGAACGCTGAAGCCGCGATGACTCTGCAAGCTCTAGATCTAGAGGCGACAACAGGCAGCGTAGAAGCCCGCTTATCAAAAGGCGTGATTATCGCTGGCAGCGTCTCACTTAAGACAACAACTGGAAGCGTGCAGTTCCAAATTGATAAGGCGGAAGTTTCAGGCAACGTCTCAGTAAATCTGCAATCAACCACAGGTTCAGTGAACGCAAATGTAACAGCGGATCAGCAACTTTCGGGAAACGTTACCTTGAACGCGGAAACTACAACGGGCGGAATTAACCTCGCAATGGTCATCAACGACGATGTCGGAGCCAGAATCGACTCTCGCACGGTTGTGAGAGGAATAACCGTGGAACAACAAGGTTTCTCGGGAAACCAGTCGTCCCTGCAGTCTAATAACTACCCGGCGGGAAGCAATTTCCTCGTGACTCTATCAACAACCACGGGCGGAATCCACGTAAGCGCAACCTATGAGTCTTCCGTCGTTCTCAGCGCAGGCTCAACCTATCTCCCTTTAATAAAAGAGAAAGGATTATGAAACCAAAGCTGATGCTGAAGAAGCGTGGCTTAATCATTTTTCTTCTCCTTTTCGCTTCATAATCTCTGGTATCTTCCACTGCATCTTGGACATTGCTTCCTTCATGACATCCATCAATTCCTCGTTGACTTCCACTTCTATTGTGACTTTGAAGCGCCCTTTCTTTTCTTCAGACATTAAACCACCTCCTTACGCTTTTTTAGTTGATTAGGCAATAAATCACCGAGAACGTGAAGAGCTTGCTTAGAGGTCAAGTCCAAGTTGATCTCTATCTTGTAGTGAAACTTGCCTAGCCGTCTGGTTCTGGTTTCGAACATGGAAATTAGCCCTTGCTTTTTCCATTCCTTTAGCCTTCGCGTCAAGTAATAGGATATAGCACGCGGAGCCAAAGGTTCAAAAACAAAGGTAAACCTCAAAAGAAGACCGAAAAGCCTCTGACTAACCGAGCTTGCTATACCGCTTTCCCCCTATCCACTTTTCCCTATGAAGCTTAAATGTGAAACTGCTCTCGTTTTCCAGAAAACGACAGACATTGTCTTTAATATGGTAAAGCGAATTTTTTAAGTTTATGTGGCTTTCATAATCCAATAATAAAGTTGATCCAAATTGGCACTCAAGCAGTTAAATGAGCAAATTAAGAAATGCAGAAAATGCAGGCTGTGGCAGGGCGCCAAAAAGGCGGTCCCTGGAGAAGGGCGGCTTCATGCTAAATTGATGCTGGTGGGACAGAATCCGGGAGTGGAAGAAGACAAGACGGGCAAACCTTTCGTTGGGAGCTCTGGCAAGTTTTTAAACGCTGTGCTGAACAAGAACGGCATCAAGCGGCGTGACTTGTTTATAACAAGCGTGGTTAAGCATAAGACGCCAGACAACAGAATGCCCAAACCTGACGAGATTAAAGCGTGCATGCCCTATTTGACGCGTCAAATCGCGGCTGTTAAGCCCGAAATAATCGTTTTGATGGGCACGGTCGCGTGGCAAGTTCCGCGAGACAAAGGCGTAATGTACATTGAAACTTATCATCCTTCAGCTGCGATGCGCTTTCCGAAAATGAGAAAAAAATTTGAGGAAGACTTTAGCAGTCTAAAAGAGCGGTTGTGACGGGCGACTTCACCATTTCTGCGCGTATCTCCAGCCGCCTTCAAAGGTGCCTGCTAAGCATTTCACGCATTTGCCGTATTCCATGGTAGAAACGCCCAGTATTTTGTCGTTTAGCCATGCTATGTTGAAGACGATGCTTGCGAAGTTAATTGATCCCGAGTTTGCTTCTTGTCCTTTGTAATCAACGTATATCCGCGCTTTGGTTGTGGCAGTTGGTGCCAGTTGCTTCAGCTCTTCTGTGGGTTTTTCATTCACTGGCAAAATTATCATTAGGTCTTTGGCTTTCAGGAGCGGTTTTAGTTCTTCAAGCAGGCGCATTGGAATGTTGCTGATTCTGATTCTCCGCGATTTCTGAACCATGCGTTTGATTTCCGCTAGTCCCTCTTCGACCGTGGCGAATGTGGTGCCGATTTTTGCCTCGTATCTTCCATCCACTATTGGCATGTTACTTATTCATCTCCAGTCTGGCTTGCTGAACTCCAGCTTAGGCTACTCCATCCTTGGAAGCAGCGTTGGCACTCGTCGTAGAGCATTTCGTCCACGATGTACTTGTGGTCAACTGGGTCTTGAAAAGCTGTAAACGTTCTGCCCTCATCAAGCGTGACGGACATGGAAGGCACCTCCTTGTTCCGGACGATGATCACAATGGCTATTTCCGCCTGTTTGAACTCTACTCTTTGCATGTTTGCTGGTTTGGCTTCGCTTGGGAACAAGAGCACTTTGACCATGGCGTCTGGTCTGAAGGCGCCGCTTACTTTCTTCACGAAACTCGTGGTGGCGTTGTTGATTTCCACGGTTTTGGCTTTCTTAATTTCTTGTTTGAGGCTCTCTAAGCCTATGTCGAATTTTCTTATCACAAATTTTTCTTTCATGTCTTTCACCTCTTCTTTGAGCGTCGTCTGAACTGACTCCAGAAACTTTTCCAAGTCTCCTTTGACCTTCTCGAAAACCGTTAGCGGTGGGACGGCTTTGAACAGTAGTGGCACTCCAGAGTATACGCGAACCCAGCCCTTATTTTTCAAGGTTTCTAGTACTGAGTAAATTTTTGTTCGGGGAACGCCAGATTTCTCAGAAGCCTGTGTGGCTGTGCTCAGATGCGTGTTCAACAGCGCCAAATACGCTTTAGCTTCGTATTCTGTCAGCCCTACTTGCCGGAGTTTCTCGACGACGCTTTCCATAACGCATCCAATGCCCATAGTATCGCGGAAAAAATAAATAGTTACTGTAACTGTCTGCGGTGACATCCCTCAACAAAATGCTCAAAAATTTAGAATATATTGATTTCCCGCTTCGCTACTTCTGCACCTTCGTGGGTTTGTAGAGCAGAGTTAACGTATAAAACCTGTACATCTTCACCTACATAGGAGGAGCAAGCACCTCAGAGAAGTAACCCCAGTCCCAAAAACCTAAAGCCCAAGTTCGAGATACATGTAAGGAATGGAGTAGGCTCCGTGAGAGCGCCAACGTTTAGTCGTATTTTTTCAGTTTGATCATTTTTCTGTAGTTTTTCAGGTCTTTTGAAACGCATTTGAGGAGATGTAGTTCTTCCATTGTTTTTTCGAATTTCGTCATTTCTTCGTGGACTTCACGGTGTAGCGTTTTTTCTTTGCCCATGGTTTTCAGCCTTTTATTCGTGTAATTTTGTGTTGGAGGGTGTTTGTCATTGTTTGTTGGCTGTCCAACTGCCAATCCGTCATCGAGGAGAAAGGAGAAGGCTTCGAGAACGGAAAAAATTCTGTTGGCTGGTTGGTGTAGCCTTCAACCTCAATTAGCCCTCCACATTGCGTCATAAGACTTAAGATATTATACACTTATAAAAGTATTGCGCATTACAACTAAACTACAAACACAAACGCTTAGCCTATAGCCAAGACGCCTTCCAAAATCTTCTTCTCAGGAATCTCCAACTGCTTAGACAACCACATCTTCAAAAGCGCCGCAAATTTTGGAAGCTCACCGCTATACGTTATAATCTGATTACTCTTGAGCGCGTCAGCCTGAAAGGTCTTCTCCGCCTCCTTGCACATGAAAGATAATGTATGAGCCTGAAAAGCCAGAGCCTGAAAATCCTCCCACTGTTTACACCGCAAAATTACAGGCGGACCATGCATCATACTAGCCTGCACAACTTCAGCCTTCTGCTCCTCAGTCAGGACAGGAACTTCGCGAGGCGACGTTGACAAGTAATTAATCAGGCTACTTATCTCATTTTGCAAGCCGCTTATTCTTTCCTCTACCTTCTCCACTTTAGAGCTTAACTCGCCAGTATCGCCCAGCGCCGTTGCAACCGTACCCAACTCACTTATCAGCCTATCTAAGTCCTTCTCATGTTCCTTGAGAACGTTAACTATGAAGTCCAAAGCTTCTAATGCTTCATCCTTTGACTGCGGTTTCTTCGACATCGATTCCATCCCTGACTTTCAAATTATTCAATATAGGCTACCAGTAATAAACGTAGCGAATCCTCAAAACATATCCCTGTGACGACATAACCATACTTATTAAAAATAAGGGCTACAAATGGAGATTTCACCCGTGTAAACTCTTTCCTTTTTTATTTTTTTATTTTCTCCATTTTTCTTGCTTTTTTGTTCAACACAAAAACAGAAACGAAAAAGGCAAAGCGGGAGAAATCACCACGGAAGCATGCACCAAGAGTTATGTATACCTTTCAGAATCGAGTAAGCAAACACAACAACACGCTATTTCAACGCGGGTTCCAAACGCACCTAATTGCGTTTTCCATGCAAGCCAACACGCACGGTGCCTTCCCGCTCTCAGGCTTACACGGAGAACAAGTATACTTTATCTTCCTTCGATGCTGCTCTGTCACCGCCGCTACCATCTTATCCTCCAAGTCAATCAGTAAAGTCACCAATTCAAGGGCGGATTGCGGACATTGCACTACGCATTTGAGCACAAGTGTAGGTGTGAAGACGTCAACCCTTATTTTGCCATTCCTCAATTGTTTTGCCGATGTTCCTGTGGTGACTAACTTGCACGTATTCATATTTTTTTAATTTAGCTCACCTTTTCCACAATCAGAATAAAGCAGAGCCTTTTCAGCCTCTATTCAATGTGTCTTATTGATGACTAAAAAAGGGGGATGTGTGTGGTTTTTGCTGTAGGTTCAGCGTTTTCTTATCAGCAGCACGAGTAACAGTCCAACTACAACTATTGCGATGATGATGCCAACGGTGGAACCCAAAATGTACATGTCAGTCATCGGTGCCGGCGTTGGCGTAGGCGCAGGAGTAGGCTCCGGCGCGTCTGCCACGCTCATGTAGGTTATTGCGTGTGAGGGTCCGTAGGATCTGGATCCTGCGAACGTAGCGATGATAGTGTAGTCGCCTGGAACTGGCGGTTCCCACGTTATGCCATAGCCGCCGGTTATGTCGCTTGTGGTTCTGCCAATTTCGTAGAAGTTGCCGTTAGGATCCAAAGTCTCCAACACAACTTCAACGCCTGTCGCGTCTGCAGGCATCGCTTGCTGCATGAACAGGTATTCCATCCACGCGCCCATGTCTTCGTCGGATATTGCCGGAGTATCCTTGAGGCTGAATTCGTAAATATCATTGGTGTTACGTCTGCCAGTTTCAGTCTGATCAGTGACTGTGCCGGTGATCACTACTTTGGATCCCACTGTTGGAACAAGCTGTGGTGCCGAAACTGTGGTGGCGCTTGGTCCCTTGCCGAAGGCGTATAGTTCCATGTCGAAGTAATTGAGACCTATGAGAATGCCGTCTGCCATGTACACGTTTGACTCAGTGGGAGACATTTGGGCGCCCCAAAATAGTATTTTCCATATTTCCTCTCCGTTTGTTGCGTTGATGCAGCGTAGGTTTGGACCGCGCCATAATGGCTGAGTGGGCGAGTGCTCACTCGCGACCGTGTAGAGTTTTCCGTCAGCGATGACGGAAACACCGATTGGGTAGTTGCCGCCGTAGCCGATTTCTAAGCCGACTACTGTAGCGTTGTAGGTCCACACGATTTTTCCCGTCGTTATGTTATAGCTTCTTATTTGTCCGCCGTAGCCATAAGAGAGTAATGTGCCTTCGTAGTAGTTTGTTAGATCGCCATAATAGCTCATTGGTACTTCGGGTTCACTCTCCCACAGTTGTTCCCCTGTTTCCAAGCTGTAGCCCCACCGTTTCAGAGTCTTTCCCGAGTAAAAGCAGATGACGCCATCTTCTGGATACACACCTGTCAAGCTTATGCTTTCGTTGGCTGCGTATGATGCAGCTGGCGGCGTAAACGTTGTGTCCCACATCTTAGTGCCTAGTTTCCCTGGTTCCAGACTCAAACACACCATTTTGCCCTTAACAGTCCCGCGCTCGTCGTTTCGTCCAGCAGTTCCAATGATTACGTATTCATCCTCACGCACGCAATGGATGCTACTCGTTTCATTCAAAAGTATATTCCTTGGACCATATACGTCCGTGGTCGCTACTGAAAAGTTTATTGAGTAGGCCGTATTCCCGTCGTGAACATAATCCTTCGCCCAACCTCGACCTGTACCGAAAGCGCCTCCCGAAGGTCTCCATTGCCAAGCTGAAGTTCCCACTACGTCCCCAAGCATTGATGGTATTGCAGACATGTTCCACACTTGCAAATAATAGGCGGGTTCAGTTGCGCCAAAAGGTGCAAGATTATTAAGCTCGTAGTTGCATAAGCTTCCGTCTTTGCCGTAGACTCCAAATCCGCCGATGACGAACCACCAAAACATTCTACCAAACGAAACGTTGGCTACTTTACATATAGAATATCCTGTGTATGCGTCAAGCATCTCCCAGGTTTGCTTTCCTGATTGGCTTATATCGCCCTCTGGTAGGGTGACGCCGGACGTTTTCCACATGTATGCGTAGCCGCCGTGCTGGTTAGGCGACTCATAGTTGTATATTTGACCCCTTGACGGCAGAGTATCATTTACGTAAAGTAGCGTTTCACCTGTATACAGATCAATGATCATATAGCCCTCTGTATGATGTGCGTCTGCGCGGTAGTTGTAGTACATTTTGCCATTGATGATTAACGGGTTTGACAATTGAATACCTTGGTAGTGCGCCGTTTGGTAGCCTATGGAACCAAACTGTTCGTCCATGAGGCCTCCAACGTAATACGGCTTTGTCCACAGTATGTGAGGACTTTCCGGCCCTAGACCCCCGACGAAACGATCAGTTATTCCGCCCGAAGCGCCTGCCGGGTAGTGTTGAAAATCACCGCCAAGCCAGTTTCCTGCAAGCTGATACCAGTCTCTGCTTGCAGTGTTTATTGGGCGCGTCCAGGTCCCTGTTGGAAGCGGAGACTCAGGCCATGGCTGTATTTGTTCCTCCTGCACGGTAAATGTCACCTCAGCGCTTTCGGCGGCGCCGTAAAATCTTTGATCTGCAGTTGTGTTTTTCCACACGTCATGGAACCAAGCTTGAAGAGTGTATGTGCCTACCTGGGTAGGGGTATAAAGAGTCCAAGCAGCGCCCACTGGATCGGTCTTTTCGATCGTTAGGGTTTCGGTGTTCCCTTCAGGGTCTGTAAGGTACCATCCTATATCATACCATGCGGCTCTCTCACCAGCCGCAGCCTCAATTTCACCGATATCCGGCGGCATATCTGCAGTCCACCATTGAAGCAACACTTCTTGATTGACACCGATAACGTTAGGGTTAACAGCACAGTAAACGTAGGTAGTATAGTAGTATAAACGAGCGCTGACTGTTGGCAAGAAAGTTATGAGCGAAGCAGCAATAGTTAGCACAAGAAACAAAGTAATCGCAATAGCTTTAGTTTTACTTCTTAACGCTTGCATTTTTCTTATTCTCCTCTTTCTGTAAGCAATACTCTCAGGTAAGATGTTAATATGCACTTGTAAGTAGTGCCTCTACTAACAAACTCCAAAAACTTATATCATAAAACCAGCATAATTCTACACTAAGGATGCGAAGGTGGGTTCTTTGGAACTTCAAAATTCAGAAAACCAGACTCTAATTGATTTGGGGCTCACGTTATTACAAGCAAGGGTTTATCTGGCTCTTATTAGATCTGGCCCGTCAAAAGTAGCAACGATTTCAAAACTCGCTAATGTGGCTCGCCCAGACGCATATCGAACTCTAGCCAAACTCCAACAGTTAGGATTAGTAGAAAAACTAATTGAAAAACCAATCCGCTATAGAGCGATTTCAATGAAAAAAAGCCTCACATTCTTACTAAGAAGCAAAGCTGAAGAATATAAAAAACTAAGAGCAGAAACTGAGCTATTACTTAAAACATACAAAGAAAAAGACGCAAAAAAGGTGCTTCAAACAGAAGCTGATCGATTTGTTTTGATTCCGAAAAGAAGGGCGGTTATTGAAAGAATAAGAGAAGCCATTGAAGGGTCTCAGAGAAGTGTTGATCTTATTCTTTCTTGGAAAAGGTTCTCGCGCGGAATGCTTAGCACCTTTGCTGAAAGCTGTGAGAGAGCTTGGGCTAGAGGTGTGAAGTTTCGGTTCGTTTTAGAAAAGCCTGAAGAAGGAAAAGCTGCGGAACATGTGCTACAGATTTGCAGAAAAAGCCCTGCTTGTCAGATAAAATTTATCCCTACTCACCCCAAAACTGTACTTGGAATATACGACGAAAAAGAGGTTTTCGTAATTGTAAACCCGAAAATGGAGCTGGCTGATTCTCCTGCTTTATGGTCAAACAACCAGAGTCTAATACACCTAGCTCAAAACTACTTTGAAGTTTTATGGACCACTTCAATGAAAAAACTAACCGCAAAGCCAACGATGCAGCAGTTTGGACATAACAAAAAAGAGAGAAAGAAAAGCCCTAAGCCTGTTGTAATGAAACCTTCTCCTTTCTTCCTTAATCTCTTCTGGCTAGCTGGTTAAAACCCATTTGAACAAAGCAACTTAACTTGCAAGACAAGATATTTCTTGCCAGAATAAAATGCGCATACAACATATCGCTTTTTTCAGTGAGGCTTCCAAACGCATCCAATTGCCCCTTGCGCACAAGCCAACACACATGGCGCTTTCTGACTCTCAGGCTTGCAAGCAGAGCACGTGTACTTGATTCTCTTGCGGTGTTGCTCTGTCACCGCCGCCACCGTCTTATCTTCCAGATCAATCAGCAGAGTCACCAGTTCTAAGGCTGATCGTGGACATTGCTCTACGCATTTGGCGCAGCCATTGCACTTTTCAGCGTCAATAACAATGTAGTACTCCCCTGACCCGTCGCTGTAGCCATAATGTGTAATGATAGCTCATCAACCCTTCTTATCTTAACTTTTCTGCGCTTTCTCATATAGAGCTTTAGCAAACAGCGCCGCGCCTATGGCACCAGCTATAATGGGGTCTAACCCGTTTTCCCTCCACTTAGGCATTGGAAGACACTTAACCCCAAGTATATCTTCTATCCTCGTGACGATACCGATGTTTTTCGATTGGCCGCCTGTGATGACAAATTCTTTTTCGAGGCCTACCCTGCTGATGAGGTTGCCCATCCTGACCGCCATGGCGCGCGTATAGGCCGCTAAAACCTTTTCTTTAGACCACCCTTTACGCAGTAATCCCACAGCCTCGGTTTTTGCGAAAGCCACGCAAGTGCAACTCACTGGAGGCGGCTCCTCGTCGATTCTTAACGAGACCTCACCGATTTCCTCAATAGGAATCTTCAACAAATCAGCGAAAACTTCCATCCCTCTACCAGTGCCGGCTGCGCACTTGTCGTTCATCAAAAACGAGGTTACTCTGCCCGTTTCATCACAGCGAATTGCTTTTATGTCTTGACCGCCAACATCCAGCACGGTTCTGACACTGGGTCCCCAAATGTAATTTGCACCTTTTGCATGACAAGCAATTTCAGTAATAGCCTTATTAGCCATGGGAACATTCACCCTTCCGTAGCCCGTTCCAACTATATACTTAAAATCATTCAGCCTGAGCCCAGTCCCTTCCATTGCCCAACCCAAGACTTTTTCGGCGCTCTCCGGACTGTTCGATCCAGTACGCATTACGCCCCAAGAGTAAACTTCGCCGTCAATCATTATAACCGCTTTTGAGCCAACTGAGCCAACGTCAACGCCAGCAGTGATGAGGTCCTTGTTTTTCCACTTCTTATCCGATAAAACTCGGCGATATTCCTGCCATCTCCAATACTCAACATCATCTTTTTTCGTGGTTTCTTTCATTTTTGCGTCTCCTTAACGCGGCTGACCGCAATAAGAGCCGCTCCTAACGCGCCAGCAAACTCTGGATGCTCAGGTATTAACACGTCAATTCCTAACTTTCTTTTCAACGATGCGACGAAACCGACATCTTTAGCGACGCCGCCGACTAGCACAACATCAGGCTTTATCCCCAGCCTATGCACCATTGACGAGACACGATCAGCCATGGCGTCAAACACGGCCCTAGCGATCTCGGGTTTTGATTCTTGGCGGTGAATCAAAGTCACAACGTCTGACTCTCCGAAGATGACACAGGTTGCGTTTATCGGACTTGCACGTTCCGCCTTAAGCGAAAGCGGACCCATATCTTCTAGCTTCACCTCTAAAGCTCTGGCCATAGCTTCTATGAATGCTCCAGCGCCAGCCGCGCATCGCTCATTAACAATGAAGTCCACCATGATCCCCTTATCGTCGCATTTCACTGCTCTTGCTTCTTCTGCGCCAACGTCAATTATTGTTCTGGCTTTGGGAAAGAGGTAGACTCCTGCTTTTGCGTCAGCTCCCATCATACTTATGGTGCTGTTGGAATAAGGCGCCATGTCCATACCTGAACCAGTGGCAGTAACGTGATCCACATTATTAATTGATAACTTCGCTTTTTGTAATGCTTCGCCAACAGCCTGCTCAGCGGCTTTCGCGGGGTCAAATCCGGAAAAAGCTTGACCATGAGATACGACTGACCCGTCCTTCAAGATTACTGCTTTCACACTTTGAGTACCTAAGTCTATTCCAGCCGTTATCACCAAGTACACCCCTATATATCAATTCTCGCCGTAAGCATTTCCAAGAAGGCTTCAACTCTTGTTTTCATTTGCCCTACATCTTCCCGCGTATACTCGGTATCCAAATAGTATACGGGAACGTTAATGCGGTCTAATACTTTTTTGACTCGAGTGTACTCCATAGCGTAGAGCATGCAACCGCGAACCACATAATAGATTACGCCGTTGATCTTCCACTCTTTAACCTTGTTCAATAGCCAGTTGATTCTATCTTCGTTCCCGTCTTCAGAAGTAAAACAGGGACACGTGGACGCCATTAAGTACCGTTCACCTATGGCATTAAGCATGTCGTCCATTGACCACTCATCTACACCCACAGGGTCATATAGAATTCTCTCACTTGAACAAAGTTCATCGGCAATAAGGACACCCTGAGGCGTAGCCTCTTCAATCAATGTGGGAAGCTTCCAATTGTCAGGCCATATCATCGGCGTACCCGTAACCATCACTCTTGGAGTGTCTGGAGGACAAGCCCAGATTTTCTGGCGAGCCCTTTTCTCAAGCTCGTCACATAACGCTTCGGTCTTCTCAGTCCATCGCTCTATGTCATCCCACATGTATGTTTGATTAACCAACATGGCGTCTCTTCCCATAATAACTGGTGAACCTTTTCTTATTTCCTGCAGTCTACGAAAAGCTTTTGTCGCCTTCTGAGTAAGCTCTATAGCAGATTTCAATTTCTTTCTGGTTATTTTATTGCCTGTTAAGGCTTCAATTTGTCCCTTTACAGCTTTAATTTCTTCACTCCAGAAGCGCAGTGATTGGTCAGAATCTTTAACCCGCGGAAGAGACATCGACCAAACAGGCTTGTAATCACTCAAAATTTCGCCTAGTTTTGTCATTCCATCGCATGTTAACACGCTTATTAAGGCGTCACTTAATTCGAGATATGGAGATAAACCGATCATTTTTGCGCCTATGGTTGACCGTACAACTGGGCAAACCTCGACGGGAACTATTCTGTCTCCAAGTTTTGAAGTGTCATACCAGCCTGAGTTTACCCGAACCGGAATAGCATCTGCAGCCAAGATTAGCTCTGTAGGGGCAAACAAGCACATGTAGCCAATGACTTTTTTGCCGTTCTCTTTTGCCGCGCGGATCTCTTTTTCACGCTTCACGAAGTTTGCGATCTCATCAAAATATTGCATTTCTTCGGGCCGGTTCGTCGCTGTTTTCTTCATTCTCTCGATGTTTTCGGCAATTACTCTTTGGGAAGTTGCTTTGACAGAGTTTCTTAGTTCGTTAATTTCTTTTTGAGAGATTTCGGGCATGTACTTTTTTTCTTCATTTTGGCTTTTCATTCAGATTCCTCACTCGATTTTTGACGGTTCCAACCAGTTTCGCGACCTGAAAACGGTTTTTCCAGCAAATTTCACCTGTAAGGCATCTTCGTAGGGGCACATTTCAACGCATCGGAAGCACAGCATGCACCCTGAGGTGGTAACGTCTCCGCCTTTTTCCTCGTACACTTCAGTCACCTGTGTTGGGCAGACTCTCTTGCAAATCCCACACTTAGTGCATTTTTCCTCCACCTTGTGCAGGCGCATAAGCGCAACTCGTTTGAATGGTTTAAACGTGCTGAAGAGTGCGGTTAAGCCGCCTAAGGGGCAGATTCTGCACCAAAACCGCCTATAAGCTAATGCGCCAACTGTAACTATGCCTAGAGCAATGAGATTAAGCGAAGTAACATAGTATCCCGCTTCGTACAGTGGCCCAGTTACATAATTGATATCAGCTAATGGGTTCATGGCGCCCAACCCTACCTCAACTAGTACGCAGAGAGGCTTCATGGGGCAAACTTGACAGAAAGGCGCTGTAAAATACGAGTAAAAGTATTCTCCACGTTGCGTATTAGAAACAAGTTGTGTACCAAAAATTGCTTGCGAACCGAGAATAACACTTAGAATCAAAAAAACGGCTATGATGACGTATCTGCTTTGACGTAGAGCGGTATTCGTTCTCTCGGAAAAACTCAAGTGTGGCTTTTTAAAGATTTTTCGAACCCGTATCATTAGATCCATGTACAGACCAAAGGGGCAGATCCATCCGCAGAAGAATCTGCCTAAAACGATAGCCATAACAATCACTAAACCGATAACGATGGCAAGCCTTTCTAAGCCACTCGTTGTGTAGTAGACTCCCCAACCGAACCCTGATCCTGTGTCCCAAAACGGAAAAATGTAAGCTTGCAACTGCCAAACAGGACAGGTCACTGTTCTTCCAGATGGATACCAACAGGCTAACACAGGTACAGATAACCCATCTGGAACCTGTGTCCCGAACGTATCTGCTCCAAGTAGCACCTGACGGGGCGCATTGCCTACGGGCGGATTCTGTGGCAATCCGAATGGTCCAATTATTAAACCTAAGAAAATTAAGGGAACAAAGGCTATCTGGATGAAAAGCCTGAGGGCGCTTACTTTCTCGGTTTTATCCTTTACCCATATGAGAATAACCAGTATCCCTGCTAGCACTAGTCCTCCAGCTATTATTCCTCTAAGTATATCGCCTACGATTTGCATCGCCATCTTTCATTCGCCCCTATGAATAGGTGACTATGATTGCGTTTATCAAAGTGCTAACTCCGAGCACTATGAGTATTCCCGCGCCGATTATGGATATCCATTTTTTGAATAGGGGGGCTTTGTTGAGGAGCCAGCCCGTGACTCCGCCTAGCAGCAGTAGGGGTGATAAGGCGGTTCCCAAACCAAATAAAACTGCTAAGACCAAGCTGTCAATTGGAGCCGCAAAAGTTACTGAGTACATGAGAAGCAATAGCAGTGGTGGGCACACAATCAATCCTCTGCTTAAACCTAATGAGAAGGCACGCACGTCAAATCTTCTGTCCGTTTTCTTTACGCCTAGGTTTTTACTGTCTTCCACATTGCAGTTGCAGGAAGTTGATCTCATCTTGAGAAGTATACTTATGCCAATTAAAATGGTCACGATGCCGAAAGCATATGAAGAGTATATTTGAAAAGAAGAGAGAATTTCGTTGCTTATCAACAAGTTGAATGCACCTATTACGCCGCCTATCAAGGCATAGGCTGTTATGCGGCCTGAATTATAGATTAATGTGACAATTACTCCTTTGCGGAAACCTGCTCCAATGCTTGCAATATAGCTGGCAACGTACGGGAGACATGCCGAAGTGCAAAATACTAATCCATATAATAATCCAACAGCGAACGCTTCAAGATACGGGTTTGGGATTGCAGGTATCAACGACATGTTTTAGGGTCTCATAGGTTTTTGGATAAAGCACATAGGAACAGACAGCATTTAAATCTTACACATCTAATGCCAAAAAATGCATGTTTGAGTTCTGCTGCTGGTTTCGTTTGAAACTATTTTTCAATTACGGAATTGCCCTAGTGTTATATTCCGAGAGGTAGCTCAAATGCGCGGCGTATGGATAACTTTCTGTGGCGGGATCATAGGGGAAACAGCTCATAGCGTGGAAAGGCAATAGGTCTACCGTAAAGGGTAGGTATGGAAGCCCGTTTACCTTGAACCAGCAGCTGACAAACACAAAGTAATCCCTCTCCATGCCTGCGGGAACAGGTTCTAATTCGGTGGCGTTAAACTTGAGGGCGGCTCTGTCTCCTTGTCGTCCTATCACGAATTCATCGTCCGCATCGCGCACCAGCTCAGTTACGTCGCCGTATCTTGTGAAGTTACCTGAAGAAGTCGAATCAGTTTTAAAAACTTGGGTGAAATCTGCGATAGCAGAGTTTATCGTTTGAATTATCACGTCTTGCTGCGGGGTTGTGTCCACTCCGATGTAATCGAAACGCGTATCGAAGAAAGTGTTTATTCTTAGCGAGTAGTCGTTTGTGGGAAATAGCCCAGTAAGGTTAACGACAAAGCTTTCGGGTGTTACTTCCACTAGCGGAAATTGCCTGCTTTCGGGAACTCGCACCCAATTTCCATTCGCATCTCTAACCTCCATGTATGGTGGCGGAAAAGGCTTTACACCTGATTGGTTGACAAACTGTGAGGCCCACTCGCCTTGGACTTGACCTGAGGAATAGACGATTGCTCCTGCGACTACGAGCTTTATTTCTTTCGCGCTAGACAGATCACCCAAGTTTAGCTGAAGAGTGTCCCATTGGAATTCGTGGCCGGTGGTGTAAACTCCATCAAGCTTGGAGATTTGAGGCAAGACGTTTCTTCCTTCTCCATTGACGGCGGAAATTGGCAGTGAAGGATTTTTGCTGACGGTGTAAATCGTGCCTTGACCATCAAGGTTGTATACGTATGTGCCCTTAGTCGAGAAAACGTCCACGTTTGGCGCGTGGTCAACAACTACCAAGTGAACTGCATCTATATAAAAGATCTCATCCCACATCTGGGTCAGGGTCATATCGTAGTAACCATTTTTTGGTTGCAGTTGATTTTTGTCTAACTTGAGGTAGGACCAAGGATAGCTATACGCAAATACTGGCGTGTAGTTCTGGAAATAATCTAGAATTCCCAGATAACCCGTGCCACTAGAAACTTCTGTACGGTACACATAATCGGTTCCGTTCCAAATATACAACGAAGGGCAAGATGGATGCCCACTAATTAGCTGATACCGTGCAACAAGTACTACGCGACTTTGCAGGTTTACTTTTTTCGTCGCACTTGTATCTCCATCGCTCCAGTACGCAAATTGATATACGGCCTCTTTAACTGCGACAGTCACTTGCACCGCAACAGTGTATATTCCCACATCTAAGAGTTCGGAATACGGAGTGGAATAGGTCACTCCATCTAGGGTAAAACTCATGGAATAAGAAGAACCAGATAAGAGAACCGTGAGTGTGTGGTAGCCTGTAGGAACAATTTTGAAACTTCCTTGCAAACCTCCTACGTTTGTAGAATAGGTCCCTTCGCTGCTTTCTGTAACTGTGCAATTTACGGTTTGGGTTTC
>JGI24422J19971_10000814_pt1 | contig 18106 bp, 14 predicted proteins | sample DeeMarSWOR152_54_FD_19971 | JGI IMG/M metagenome (IMG submission 19971) | reverse complement strand
GGAACGGCAAGAGATATATACAACGCTGTTGGCGATTCAATGACAGTATTAGGAATACCTGCAGGTGTCAAGATTCATTCTGCAGTGTATGCCTGTAATCCAGAGAGGGCAGGGGAGTTGGCTCTTTTATTCTTGGAGGGTAAAGCTAAAAATATCCTGGAAGCGGAAGTGATGGACATTGACGAAGAAGATTATAGAAAAGGAAGATTGCGAGCTAAATTATACGGGTATTTAAAAATACCCTATGAAAGAAGATATCTTCAGAGAGTAAAAGCTGGGAGTCCCGTTAGTGAACAATATTCGCAGGAAGCAATCGCCCATGACATTACAGAAAACATGTCTGATGAGTTCCATTATATAGTCGGACCCGGAACCACAACCAGGACAATAATGGAAAAGCTCAATTTGAAGGATACCTTATTAGGCATTGACCTTATTCATAAGAAAAAACTTGTCGGAAAAGATTTGAATGAGGCGGACTTGCTCAGAGAAATCAAGGGGAAAAAAACTAAGCTAATAATTACACCCATCGGCGGCCAGGGTTATCTATTCGGGAGAGGGAACCAGCAGATAAGCCCGGAAGTCATTAAACGTGTCGGAAAAGACAACATAATCATAGTGGCCACGAAGCATAAAATAAATTCATTGTATGGTCGTCCCTTACTGGTCGATACAGGGGATGAAGTAACTGATCAACTGTTAAATGATTATTTTAGAGTTATAACCGGATATCGAGAAGCTATAATCTATAAAGTAACATCTTAGGCGCCCTTCAGCTCAGGAATTGATTCGAGTCAGATTATTATCTAAACGTGATCTTCATAGATTCATAATAGGGTGGCTTTGATGAATCAAGTCCCTACAAATAAATCAAGCCCCTGCACTAAATATAAGATTTCATTTCATTCAAAAGGTGGGTTTGATGAATCAAACCCCTATAGATGAATCAGGCACCTACAAGATTTGTTTAAGGGCGGAGATAAAGGCTTTGTTTTCTTCGGGGAAGCCCATGGTTATGCGCAGATAGTCAGGCATCTGCCAGTCCTCACCCTTGCGAACAAACACATTTTTAGAAGCCAGCTTTTTTATGGCTACCTTTGAAGCCATATTCACCTTGACCATTAAGAAGGGAGTTGTGCTTGGAATATACTTTAAGCCCAAGGAATCAAACTGACCATAGAAATATTCTTTGCCCTCCTTGACAAGCTCCTTGTATTTCTGGACGTGTTTTTCATCTTCAAGTGAGGCAAGGCCCCCGGCAAAGACTGCCTGGTTAATCCCCAAGTTCCTGAAGCTGAATGCCCTGAGCTCTGTGATGATTGATGGATTGGCGATGGCATAACCCAGGCGCATCCCTGCCAGCCCGTAGACCTTGGAAAAGGTTCGGCTGACAATCACCTTGTATCCCTGTTTGATCAGGGTTATCCCGTCTCTTCCGTGCTTATCTTCGAGGAAGTGGGAATAGGCCTCATCGATGAAAACAATTATCGTCTTCGGAAGGGATGCACAGAAGTTTTGAATTGCCTCGAAATCGTGGCGAGTGCCAGTAGGATTGTTCGGGTTGACGAGGTAAACCATCTTTGTCTTCGGAGTCATAGCTTTTTTTAAGGATTGGAGGTCAAAATAGAAATTTTTATCAAGGGGAATCTCGATGACCTTAGCACCAATTTTTTTTGCTTCCCTGATTAAAGTTTTATACGTTTGAAGGGTTGTTACCAATTCACCGCCATCGCGGAGGAATGCCCAGGGGGCTATTCTCAAGAATTCTGTAGAGCCACAGCCCGCAAGGACCATATCTGTGGAGACTCCATGGTAGGAGGCCAATTCTTTTGTAAGCTGGGTGGCGCGGGTGTATCGGTGACCCTCAGAGAGGCCTTTTTCCATAGCTTTTATGGCGTTTGGTGAAGGGCCGTATGGGTTTTCGTTTGCATTCAGTCGAACAGCTCCCTCAGGATAACCCCAGTCAATCTTTTTCTCAGAGGGAAGGGCAGCTCTGGACGGATAGGCCCAGGGATAATTGCCGAGGGGAAGGACTGCAGCACCGGCTGCAAGGCTTCCCATAAAAGTTCTTCGGGATATTTTCAAGTTGGCCATGAGTCTTTCTCCTTTTTATTCAATTATTTTTATGAGAACGAGGCATAATCCAATCAATATTTTGCGTTTTTACAGGAATTTGCTTTTTTGCGTAGTGGGGAGCTGAAACAAATATTTTTGTTTTCAGCTTGGATTTCAGCCCCTAACACGTTTAGGACATATACATCAGGAATAAACGAATGTCAAACTTTGTCCTCGCCCTTCCTCATTGATAAGCATATGCAGATGAGGCTGTAAGGAAAAAAAGAAGAGAAAAGAGGATAGTGGGGTCAGACCTTATCAAAATGAAGCTTGAAAAATCGATGGCTAAAAGTTTTTCTCTGCTATGGCAAAGCCTGATCCCAACTAAGAATATGAAGAAAGTTGAAGAGAAGGCGGTTTTTTAGATTCTTGGCATGAAAATAGGAATTTTCTTATAAAGTTTGTATCTTTATTTATAATATGTAATAATGAACAAGAATGAGTTTTAAATTCTTCTAATCCAACACAAAATCCCGGTTTCAGTTGAGTTTTATTTGTGTTGTATTTTTTTAAAGAGCTCAATTATGGATAAAAAAAGAATCTATCAGGAAAAGATTAAAGCTGAATTAAAAAATGTGAGCCCCAAAATTTATCAATTAAAGGCCAAAGCCGAGAAGGTAAATGTAGTGGATGGAATTGATTATTACAAGCAGATTGAAAAATTAAAGGCAATGAGAGATTTGTTAAGATTGGAACTGCGGGAACTGAAAGAGTTAGAAGAAGATCCAGGAGAGGATCTCGAAAGAAGAATACAGAATTCCGTGAATGATTTGAAAGAATCTTTAGATCTTGATATCTAAAGGTTCGAGTAAGAGAATACTAACCTTTCTCTTGGCTGTAAGCATAAGTGAAAAAGATGAAACTAGTTATCACGGGAGGTAGCGGAAAATTGGCCAGATACCTCGCACCCGTGCTTGCACAAGAGCATGCGATTTTGCTCTATGATAAACAGCACCCACAGCAGAGCCAGTTCCCATATATGAAGGGAGAAATCACAGATATTGCTAAACTTAGCAAGGCTTTTCAAGATGCAGACGGGGTGATACATCTGGCAGCTCTGCGGTCCCGATACAACCATCTGCCGATGAAAGTGATGGCAACAAACATTTTAGGAACTTTCTGCGTGCTTGAGGCAGCAAGGAGCCAAGGAGTGGAGAAGTTGATATTTTCCAGCAGCGACGCGGTTCTTGGAATAGCAAAGAGTGTGAATGAGTTTGCTCCTGAATACGTGCCGGTTGACGAGAAACATCCCTTAACACCGCAGGATCCTTACGGAATCAGCAAGATGCGCGGAGAGGAGATATGCCGGAGCTTTACGGAAGGATACAATATAAACATCATTGCCCTGCGGTTTTCGAACATCTTCTGTCCTGGGGACGAGCAGAAATACTTGGATGATGCAAAGGATCCATCAGCGAGGCGAAAGTCCTTGTGGGCCTGGGTGCACGTGGAAGATGCGGTTTGCGCTATTGTATGCGCTCTGGTGTCCGACCTGAAAGGGTATGATGTATTCCATATTGCGGCCGAAGATGTTTGTCTTTCGAATCCGGACGTCCCGAATCTGGTGGCTACCTATTTTCCCAAAACACCAATTAAAAGACCTCTTTCCAGCAAAGAAAGTCTTGTTGATTGCAACAAAGCCAAGGATATGCTAGGTTTTCAGTTACGGAGGAGATTCTCCGATGTGGAAGGCATGGAAGGTTCAGAGCCTCCTAAAAAAAATCATCGGGCGATTAAGGACATGAAATCATAAAGGTAGCAAGCTAATTATGAAGATTGCGATAGTTTACAATCCGACGCGAATGCGTACGACCGAAGATAAAATCCACGGATCACGCCGCAAAATCCTATACCCCACTCTTACCCGCGTGCGCAGGTCATTTGAGCGTGCTTATCACAAGGTTGTGACCATTGATGGACGCGGCAACCTGTTTGCAAAGATCAGGAGAGCCAAGCCAGATATAGTGTTCAACTGGTACTCAATACCTGGCAGAGTCCAGTCATACGTGCCAGCGATCTTGGAAAAGATGGGGATGCCTTACACTGGCTGCAGTGCTTTATGCCATGCTCTGGCAATGCATAAAGGGCTGGCGGGTAAAGTCCTTCGATATGACAAGTTACCGGTGCCGCAGTTCGCCTTGGTCAATCGAAAACAGCGGGTGCCATCTCGGCGGGTAGAATTTCCAATCCTGGTAAAGCCATGCTCTTTAGGGGCGAGTGAAGGAGTTTCAGAAGAGTCTTTTGTCGAGTCGGCCGAAGAACTGCCCGCAGCGATAGATGCTGTTCTTTCAGTAGACAAGGAGGCAGTCATAACTAAGTACATCCCTGGCCGCGAGATAACCGTCGGCATCATCGGCAACAAAAAATTACAAATCCTGCCAATCCTGGAGAAGCATTTCGAGAATAAGCGAGGAGCACCTCGAATCTTTACGGAAAAGATGAAAAAGAAATCTACTCACTGGCAATATAACGTGACAGTACCTGAAATGAAAGTGGATGAGGAGACAGCTGTGAAGAGGGCGGCTACAAAGGCCTTCCGTTCGATTGGGTGTACTGACTATGCACGGGTGGACATCCGCCTTGATAAACAGGGGATTCCCTGGATTCTCGAGGTAAATACACTCCCGGGGATTTATCCTAAATTTAGCCCGATGGCCAAGATGGCCAGTGAAATAGGCAAGCCAGCCGAGTATCTGGCTATAAGGATCCTAGAAGAAGCCGCACAGAGGCATGGTCTATAAGAAGTGGTCCCTGCGAGGGATTTGCTTAATTTAAGAGGATAGTTTTAAGATTTCTAAGACATCTTCCTTTTTCAGTTTCTTGAAGTTGCCAATTTCGCCAAAATAAACTGCCTTTGCTGCCATCTCTTCAAATTTTTCATTATTTATGTTTACTTGAGAAAATTTTTTGGGCATATCTAAAGAGCTGAAAAAATCCCTTGTTTTTTGTATCCCTAAGTTTGCAATATCTTTTTTTTCTCCTGTATTGGGTATGTTCCATACATTATGAGCGAATTCTACAAATTTATTAATATTTTCATGCATTACATATTTCATCCAGTTGGGAAACAATATTGCCATTCCAAGACCATGTGTTAGGTCGTATATTGCACTGACTTCATGTTCAATTTTGTGCGTTGCGAAGTCTCCTTTTTTGCCGAATGATAAAAGGCCGTTTAAGGCAAGACTTCCTGCCCACATTACGTTTGCTCTTGCTTCATAGTCATTTGGATTTTCTAAAACAATCGGTCCATACTTTATGCACGTCTTTAAAATACCTTCAGCTAGCTGATCCTGCAGATATGCTCCTTTTGTAGTATCGAAGTATTGTTCAAAAACATGGCTCATTATATCGACAATCCCCGCTGCTGTATGTGTTCGGGGCACAGTCATCGTATATGTTGGATCAAGTATTGAAAATTTTGGTCTTAGAAGGTTTGATGTTATTGAGAGTTTTTGTTGTGTTTCTTCGTTATTGATTACCGCACTTGCGTTTATTTCAGAAGCTGTTGCAGCCAAAGTCAAGATAGTTCCGATTGGAAGGGCCTTTTCTACTGTTGCTTTTCTCATGAATAGGTCCCAGACATCATCTGGATAATAGATCCCTGCCGCTATTGCCTTAGAGCAGTCTATAACACTCCCTCCTCCAACAGCTAAGATAAAATCAACATTGTTTTCTGTGCATATCGTTATCCCTTTTTTTACACTTGAGAGTCTTGGATTTGGCTTTATTCCGGACAACTCGAAATACGTCTTATTTTGTAATGCATCAATAACTTTTTCATAGATACCATTTTTTTTTATACTCCCACCACCCCAAGCAAATAATATCCGGTTATAGTTATTAATTTTGCTTTCTAAATTATCTATCTGGTCTTTACCAAAAAGAATTTCTGTCGGAATCAGATAGTCAAAATTTAACATTTTAAGACCTCAGATTAAGCTCATCTTTATTGTTGATATTTTGTTATTACCAAAAAAATTAATATAACAAATTGGCATTGTCCCAAAGTGACGGGATTCCATGCCATCGCGAGGAGTGAAATAGATTGCTTCGCTTCGCTCGCAACGACAGATTGCCATGCTCCCTACGGGAGCTCGCAATGACAATTGAATAATCTTATTAATCCCTGCACTTCAATCCCGTCACTTTGGGACAAGCTCAAAAAATTAAATTATTTAATACTATTCAAATTTTATCATAGATACCGGAGTATTTCCTCCATTATGCTTTTTATATGGAATTCAAGATTTCCTTTATAACCAAAGGGAAAGCATTTTAAGCATAAGTTCAATGCTGAAAATTTATAGAGAAGCCTTTTCGGTCTATAGTTCTTAGGCGAACTCCAGGTAAAAAGCCAGTTTGACTCCTTTTTTATTTGATGATAGATAATAAAAGAGTCCTTCATTGAAGCAATCATGATATTTTTTGAAGCTTATTATCGGAGGTTAGACATATGAAGAGTATGGATGATTATCTTCCTATCGTTGGAGAAAAGGCCATGGGGAATATTTATCAAAAAGCTCACCGCCTGATCAATAAACATATTGTCCATATAAATTCCACTGCCCAGGGAGGGGGTGTTGCCGAAATACTAAACAATCTTGTCCTTTTGATGAATGATGTTGGAATAGATACAGGCTGGAGAGTCTTGTTAGGGCCAGCAGATTTTTTTTCTGTGACAAAGAAATTTCACAATGCCCTTCAGGGCGGTCGAATTAATTTATCAGTTAACAAAAAAAATCTCTATTTGGATACAAATGAGAGGTTTTCCAAATTTACTCATCTGGATCATAATTGTGTTATAGTTCACGACCCTCAACCCCTCCCTCTGATTAAATTCCACAGAAAAAAACAGCCATGGATCTGGCGATGTCATATTGATCTCACTAAGCCCAATAAGGAATTATGGAGTTATATCAAGCCCTTTATACTCCGTTATGACATGATGATTATTTCAAGTAAGCGTTTCAAGAAGAATGATCTTTTCCTTGAACAACGAGTTATTCATCCTTCGATTGATCCTCTTTCTCCCAAAAACATGGATATATCAGATGATACTATTTTAAAGGTTCTTAAGAAGTTTGATATTCCAACGGATAAACCCTTCATAACGCAGGTTTCTCGCTTTGATCCCTGGAAAGATCCAGAGGGAGTATTAAGAGTGTTTGAAATTGTAAAAGAGAAGGTGGATAGCCGTCTCGTTTATTGCTATAACATGGCCTCCGATGATCCCGAAGGAATAATCATCTACAATAAGATAGAAAAGAAAGCCAGAAAGCACTTGGAAAATGGAGATGTTTTATTTGTTTTAGGAGATAATCAGATTTTAGTAAATGCTCTGCAGCGAAAGTCTTCGGTCATACTTCAAAAATCCACAAGGGAAGGCTTTGGCTTATCGGTTGCTGAGGCTCAATGGAAGGGAACCCCTGTTGTTGCCTCGAAAATAGGAGGAATTCCAGAACAAGTTGTTAATAATAAAACGGGATTCCTAGTAGACCCTTATGATTTTGCTGGATGTGCTGATAAAGTGATTACTCTCCTTGAGGATAAGAAACTTGCCAAAGAAATGGGAAGAGAAGGAAAAGAATTCATCAGAAATAATTTCCTTGTGACAAGGCATATAAGTGATTATTTGACACTTTTTATAGACGTCTTTGATAATTATTAATATTATTGATCCTTTCTTCTTTCCCAATTGATTCCTTCTCTGGGGAAATATTTAAGGCCAAATTTTTCTTTGATTTATTTATTTTCAAATTATGTCTTACAAACTAGCACTATTAACCGCTAATGAGGAAAGTAGAAAAAAGAGAGACAGTCTATTCGGCAAGCATCTCCAAAAGCTTTTCTAATAACGGAAATAAAGATGCTTACGTCTTTTTGAGCTAATTTGATGTTATCTCTATTAAAGAGTAGAATAGAAATAAATACCCCCTAAAAATTCGTCATGAAGGGAAATAAAAAATCGAAAGGTAAAATCATTATTGTTTCTAATAGACTGCCTGTAACGATAAGCAAAAGGAAAGACGAGCTGAAAATTCAACAGAGTCCGGGAGGATTGGCGACTTGTCTCCGTGCTATCCAAGAGGAGGAAAAGGCTATTTTTGTCGGTTGGCCTGGCTATTGGCCTATAAATGATAAAGAAAAAAGATTAATTGAGAACGACCTCATAAATAACTACAAGAGCTATCCTATCTTTATTTCTCCAGCAGAAATCGGCAAATATTATTATGGTTTTGCAAACAGAACTCTCTGGCCTCTTTTTCATTATTTTTCGACTTATTGTGCTTATGAAGAGTCAGAGTGGATTGCTTACAAAAGAGTGAATGAAAAATTTTTTCAGAAGGTATTCGATTTAGCCGGTCCGCAGGATACCTTCTGGATTCATGATTATCATCTTATGCTTCTTCCTGCTCTTATCAGAAAAAGTTTACCTCAAAGTGCAATTGGCTTTTTTCTGCATATCCCTTTTCCTTCTTCTGAGATATTTCGGACACTGCCGTGGCGAGAAGAGATTCTCGAAGGTTTCCTTGGAGCTGACCTCATAGGTTTTCATACCTATGAATATGCTCAGCACTTTTTAAACAGCGTTTTGCTATTATTAGGATATGAACACGAGTTTGGAGAGATCCTTGTGGGCAACAGGATTGTAAGGGTAGAGAATTTTCCCATGGGGATCGATTCCCTGGGTTTGAAGAATCTTCTGGAAGAGCCTTTAATACAGAAAGAAATCAAAAAGCTTGAGGAAAAAATATGGACAAAGAAGAGAAAGATCATTCTTTCTGTTGATCGCTTGGATTATACCAAAGGAATCCCGCAACGATTAAAAGGGATTGAGTTGTTTTTAGAAAAAAACCCCGAGTGGCACAACCGATTTACTTATATCATGTTGTGTGTTCCCTCGAGGACTAAAGTTAAGCATTACTCTCTTCTCAAGGAAGAAGTTGATTCCCTGGTCGGAAGAATTAACGGCCGGTTTGGTATGCCAGGTTGGATTCCTGTTCATTATATGTATCGTTCTCTGCCTTTTTATAAACTTTTGCCCCTCTATACTATAGCCGATGTTGCTCTCGTTACTCCCTTACGCGATGGGATGAATTTGGTTGCCAAAGAATACGTCACTTCTAAAAAAGATAATAAGGGTGTTCTTGTGCTCAGCGAGACAGCTGGGGCGGCTTCTGAACTAGGAGAATCCTTACTCGTTAATGTGAATAATAAAGAAGACATTGCCTCAGCATTGACTCAGGCTCTTGATATGAGTGAAGAAGAACAGGCGAGAGGGATGGAATTAATGAGAAAGCGGCTCTTTGAATATGATGTATTGCACTGGGCCAGAAGTTTTGTCGAGAGAATTAGAGATGTTAAAAAAATTCAGTCTCAACGTGAACATAGAAAGCTTAATGCAGAATGGGAGAAAAAACTCACATCTGATTTCAAAAGAAGTAAGAATCGACTCTTATTCCTGGATTATGATGGCACATTAGTTTCTTTTGCTGCGAAACCTGAGCAGGCAAAACCAGACATAGGATTGATTAGGCTTCTTTTTTCACTGGGCAAGGATCCTCACAATACCTTGGTTATCGTTAGCGGACGGGACCGGACAACAATAGAGCGCTGGCTGGGAAAGGCCCCTTGTGGTCTGGTTGCTGAACATGGTGCCTGGATTAAAAGAGACGCTCGTCATGGCTGGGAAAAGCAAAAGAGTCTATCCGGGGATTGGAAAGAACAATTAAAACCTATTCTCAAGACTTATGAATTTCGCGTTCCAGGTTCTCTGGTGGAAGAAAAAGAGTATGGAATTGCTTGGCATTATCGAAAGGCTAATCCAGAATTAGGTCAACTCAGGTCTGGTGAATTATTTGATTACTTAAATGAGTTTCTGGCGAATACAGATCTTCAGGTGATGCATGGCAATAAAGTTATTGAGGTGAGGATTTCTGGAATAAACAAGGGTAATGGTGTAATTCCGTGGCTTTCTGAGGAGAAGTGGGATTTCATTCTTGCTTTGGGAGATGATTGGACTGATGAAGATTTATTTAAAATGTTACCAGCAACGGCTTATTCAATCAAAGTAAGCTACGGACCGTCTCAAGCCAGGTTTTATCTGGAATCCTCCCAATCAGCCAGGAGTATGCTCCGTAAGTTAGTAAAAATTCAGAAATAAAAATTACTCCGGTTTTCCCCGTGGAGATTATCCTTTCAATCCTTATATCATAATTTCAGCACAACTCAGCTGAATTTGACCCAAGAAATCGCATATTATTCTAAAATTTGCTTTTCCATTCAGAATATGTAATAATGCAAAAAAATGCGACTTAAATTTCCTTGATTCAGCACAAAAACCCCAATTTCTTTTAACCTTTTTTTGTGATGTTTTATTTTTTTTTCTAAGGAGGCTTATTATAACCCAAAAAGTAAAAAAGGGAGATACGATCAAGGTTCATTACACTGGACGGTTTGATGATGGCGAAGTATTTGATTCCTCGCAAGGTCGAGAGCCGCTTCAGTTTAAGGTTGGAGCCAGAAAGATTATAAGGGGATTAGAGAAAGCCGTGCTGGGCATGCAGCCAGGGGAGAAGAAAAACGTTACTGTTAAACCCGAAGAAGGTTACGGCAATTACAATAAAAAGCTTCTGATGGAAATGCCGAAAGAAAGAATTCCTGAGGACATTTCTCCTGAAAAAGGTATGCCGCTTCAGATTGTCAATAAACAGCGGAAAGCAATCCCAGTTGTTGTAACTGAGATCCTTGATAAATCAGTTAGATTGGATGCCAATCATCCGCTTGCGGGAAAGGTGCTTTATTTTGACTTAGAGCTTTTAGAGATAGTCTGAATGCCGAGACAATATTTTTGCCTCCAAAAAGGAGTAAGCTTGAAAATCTTTAGATGCAAATGTTTATTTTTGCCTCATTCGTTTTTCTTGATTAATAACAAAATCTTCAAATAGAAAAGAAAGAACAAAAATGATTACGTTTAAGAAAATTCTTTGGCCAACCGATTTTAGTGAGCCATCCTATGAGGCGCTTAAAACAGCGAAAGAATTAGCCTTGCATTTCTCTTCCGAGCTATATCTCGTTCATGTTATCACGCCCATGCCTCCTCTTGTAGAAATTCCGCGAGATCGACCAAGCTTCAATATTTCGTTGTACAGGAAAGAGCTCCGTTCTTCCGCAGAAAAATCACTTCAGGAAGTGATTAATAAAAAGATTGGAAAAAGACTGAAAGTGCATGCTGTTGTTGCCAATGGAGATCCAGCTGTTGAAATCACTCGCATTGCCAAAAGGGAACGTGTTGAGCTTGTTGTTATTGCAACTCAAGGTACTGGCCGGCGACATTTCTTTTTAGGATCGGTTGCTGAGAACGTGGTGCGGTTTTCCTCGACTCCCGTACTTACTATTAGATCTCCTCATAAAGAGGAATAATTAGTTTAGAGATTGGTTAATTAATTATGGAGGATCAGCATATTTTAGGTAATGCATTTTATATGGGAATCGGTTGCACAATAGGCTGCGATTTTTCGCTTTTGATCTCTAAAAGGCGAAGAAGACTTTTCCCCCCCATTAATTGAAATATAAGGAGGCTTTAAAATGATGAAACGGAAATTTACACCAGCGCAAGTGACAGAGGGTAAGGTAGATTATAACCTTGAAGAGTTTTTAAGGGATTTATGGGAAGATGTGAAATCTAATATATCCAAAGAGGTCCTTAATCGTCTGCCCGAAGGGAAAAAGAGAGACAGAAAATTTAACAAGGCGACAAGAGAGATCTTCAATTTTGTATGTGATATCTGTTACTTGGCTGTAGTCGATAAACCCTACTTGAGATTAGTCCTTAAACAGTCCAACGAAGTGGAAAAGGAGCTTATAAAGAAAACAATGAAAGAGAATGAGAGCAATATTGATATGCTGCATGCCATCTTGAGGAAGCATATAGCAAAGGGACTCAAGGATGGATTGACGAAGAAACAGGCTGTAAAAGCAGCGGTTGAATATAGTAATGAGTTAATTTCTAAATGGAAAAGATAGAAACATATGTGTAAAAAACGAAAGGTGACAGTTTTAGGGAAAAAGATAATAAAAGATAAAAGTATGTCATGAATAAAGAAATGGACAAAATTCATCAGCTCTTTTCTAAAGGAAAAAAGCAAGGATATATTCTTTTTGAAGAAATAGACAAAACATTTAAGGATAACGTGGACGATGGAAAAAACTTTGATGAATTCATCAACTCTATTGATAGCCATGGGATCAAAATCCTCTATAAACGAAATATGATTGGTCCAAAAAGAAAAAAAAACGAAACCTTAAAACTCGGGAGTTTAGGCCGAACAGCAGACCCGGTAAAGCTCTATCTAAAAGAAATGGGCAGTATCTCGCTGCTCACTCGCGAGGGAGAAATAGCCATAGCAAAGCAAATCGAAAGAAGTGAGAAGGATATTATCAGAGCTCTATCTAATACCCGGCTTGCCCTCAATGAAGTTTTCTCTCTAGAAGAAAGGATAAAGGAGGATCTTGAAGTCATCCAAGGAATGTTCGATTTCAGCGAAGATGAGGATATCCCTTCGCCTCCCGATACAGTCATTCATATCAATATGATAGAGCAAATTGAGGATGTGCTAAAAACTATCCCAGAGAGAGAGGCAAAAGTTCTAAAGATGCGATTTGGATTAGGTGATGGCAACGAGCATACCCTGGAAGAAATCGGGGATCAATTCAAAGTTACTCGTGAGAGAATCAGGCAGATCGAAACAAAAGCCTTGAGAAAATTAAAGCATCCTAACCGGAGAGAAAAACTAGAGTCATTTGCAGATTACTGTTGAAAATAAAGATGTTTTTTAAACTTCAAACACGGAGCTATTTCTTCAATATTTTTACATTAATACCTCCTTCATTTGAAGTAGCTACTTTTCCTTTTTATAGGTTCTGAAAAGAAAACGAGATGGAATAAGGAAAAAATGGAAATATTCGTTACTCGTCAAGAAAATAAATATATATCTTGCGCGTAGATATAGTGGAAAATAATAAGCATAAATATCCGAATATCATTCTGATTGTCATCGATGCTCTTCGTGCACAAAATTTAGGATGCTACGGAGGAGATAGAACATCAAGTCCAAACATCGATAAAATTGCGGATAAAGGTGTTCTTTTTGAAAATGTCTATTGCAGCTGGAATACGACAGATCAAAGTTTAACTGCTATTCTTTCGGGAAGATACCCAAGAACCCACGGGATTGTCCACCATGGTGATAAGGTAAAACCTGAAGATCTAAACGCATTTGAGACCTTAAATGTAAGATTGCTATCTCAGGTTTTACAGGGTAACGGATATGAAACCCTCGCAGTTGATTGGATGGCTAGATGGTTTAAAAGAGGATTTGATTATTATGGTTATAACCCAAAAAGAAATCTTTTAAGAAACCTCATTTATTATATTTTTGCCCTTCCTTATATTCATTTAAGATATATAGCTTCACATCTTGGATTACTAAGAATTTACTCAAAAAAGAGAAGATTTACCGCCGCCTCTTTATGGAGAGGATTCAAAGACGTATTTCGAACATTTCTATTTACTTTTGAGCTGGCAAGAGTTCAGGATGCGTGTTTCGTTACGGGGCTCGCTGAGGAATTGATTAAAAGTTCAGGAAAAGAAAACTTTTTTCTTTTTCTCCATTATTGGGACACACATACACCGTATAACTGCTCCAGAAATTTTTTAGAGAAGAAAAAAGGCCACATGACTTCCCAGGAAGTCTTATTAGCGAGATACAACGGAGCGGTAAGATATGTTGACCGGCAAATCGGCAGATTATTCGATTCGTTAAGAGAAGAAAGACTTCTGGACGATACACTGATTATTATTACTTCAGACCACGGGGAGAGTTTAACGGAACACGATATTTTTTTTGATCATCATGGTCTTTACGATGTGACGACACATGTCCCTTTGATCCTTTATTATCCTAAAGCCTTTTCTGAACCGAAAAGAGTGAAAGGCTTAGTTCAACACGTAGATTTAGCACCGACTTTATATGAGCTCTTGAATATCAATTACAAAGATTATGGATTAGATGGAGCTAGTTTGATGCCTTTGATTCGAGAAGAGAAAAGGGAAATACGTCAATTCGTATTCAATGAGGAATCATATGTCCAGAGAAAGATTGCCTTTAGAACAAAAAAATTTAAGTATATTCTTAGCCCTGATGGTGTTGGTATGTGCAATTATTGCCAGCAGGTACACGGGGGAGAAGAGGAGTTATATAATCTAGAGGTTGATTCCGAAGAGAAGGTTAATATCGCTGTTGAAAACAAAATTGTAGCTGATAAAATGAAAAAAAGACTTAATGATCTACTAAAAAGTTTAAACAGCAAAAAACAGAAGGAGTTTATCAGGGGAGGCATTTTCAGATTAAGAGAAAGAGGGAGATTAGATGATGATAATTTGGTCAAAGGGGAATTTTCAGATATGAAAAATGAAAAAAATGAAAGACAGTCAACTAAAAAAGAAAAAGTTAGCTTAGAATTGCCTGAGGAAATAATGAATGAGATTAAAAGGAGAATCGAGGATACCGAATTCCAATCCAGCGAAGAATATTTATCTTACATAATCCATGAAGTCCTGAAAGGAAGTTCTTCAAGGATTGCACAAAATTCTAAAGAAGAGAAAAAAATAAAGAAGAAGCTGCGCAGCTTGGATTATATGGATTAACTTCATTTTGCATCTTTTAGATTCGTTAAGTTTTAAAGCTAAAAATATTTTTTCTGTGATTTAAATGAAAAAACAAGCGACTGTCATAGTTGGGATTGTACTTCTGGGAATTGAACTTGTCTTTTTTATTTTTTGGCTGATCGTGAACTCTTCTTTTGCCACAAAAATTTTGTCAATGGTGGTAGCTAATCATCTGGGGGGTAGACTTGCTTTTATCGCGGTTGGGCTAGAAAATGGGCTTTCTTCTTATCTCATCATTCCCATCATAGTCTTTTACAATACCACTTATCTTTTACTAATGTATTCAATTTTTGTTTTTTTATCTGATAAAGTTAAGAAATTAAAATTTATAAGAAATTATATTGAATCTATGCAGAATAAGGCCAAAAATAAAAAGCGACTGTTTAAAAAATGGAATTGGTTCGGCCTTTCTCTTTTTGTATGGATACCTTTGCCCTGGACAGGAGCGGTAATAGGTTCCTATATTGCCTATCTAGAAGGCTACAATACTAGAGAAACGTTTTTAATAGTCATCCCTTCGATGTGGATTGGGATTATATCCTGGACATTATGGTTTGACGAGCTTTATGAATTTATTGAACAATTTGGAAAAGGTAGAACAATTTTCCTGACTATTTTCCTCCTTATTGTTCCCATTCTTTGTTATGTATTAGGAGGCTTCAGAAAAAATAAGTGATAAATTTCTTGGATGAGCTAAAGCTCTTAAGATAAATAATTTTGGACGTAGTCAATAACTTGTTCAGGTTCCAGCCCATTAAAACACTTCACTTCCGGGCACTTTTTAAATATCTTATCGATGCATGTAAGATTTTTACAGGCTGGAAACGCTTCGAAGACTTTTGAGGGAGCAGCTTGCGATGCAGATAAATATTCATCGGAAGAAGAATCATAGCCATAGATTTTTGCACTTGTTGCTCCAAATATTCCAATCACGGCAGTAGAATTTCTAAAATGGTTATCAGAATTCACAATTATTTTTTTTGCTGCAGCAATATGTAAAGGGCCTGTATCGCCAGTGATAAACATATTACAATTATCGATTAATGCAGCATAGACATCGATTGGAATATCCCTGGGTATGACAACAATTTTTTTCCTCAGAGATGAGGGAATTTCATTTAGGATCTTTTTTTCAATTCCTTTAAAAATAAATCCACAATTCAGAAGGAGGGTTAGGTTGTTGCGTGATAAAATTCCTTTTAATAGTTCTAATTGAAATTTAAGGGGAATTAATGTGTAAGGGGAAGCAGTATCGGGATTAAACAGAATCTTTTTCGTATGCGGATTTACGTTTAATCTGTCCATTGCTTTTCTTGTTTTTTTGTAAAGTTGTTGAGTTGTATAAAGATGATTTTCGGAAAATTTTATCCTTGGTTTAGTTTTAGGTTTAATATTAGAAGGAAATTCCTCTACCAATTCTTTGGCGAATTTATTCATTTGAAAGGCAATCTGAGCTTTGCGGTTATTTGAAGTGTAATCCCGAATAATATTAGCTATAAATCTTGTTGGATTGATAACAGATGAATTGGCGGATTTAAAATTGTTTGTGGGAAGATAGGGACAAAAATTGAAAATTAAGTCGAAATCATATCTTTCAATTACGTTTTTTAAAATTTTACAATCTCTTTTAGAAGGATAGCCGAGATTTCTGAACAACGGAAAATGTCTATCTATATTAGGATTTTCTTTAATTAGAGGATAAGCTTTGCGTTGATAGACATAACTAATTTCCATGTCTGGAAAATAATACTTTAATGGAGATATGAATGATTGGGTGATAATTGCATCACCAATATTGATATCAGGAATAATTAATATTCTTTTCGGCTTTTCTATTTTGTGAAGGTGTTTAGTTTCTAATATCCTTAAAAAATTATTAATTTTTTTACTCGAGGACAAAGCTTTGAGTGCCCGATCTAAGAACGGGGCTGAAATCTTAGATGTTAACCTCGCTAAGTACTCTAGGGGTGTCATGAATAATCCTTTTTATTAAATATTTTTAATTTGATGTTCTCTATAACTTGCATATCATATCCTATATTTGAATTCAAGTTTATCACCGCCACCTCATTGATAAGCATATGCAGATGAGGTCTTAAGGAAAGAAAAGAAGAGAAAAGAGCATAGTGGGGTCAGACCTTATCAAAATGAAGCTTGAAAAATCGATGGCTATAAGTTTTTCTCTTCAGTAGCAAGGCCTGACCCCAACTATGTATATGAAGGAGGTTGAGGAGAAGGAGGTTCAATTCTTTTTTCAAACTATTTCCTCTTGAGCCACGATGGTCCCATCCTTGACCACAATTTTCCCGTTCTTTATGACATGTTTCAGGGGGTTAATGCCCAAGTGGTAGACAAGGGTGGGATAATTGGGAACGTCCCATAAAACAACATCCATTTTTTTCCCGACTTCAAGACTTCCCACTTCCTCATGCTTCGCCAGAGCATAGGCTGCATTTGCCGTGGCAGCATTGATTGCCTCTTCTATGCTCATCTTCAGGGATAAAACAGCAAGCTGGAGGACAAAAAGCATGGATTCTGTCATCGAGCTTCCTGGATTAAAGTCTGTAGCCAGGGCCACGATAGCTCCTTCTTCGATGAGTTTTCGCGCTGGCGCTTTTTTCTCATACATGAGGAAGACAGAGACCGCAGGGAGAAGGGTAGCGGCTGTTTGGCTTTTCGCGAGTTCCTGGATTCCTTCCTCGGTGATGTTGAGGAGATGGTCAGCAGATGTGGCTTTCTCTTCCGCGGCAAGTTTTGCTCCTCCTAAGGGAGAGAATTCATCGGCGTGGATTTTGATTTTAAAACCGGCCGCTTTGGCGGCTCTGACTAATTTTCTTGTCTCTTCAACAGAGAAAACTCCTTCCTCACAGAAGACATCAAAGAACTCGGCCAGATTTTTTTCTTTTACTTCGGGTAGAATTTTATCGATGAGAAGCTCGATGTAATCGTTTTTTCTGGATTTGTATTCTTTTGGGATTTCATGGGCGCCCATAAAAGTGGGGACGATATCGATAGGATGGACTCTGTTCAGCTCTTTGAGCGTCAGAAGCTGCTTTATTTCGTCTTTAAGGTTCAAGCCGTAGCCGCTTTTGGCTTCGGCAGTCGTAGTTCCCAGAAGAAGCATGCTATCGAGGCGATTAAGAGAGAGGGAGAGGAGATCCTTCTTGGAAGCTTGACGGGTTGCTTTCACTGTTGTCTGAATCCCTAAACCTTGTTCTGCCAACTCTTGGTACGAGTAGCCTTTAAGACGGAGAACAA
>JGI24422J19971_10000811_pt1 | contig 18147 bp, 18 predicted proteins | sample DeeMarSWOR152_54_FD_19971 | JGI IMG/M metagenome (IMG submission 19971) | reverse complement strand
AGAAATGGAGTTTCGGTTCAACAACCGAAACACCGACATATTTAAGAAAATGTTCAAAATAATCTACAGATAATTTGGTACGTTTTTTACCCAATCACCTTTTTTAAATAATGGATTATAATGATTAATCATTATAATATTTGATAAAAATGATAACCCTTAAACTGAAGAATATCGATGAAATAAAAGGAAAAACAGGAGAGAAGAATCTGCTGCTTGTCTGCAGTCTGTGCCCCTACTGGAATTTTTCCAAGGGGGAAATAGATGAGTTGGGTGGAAAACTGGATTCCGATGTTGTGAAATTACCCACGATCTGCAACTATCCCAAGATTAAGGTAGATCCGGAGGATTACGATAGCATTTTTGTGTTGGCGTGTGGCGCTGGCTCACAGGTCGTTTCGGATGTGTTGGACAGTGAGATAATACCGGTTGCGGATACGACCGGAATCGGGGTAAAGGTTGACGATAAGATTCTGGAATACTGCTCGGCCTGCAGCGATTGTATTCTGGAAAAAACCGCCGGGATATGCCCGATAAAGAGATGCTCAAAATCCCTGCTAAATGGACCATGCGGTGGTGTTCAGGATGGCAGATGTGAAGTAGGTGACATAGATTGCGCGTGGATTCTGATCGATAAGAGAATGAAGAAATTCGGGAAAAAGGATGAGTTTATAGGAACAAGAATTCCGAGGTTAAAATGAGTAAACTATCGAAAAATTTCGGAAAAAGGTTCATAGTTACTGGAGAGGTGGCTCCTCCAAGGGGCCCGGATCTCAAGGAATTTATGCACGAGGTTGAGGAATTTAAGAAACTGGTGGATAGGCTGTATGGGGTTAACGTTGTGGATATTCCAGGAGCCAGGTTGTTGATGAGTTCCCTGGCTGCGAGTATAATCCTGGAACAGAACGGTATAGCCCCCATATATCAACTGGTTTGCAGGGACAGGAATCAGTTGGCACTGGAGGCCGATTTAATTGGTGCGGCAGCCTTTGGTATAGAAAATGTTCTTGCTTTGACCGGGGATCATCCCTCATGCAGGTCAAGTGATCATCCAAAGGCTAAAGGAGTGTTTGATCTCGATTCCGCAACCCTCATAAAGACGATGAAGTTGATGAATAAAGGTAAGGATCTGGTCGGCGGGGATCTGAATAAGCCGACGAACTTCTTCATAGGGGCGGCATTAGCCCCCGGGGCAACACCCATAGAGGGAGAGATTCATAAGACAAAAAGAAAACTGGATGCCGGGGCAGATTTCTTTCAGACACAGGCCGTATTTGAGGCTTCGGTGATGCAGGATTTTCTGGATAGATATGAGAGGCAGATAGGTGAGGATGTGAGGGACAGGGTTCTGATGGGTCTCGTGCCTCTATATTCGTATGGAATGGCTCAGTTCCTGAGGACGATGCCGGGAATAGTGATCTCGGAAGAGACAGGTAAGAGGGTAAAAGATGCAAAGGATCCGGTTGAGGAGGGGATTAATATAGCTTCAGAGCTCATCGACAGAGCGAGGGAGATGAATCTGGCAGGGGTTCATATAATGCCAGCCGGGAAGATAGAGGCTTTGGTGAGGCTCCTGGAAAGTATATGATATAATGATTATTGCAATAGTGGGCTCGGGTAGATGCTCTGAGGAACTTGTCAGAAATGTATCGGTCCACGGTAAAAAGACAGTAATAGGGGAGAGGGTATTCTTGAAGGATCTACCTCCTATACTGGAAGATCTTGAGGGACTGATCCCGGAGTCTGTTTTTAAGGCGGATGTTGTATTGGATTTCAGCGGTCATCTGGACATTCCATATGCATTGAAAAAGGCGAAGAGGGTTATTACAGGTTCGAGGTGTGATCTGCCAAATACAGTAGCTGTCGACTGTTTCTGTAGCATAGATATCTCGGAAGAATTCGGCATCCCGGAGTTCAGGATAGAGGTTGAAGAGGGAAAGATCAGGGAGATAGAGGTGATCAAGAGCTCTCCGTGTGGCGCTGCGTATTATCTGGCGGAGAAATTAAAGGGGATGCCTGTAGAGGAAGCAATTAGTAGATGTGGTTTGTTGACGCAGTTCGTCTGCAAGGGAAGGGGCGGTCCCAAAAGTGCTATACACAGAGCGGCTGAGATACATAAAGCGGCGATAGAAAGGGCTATCTTGCCCCAATAATTGTTTTTAGTATGTCACTTGCACATATTATCCCGATCGGTATGCCATGAGTGTGGCCTGGAACATCAGGTAATACCAGGAGTCTGTGAATGTTCAGGTCTCGCATGATTTCGGCTGCCTCTGCAATGGCGTGATCTGGTTTAACGGTTTTCACGGAAGAGGACATTATATCATCCGCCGTTAATTCCTCCCAATTCTCGACAAAGACCTTGACTATGTCTATTTCTGATATCACACCCATTATCTCCCCATCGGGGGAAACTATGGCAATACCCGATATGTCCTCATCTATCAAGATGTTTGCAATTTTTTTAATGGGTGTATCCTGTGGTACGGTAATAACACCACGTGTCATAATATCTCTTACCTTCCTGTCTTTTATACGCTCCATAGTATCACTTGGGTTTTTTATATCTAAAAAGGACCTCATGCTTTAAGAGATCTATGCGTTCGAGAGAGAGGTCTTTCAGGGTCTTGGAATTTCCGAGGATGTCATACAGTGTAATGTCTTTATTGATATCGACCCGTATAACATCCTTCATTATCTGCTCCTTTTTATCGCCTTTAATAATGAAGGCAGTTGATTCACACATTCTTACCTGAATTGAATAATGCGTTCTGTGGGACTGAAAGTCCCACAATACCCGTTTTGATGGTCAACCTTTCTGAAGGTTGATTCACACATTTTTATTTAGCTTGTTATATAATCCAAGTATGGATTTATAAAAGCCGTTTTTCCTGTATAGAAAATTCCTGTCCATCGAGGCCTTTAATACCCCTTTGGAGTATGGTATCTGGTGGAATACATCGAGGTTCTGGGTTATGAACTTTGATTCTGCCGGATTTTTAATCTTGTTTGCTACAACGTATAGGTTTTTTATGCCAAGGTCCCTTGCAAATTTCAGCAGTTTTTTCGTTACCTGCACAGAGGAGTAGGAAGGCTCCGTAATTGCGAGTATGGCATCGATCCCCTTTATAGTACCCCTGCTCATTATCTCCAGGCCGGCTTCCATATCCAGAATTATGACCTCATTTCTCGCCAGGATCAATTCCTGAAGTAGGGATCTTAACAGGGCATTTTCGGGACAGAGACATCCGGAGCCAGCCGCTTTAACCGTGCCGGAGATCAGTAATTTTAAATTCTTGTCTATCTCAATAGCATACGGATCTATTAAATCCTCTACATACGGATTCATCCTTATCAGTCCACCGCCCATTGTTGCCCTCTCTGCGATGATGTCTTTCATCTCGGACATCGGTTTCGAATCCTCTTTACCGAAGATAGCAGCCAGATTCAGGCTCGGATCAGCGTCTACGGCAATTGTATGGAAACCGTTTTCGGCATATATTCTTGATAGATATGCCGAGATTATCGTCTTTCCGACACCCCCTTTTCCGGTTACTGCTATTTTCATTATAGCCCTTTTCGTTAAGCTTGCTGATGTTAGCCTTGTTATCCTCCCAAAAGGTCTACGCACCGAGCTACGCTCGGGCGGATTTGAAACATTGAAATTCCAAAGGAATCTGAATGTAGTTAACTGTAATTTTAACTTTATTAGTTAGCGAATTTTATGGAAATTCTTTTCTCTTTTTCGTATTTCGAAGGGATCTAAATTTGGATTTGATATTAACGTATCGAACATATCTGAAGTTGGCGAACGAAGTGAGCCGTATAGCCCGTGTTATATGACCCGAAGGGCAAAATCCGAAGGATTTTGAGTGCCAGCGAGCCATTTCTTTTATTTCCTTCCAACGTATATTCCGTATCCTAGGTATTTAAAAATTCTAAAAACGCTTCTAGGGGGGACGCTTATTTCCTTTATCCACTTTCTGACAGCTGGGCTCTTAAAGCACAGGGAGAAAAATTTACCCCATGCCCCCAAGTAGTCTCTAGGGTCCATTTGTCTAACCTCACTAGCCCATTGACGTAAAGCACTAGTTTTGTAAACCCTTGCTACTACATCTGTAAGTCCCGCATCCTTCAATAAATCCTTCCAACCATCAGGATTCAAGAACTCCGCTTGGCCCAACGCGCGGGACATGTATTCAACCAATTCCTGCGGGGGTGTCTCCACCCAGGTCACCTCATTCATTCCAACATACCCTCCTGGTTTGGTCACTCGTGCATACTCGCTTATCACCTTCTGTTTATCCTTTGGAAATGCAACCACAGACTCACAAATAACCGCATCGAAAACTCCGTCCTTGAAGGGAAGATCTTGTGCGTCCCCTATCTTAAATTCAACCTTGTCCTCAACATTTTTTCTTTTAGCTCTTTCCTTCGACCTCCCAACCATCATCTTAGAAAGGTCTACACCGACCACTTTACAGCCATACTCCCTGGCCAGGTAGCAAGCAGTTATTCCAACACCGCAACCGACATCCAAAACATATGAATCTTCATCAATATGGCATGCCTCAATTAGCTCTCTAGTTGCCTTCAGGCCCCCCATGTGTTTAGTCAGACCCCAAGATGCTTGCAATGCGAAGTAGTAAGATTCTGGTTCTGCTTTCTCTTCTTGTGATAATTGTTTTTTCTTCATGTTTCACTGTGAATGAAATAACCCTTCTATATTTAAAAGGATTTCGTAAGAGGCGAGCGAGCATTTCATATAACTATGTGTATCAGAACCTCGCATTTTCATTCTTTAGTATCCTTGAGATCAGTGACCGTTAACTCTGCGGGGGCAAAGATATCTGCGGGTATCTTGTAGAAGTTTCCTTCAGCTTCCTGAAAGATCTCCTTGAAGGATTTTCCATAGGCCTTGGAGTGTTTGGAGATGGCTTTTTCGGTAAGCCCCGGATCCCAGCCATCTACCGTTAATCTGACAGAGCCCTTGTAGATTATTGCATCATTTGCCTCGGACATAACGTTATCCGAAAGTCTGATCATGGGGACGGTTCCTCCGGCATATGAGATCTTATTGACATCGTAACCCATGTTAAAGAGCCGGAAGATACCGACCTCCACTACCCTGGAGAGAACGTTGATTAGCCCGGTTATGGAATTTTCCCTGAATATTGCAATTATGAGGTCTTTTACCTTTGCCTCCTGTAAGATTTTTCGGCAGGTTTCTCTGTCAGGAATCACGGGGGTTTCGAGGATCAATGCCCCTTTATTCGAGGTCTCGGAATAACCGATCTTATTAACTATATCACTGGGTTTCTTTGCGAGTATCCTCGCCGGACCGGAGCCAAGAGCAATTTTATCACCCATCTTAATGCACCATCCCGCAAGTTGTGAGCTTAGGGTTGCAACCGCAGGCATTTTCTCTATCTTTACGTGAATTTTATTATCGAGTTCTATCTTACCGAGCCCTGCAAGAGCTGCCTCCGCTACCCTTATGCCGGTATCTTTGTCGCTCTCTACATTAAGGCCAACATCTATCAGGGTTACCCTCCCGGTACTGAATTCCTCTATCCTGGTGTTTCCTTTATCCCCGAGTTTTTCGAGGATCTTATAGGTACTTGAGTTAAGGTTCATTTTCATACAGTGTGAAATCTTTTCTCAACTGATGGGAATAAACTCTCATCTCTGTGGGGCAGATACAGGGCTGCCATGTATTCCTCGCTGAAGTCCTTGGCCGTGCTTAAATCGTAATATGTCGTTCTCTTTGCGATATTCTCGGCATCTTTCCTTTTCTCTTCGTCAATCAAAGCCATATATGCCCCCTTCGCCGAGCCGTTACCGATAAATTCGAATTTTTCCTCGGGCAGATCCGGAAGTAGGCCCATAATTATTGCCTTTTCCACATTCAGGTAATAACCGAAGCCTCCAGCGACATATATCTTTTCTAAATTCTCAAAACCAACGCCAATCTTTGTTAGGGTTGAGGCTCCGGCATATATTGCGGCCTTACTCAACATTATCCCCTCAATATCTTTTTCCGTTATTACTATGTCTTTTCCGGTAGCTGTTTCATCACCAGAGACCACGATGAATTCCTTTCCATATTCACCATCCCTTATTCTATCGGTTGATACGTCAGAGGATGTATCGGAAAATTTGCCATTGTGATCTACAAGCCCCCTAAGAAATAACTCAGCAATTAGATCGATAAAACCAGAGCCGCATATCCCACGGGGTTTATCGTTGTGTATTGTAGCGTATTCCACCTCGTAATTTTCTTTGATTCTGATCCTCTCTATAGCCCCGGTGGTTGCTCTCATCCCACAGCCGACCTCACCACCCTCGAAGGCCGGGCCAGCAGATGTTGAACACGCAACCAACCAGTCCTTATTTCCCATGGCGATCTCACCATTGGTACCGACATCTATCAACATGGAAACCTCTTCAGATGTATACATGCCACTGGATATGATATCTGCAACGATATCTCCACCCACATAGCTTGCTATTCCGGGCAGGGTATATAGTTTTCCCTTACATGGGATTCCCAATTTTTCTGGATCTGCTGTATAGGCAATTTTGAATTCCTCCAAATCCTGATTTTTTATAATAATGCTCGGATCTTTACTTAATAGCAGATAGGTCATTGTTGTGTTAGCAGCTGCAACTATCTCCTTGATCTTTACCCCCTCCCTATCCTTCATTAATTTCCCTATCAAACCGTTTATCGTTTCAATAAGAAGTCTATTTAATTTCTCCACACCATTCTTTTTAGTATAATGAATCCTTGTTAGGATATCCTCCCCGTGGATCATCTGTTTATTGTATCCCGAGGCAGAATCTACGATCTTATTATTGCTCAGATCGATGAGATACGCTACAATCGTTGTAGTACCGATATCTATGGCAATACCCGCTTCATCCCCAAGCAAAGAATCTTTTTCTATGCCGTGTGCGTGCTCCAGAATCTGATGCGTCCCCAGTCTGCTTTCCACGGGGATGATTACCTTCAGATCACTCAGTGGGTATGTCTTGCAGGCAAGATAATAATTTTCCTCCCTCTCTTTTTTCGTCAGTAAATCCGTTTTTTCACTCTGTACTTCACCTTCCTCGACTATGACCCTGCACTTCCCGCACGTTCCCATCCCATTGCATACAGAGGTCAGATATATCCCCAGTGCTACTGATGCATCGAGAATAGATTTTCCCTCATTAATTTTAATTCTTTTATTATCTGGATAAAATTCTATGAGATACTCCATTCTTATCCCATCCTACCAGTTTTCCTTCAAAAAATTTGATATCTCTGACGAGTCCTGGGGGCCCACCATGATCTCCCATCCCGTTGCGTCCTCAAAATCGCCCTTAAGTCTCGCTGCAACACCTGGAATTATCAATTTGCGATGTTTTACCCTGTTTTCGATATTGCTCTCCTTTAGTGCGGTTTTTACACCGGATGACGTTATCTTCTCGGCAGCTACGGAAACGGTGGCTGCCAAACCCTCTGTATCTACAACCAGGAGATAACAGGAAATCTTTGCACTCTCCAGATCACCAGAAACGTTGAAATAGGTCAGGGCGAAATTTGTCGTTACGAACACAGGGGAATTCTCATCCGGGGATCCGATCTCATAAATCTTTGCCTCTACTGCCGGCTCTACCCTCGGATCCGTGTATATGTTCTGTCTCAGTGTTATTAGGGGCAAGATGGACCACACATCTATGGAATGGAATACTAATAAACTAACGAATCTATCCAATAATATGCTCGCAATAGTCGATTCCTGATATGCAAATTTCATTTCATCTGTGTCAGAATTCATAGAATTGTTACCCGGATTCTCTCCGCTCATTCTCTCCCTTAGCAATTCTTCTACAATTTCTTCATCTGCAAGGTTTTCTATCTCCCCCGGATTTCCCTTCTTTCCATTAAAATTCATCCAAATTGCTGTGGTGGAACACATTAACGGATATTGCAATTCCTTCACACCATTCAGAGCAGATTTTCTCAGCATTACAAGTTTGTTTAATGTTCTAGCCAATCCGGAATCTCCCACTTCAATCCCAGGATCGAGGATAATCTTGTTGAAATCTCTGGCAGAGATCTCCCTAACCAATGTTCCCAGTTCATCAATGCTATTTGAGTAAATAACTAGGGGCGTATCATATTCCCGGGCAATTTTCAGGACATGTTCCCAGTTTTCCATGTTTGCTGCATAGAGTAATGGTTTTCTATCCCTCACTACCTCCACACCGGCCTTCAAGACATCTGGATTGAATGAGCAGAGTATCAATGTTCCAGAGAAGTTATCCTTAATCTTCTGGACTGTTTCTCTAAATTTTTTGGGGTCATTTGATGCGCATCTGATCGATATTCCCTGCAATTTCAGTTTCACGCCTATACGCTCGATCTCAAATTTTTCCACAAAAGAGATTCTTTTTTTAATTTCTTTCTCGCTCATAAGATCGCTTACATCTATGAAGAAGGGTGTGGGGCTGAAAAATCTGAGTTCATGCCGGTACATAACCTCTTCACCGCCAACCGTTATCGCATTTTCTCCAACCCCCAATTCGATATCCCTCACGGGAGGGGTTATAACCTCTATCAATCTCTCTAATCCCTTCTCTGTTAATTCGGGACAATCTCTGGCCTTTTTCTTTCTCTCAAGGAGTTGTATTGCAAATGCCATACACGTTGTTTCACCACACTCACCACAGTTCTTGGCGGGTAGATACTTATACAATTGCAATGCTGTTAGTCTTGCCATTCTAAACATTAATCCATTCGGGATATTTGATATCTTTTTCCTCGGTAAGATCCTTAACAAATAGAGAATCCATGACAGAGTTCATAATCTCTATTGAGAATGGGTGGAGCATCATGAACAGATCCGCACCGGATAATAATGCAATAATCGCCGTTGTTGACTCCCATAAGGGGCCCCTCCATTCCCTCGGACCCCATTCCTCGTTACGCATCCAGGCCTCTCTGGCGCTCCACGCATTGGACGTTGCAGATGCCATTGGCAAAGCCAGATATTTATCACCCTTTAATCCAGCCAATCTGCATCGTTCCATTGCGGATATGGAGTATTCTATTCCATAGCCAACACCACCGGTAAATAAATCCATTATCAGATTCTCAACTTTAACCCCGACTTTCATCAGATTTTTATTGAACCGTCTCATCTCATCGGGATTCATTGAGATCAGGGGTATGAGGGAATGTTCATGCTTAATGGCAGCGTTTGCAACCGTCTTATAGTCCATGTCCGGATCCACGGTGGAGAGTACGACCCTCTCACCGGAGCAGACCTCCGCCGCCTTTGATAAAAGTTCCGGATCCTTCTTTGGATTTCCAGAGCCCCCTATTATCAGTGGAACCTTAACCGCCTGCAATACATCCTCAATTGTTTTACACGCTTCCTTCACAGACGTGTCTTTAACAAGGGGGTCCGTGCTGACCATATGTAATGTGAGCATCTCTGCATTAAACTTTTTCACCCTCAATTTCGCCCATTCTGCAGGGTCATCCATCACATCTGGAAAATACTTTCTAACATGTCCGGGCAATGGGATGGGCATATCAAAAACATCTTGAGAGATCACCGGCCTATTTACCGGTCTAGATTCGAAGAAATAGAATGGCGGGGAGGTCTCACCGCCAATTTTAAATCTATTATTTCGAGTACCGCCATCTGCTTTTGTAGCCCCCAGAGTTACCTCAACGATCCGTCCCTTATATTCCTCAGAAGGGGGTGAAAACCGGAAAGGCTCTATTCTTTTTTTTCTTTTTATTGCCCCTGCAAGTATCTGAGTTGTCAGATTCAGTTCCAGTTCATCTGCTTCAATCTCGAGGTTCTCTATCTCCAATTCATCCGACTTCTCTAAGAGCTTTTTCAAATCCTTGATCTGCTCATTCATCTTCTTCTTTCGTTAGATTCAGCTCCAGTTCATCTACCTCAAGCTCGAAGTTCTCGACCTCAAGTTTATCTACTTTTTCTAAGAGCTTTTTCAAATCCTTGATCTGTTCATCCATTTTAATATACCATTATCCCTTAAGTTAGAATGAATTCAATAAATAGTATTTAAACGTTCATTTTAAGATCTCAGCCATCTTTCTTATCTCTTGATAAGCTCCGGAATTACTTGGGAGATCAACAAGTGGTTTTCCCTCCAGATCATATTTTTCAACCAGTGGATCTTGAGGGATTAAACCTATAACCCTTAGATTAATCTTTTCAGCCTCCCTCTTTAATTTCTCCTCGTTTTCGTTCGTTACCTTATTTAATACGAGGAAAACTTCTTTAAACTTTATATCCAGCTCATTTGCTAACTCCCTGATCCTCTCTGCCGTTTTTAAGCCCTTTTTGGACGCGTCTGTAACAATTATAAGTGAATCTACGTTCTCTGTGGTTCTCCTGGATAAATGCTCCAAGCCGGCTTCTGCATCAACTATCACATAATCATAGGCTCCAGTAGTGGAATCTATTATCCCCCTGAGCATGTGATTTACCGCACAATAACATCCGGGGCCTTCAGGTCTGCCCATCACCAATAAATCGAAATTCTCTGTTTCGATGGTAATTTCAAATACCTTGGCATCCAGGTATTTCTTTTTATCCATCCCAGGGGGCAGTCTCTCTGTTAGTAGATCCTCCCTGATGTCCCCAACCGTTTTCTCAAATTCAATTCCAAGGGATTCTGCAAGATTCGAATCGGGATCTGCATCTATTGCGAGGGTGTTTTTATCAGGTATTTCACTCAAAAATTTGATTAGCAATCCCGAGACCAGTGTCTTTCCAACTCCTCCTTTTCCGGTCACCGCGATCGACTTACTTTTCATCGGATCTCTTGATGATTACCTTCTCCGCATGGATCTTTGCATTCTTGAAGATTATTGTTATCCCGCCGGCACTTGATGTTATCGTGCCTGCTGAAATTCCCTCTTTCCCCTCATCGCCCTTAATCTTGAATTTCATCGGTTCCTTAACCTTCAGTTTTAGTGGTTCAGCCATTTTTTAACCTCAATTTACCCCAAAATTCCATCCCTCTGGAGTTCCTCTATAACCTTCATCAACTCTTTTTCTGTTAAACCCAGATCCTTCGAGGCCTGGTCCGGGTATATCTCCCCGTTTTTCTCCTGTATATAATTTATTAATTTATTCTTTAATTCCTCTGTAACCTCGAAGCCCCATCTCTCAGCTACTGGGTGTTCCTTTTCTGTGAGGAACCTCTTTAGTTCATTTAGATTTGCAATGTCGTTCTCTGATGGAATTTTATCATAGATTCCTTTCGGAATAGCATCCTTCATCCTGTCCTTCAGATGGGAGGGTAACCAAACGATCCTGTCCCAGCCACCATCTGCATTGAAAAACTTCGGGGAGTGCATCCACTCTATTCCCATGCCTAGGAAACCCTCAGTCTGCTCGCCACCACCACTCTGAGTAGCCATGGTAGAAAATTTTAATCCATTTACCGTCTCCCCCGAAAAGTTTCTATCAACTATACCAATTCCATCCACCTCCGGAATGTAAAAGGCAATAGCCTCGAAACAACCACAACTTGTATGTGGATATTTAAACATGCTGTACATGTAAATCCGTTCATTAGCCCCATTGGTATATTCCTTTACTGCCTCATTAACTCCGGAGTACTCCCCATTCTCTTCATCTAAAAGCTCGCCTTTGGAAACAGCAAAATTTGGACCATCTGGATCCACTCTGGCCGCTGCTCTGGCATCCAGCCAGGATATAGATCCGCATAAAGATATCCTCTGGGGGCTTATAACGCAGAGATGATTGGGGGCAAAGCTTTGACAAAGGCTGCATCCATAGAACTCTTCCACTTCCTCATCCTTCATACCCCTTATTCTGGCGTCTCTCTGCTTGTATATCTCCATTGCATTTTCATAATGTTCCTTTACCTTCTTTTCATCGGTCATAAAGGTAACCTGCATCTTTTCTATGAATGGAAGCTCCTCTTTGAAGAGCCAGATCAGTGCCTTTCCCACATCATCAAATGTTAAACCCTTCTCCTTGGCATCTTTACTTACCCTGCACCAGATGTCATACCTCTGATTCAGGTGCATGAAACCCTGGATATAATTTAAAAAATCATGAACCCTTCTCTCAACAACCCCTTCCAGATCCTTCTCTATCTCCTTTCCATAGATCTCAACCAGGATTCCAAACGGCGCTTTGTCCCCCTCATTGAAATCTGGGATATCTTTCCCTATTACAGTTATCTTACCATCCTCAACCTCTTTTTCACCTTTGGCTTGGGTCAATTCCGCCTTGAATTCTATTTTCGGTCCGCCCAACTCCACAAAGGTATCGGGTCTACGAATTCTTTCCCCTTCATGGACCACACCTACTTCTACCGGCAATTTTTTTATGTCGATTTTCATTTTCTCACTTTATATTTTATTTTTGGATAATCTCTCCACCAGAGTGGGATCTGGGATCTTCTTTACTGGTTTCCATTCTTTCTCTTCCAATATTGGAAGTATTCTTTCCTTCTCAGTTAATGGGATATCTGATTCATTCCTAACAAATTTGTGAAGATCATCTGGTAATTTTCCAAAGTATTTTTCATGCACATCCATATAATGTGCCAATTTAATCTGCCTTCCTTTTATTCCATCACTGGCCCTCATACATAGCTTTGGAATCAATGCCATTACCTCCTCCTTGGTTTTGGCAACATAACTAAGATGCTCCGGGACGGGTCCAACATCAAATTTTCCAGGACCTCTGGTATCATATACATCCCAATTTGTTTCTTCGTCTGATAGGAGCTCCCTCCTGTACTTAATTCCGGAAGGACCCCATATTACCGGAACTCCAACCCTCATTACTCCAGAGCCTATGGAAACTGCCTTTTGTGACATCGTACCCCATACCAAGCCAACAGCTCCAACCCTATTCAGGATATAATCCGCTATCTCTTCGAAATTCCCCCTCAGTGGTCTTTTAGCGAATATACTTGCTACCTTCATTGCAGCTCCGGTAATGTGGGGATTAGAGACACATGAGCCAACATTTATTAAATTTCCGGCATTGAATCCCCCCCCATACTTCTCATAGAGATTATTGGGCTCCCCAGAATAATCCGTTGCCAGAGCCATTGCCGAGCAACCAGATGTAGCGACGATGTAATTCCTCTTCAGGAATTCCTCTATGATAACTGCGAGCTCTTTACCTCCATGAGGCCATAAAGCGCAACCTACTGGTGCTACAATCCCGGGGATATCACCAAATACTATTGGAGCACCGACATTCCTTATCTCCACATCCTGAATTGCGCCTCTTCCCACTCTTATTTTTGCCCTATCATTCTCAAATCTCTTTCTATAAATTTCAGAGAACGCCGAAAGCAGTGGGATTTTTTGTGGACACCATGATTCACACCTGCCGCAGAATAAACACTCACTTAATGCATCCATTAATTCCTCTTTATTCAGAATCTTTAATGGTTCCTTCCCTTTCTTTTCGCCCTTTAATTCGGCGAAGATTTTGGGGATATTGATATCTTTGGGACAATTCTGGAAACATAGACCGCAGTCTATACAATCGGCGATTAATTTCGGGTCCACCTTCTTGCCCTCTTTTAACGATTGAATTATCGAGCTTACATCAATGCCTTGAGGACAGTTCTGAGAGCATAAACCACAGGCAACGCACTCCGCCACTTCCTTTGAGATATCTATACCCTCCTCTTTTTTACTTACCTTTGGTTTAATCTTGTTGTAATGATAGTTTATACTCATAACAATTTGCCTTACGTCATTCCCCACAGGACATGCCTGGGAACATAGACCACAGAGTACACAATCCTTTATCTTTTCCAAGGGATCCTCTTGCTCTTTTTTCTTACCCTCCTTCTTCATTAACAATGCTGTTTTTGTTGCTACTTCCCCTACCTTCTCCAGGTCCGGGATAAAGCATCCCTTCAGCTTTCCTGAAACCAGTTCCCTTGCAATTTTATCCGGATCCTCCTTCTCCATGTTTGGAAGGCCCCCCACAGATTTGTCTGAGGTAGATATAACGGGGATTCCCAGCTTCTCCGCATTTTCAACTGTGTCTAGACGAATGCATTGCTCATCTATAACAATAACATCTGCAATTCCCGATCTGACAAAGGGTATTTGATAGGATAACTGCCCGACTATCTTCGTATCTTTGTCGTATCTTGTTATATCGATAGCAGTACAACATATGCCGCCAATTTCAACATCATGTTTATTCTCTTTAGCATAATCCACTATCTCCGTTACTCCGCAAACATTATGACCTATACAGAGGATTACTGGCTTTTTCTTATCGATTACACCAAAGCCTATCTCACAAAAGCCGGGGTCAGGGGTTCCTTTAGGAAATCCCAACGCCGCTATCTGTATCATATCCGCGATCTCCATTCCAAGATGATCCAGCATTCCGGCATGTAATGCCTTGGAATTAAAATCAAAGTCAGAGGATTCCTGACCCATATGTAAAGAGCTTAATAAATGTGTCAATTGCTCCTCCTCATAGCTCAAACCCTCATCAATATCTCCGAGGGTTTTCGGTATCTTCCCTATGACGGTTCTGAACCAGGGAGCCTCCACTTCGGTATTTTCAGCAACATCCAGTGGACAATCCTTCCCAAATTTATCAATCAAATAATGCAGGACGTGTCTTGCATGTGCTGCGTGTGCTGCAGCCCCCGTAATTGTTAAAAATAGATTCTCTCGAGCCATCTGCACATCCAGGGTCATTCCGCATGCTCCTCTCCTTCCCTTTGACAGGTCACAGGGACCATACGCACAGAATTGGCACTCCTTGATAAATGGATGATACTTTGGTTTGTATCTCTCTAGGAGTTTTCTGTCCCATTCCCTTAGATCGACAACCCCCGGCTTGATTGTAGGTCCCTTCTTTTCGGTCCACTCCTCTTCCTCATCAATCATCTCACCGATGTATACCTTAACGTTCTCTCCAGAAATTTTCATTTTAATAATTGTAATTATTAATAATGACAATTATAATTTATAAATTCCAAGTATAAAACTTGATGCCTAAATTAGTCTATTGTCGTACTAAAAACCCTTCCAACCAAGCAATGTCCCCCCGGGTATTTATATTCCTGAGAGTTATGAGTTCTTCATCATACCCTCTTAGTTTTTCCGTTGACACATACCTCACATCCATCTGCTCGATCATCTTTGATATCCTTCGCTCTTTCCCCAAGATTCCACCTAGAACTTCCAATGCCTTCTCTCTTCTATAGATGGAGTGCAGGGGTTCAAGAAAACCCTTTTCGTTTGTAATCACTACGCCGTCTTTCTCAACCAGCGTACATAGAAATTCCATCACCCTTTTGTTCAGGAAGGGCATATCACATCCTGTTACAAAAATAAACTCTGCCCTGGAGTGTTTTGCCCCCCCATATATGCCCCCCAGAGGTCCTATTCCATAGCTCTCGGTAACTACATATAAATCGGGATAATCTTTTAATTTATTACCTAGAGATTTTTCGCAGACTATGAAAACCTTGGCAAATATCTCAGAAAGGGCTTCATAGCCATATCTGAATAATTCCTTCCCCCTTATCTTTACAAATGGTTTATTCTTTATCCTTTCACTTCTACCCATCAGCATTAAGGCATCAATCTCCTTGGGGTTCATTTTAATTTATTTACGATAACCGCGATGATTAGAGAGCAACTGAGCCCGATAAACAGGGGATCTATCTCAAATATGAAGTGGAGTTCCTGCGGTATTTCCGTTAGAGGATATATTGCAGGGAGGAATTTCCATAACACCGCGGTTGATGATCCAACAATTATGGCGGCAAAAGCGGCGGATTCCTTCAACCTAAAGTTCAGTAAAGCCGATAGCGTAGGGATTAATATTCCGGAGATCCAGACAGTCAGCAAAAAGATCAGGGCTGGAACGATCTGCCGGAAGTGCAATGCGAGATATAGGCTCATAATTCCAAGGATGACCACAAGAATTCTGTTCATCTTCACAAGCTTCACTTCCTGTTTCTTTGTAACCCTCCGGTAGACGTCATGGGTTAAACTACTTGCCCCGGAGTGTAGGAATGAATCAGCAGTACTCATTATCGCAGACAATAGACCGATAAAGAATATTGCCTGTAAAGCCGGAGGCAATAATTTAAAACCCAGCATAAAGATTGCCTGATCCGGGTCCTCGAGCCCATAATTTATAGCGGAAAAAAACCCGGAGAGGAGTACAACAGCATCTATAAAAATCCAGATTATTACGGAAAAAAGAATTGCCTTCTTTATATTAACCCCCTTCACGGAAGCAAAGATTCTCTGGTACAGGGGAGCAGACGTTATCGGTAGAAAAAATAACAATATAAACCAGACCAGGGTTTCTTGATCGAAATAATTAATTGGATTCCAGAACTCTGCAGGAAGAAATTCAAATCTCATGGTAGGTTGGGTGATTAGGTAGGGCACCAATATTGCTAACGCAAGTAACATCAGAGAAAATTGCAAAAGATCCGAGATTACTACTGACCGCATCCCCCCCAGCAGTGTGTAAATAACGATAACACAAAAGATCAGGAACATTCCGATTTCCAGTGACAATGGGGTTAACAGCTCGAGTATCTTACCACCGGCAATTATCGACTCCGGAACCAGGCAGAGTACTGCAAGTATTGATGAGGATGCAACAACAACCCTGCTTCCGTAAAACCTGCCGAGAAAATCGGGTAGAGTAAACGCATTTTCTTTTTGTATCTTCGGCAGAACAAATATGAGAAAGATATTTCCGAGATAAAATGGAACCATAAACCACAAGACACCCATACCAATCTGATATGCAATGCTGGCCCCTCCGATAACCGCCGAAGCCCCATAAAAGGTAGCAATTATAGTAGCTATTAAAAGCGGAAAATTGATCTGCCTGTTGGCAAGAATAAAGCCCTCTTCGCTCTTTATCTTTCGCAGGTATAAACCAATAGACAATAATACGAGGAAGTAAAGAGCTATTGCTATAACGACTAAATCCATACTTCCATATATTAGTTCTAAGATTTAAAAAATTAGGATTATAGGATGAACGAAAAGATAGGTATAGTTGGCGTAAATTCCAGGGCAGTAGCTGCCAGCGCCAGGAGACTGGGGTTCGAAGTCTATCTGGTAGATTATTTCAGGGACGTTGACATTGAGGCAGACCTCCATTACCCCTTACAGGAAGATCCATTAATGCCCGATCTCGAGAGAGAATATTCGCCCGATAGACTGGTGGATCTTGCGATAGAAAAGCTGGAGGGAACCGTCGATTCACTACTAGTAACTTCTGATCTGGGATGCAATCCACGACTTATTAAAGAACTGGAGAGATATTTCAGAATTCTGGGGAATAGTTCGAAACAGATAGGGAGGGCAAAAAATTGGGGCGTATTGAAAAGGATATTCGATGAGATAGGCATGCTTTATCCAAAAACAATCATTGCCAGATCGTTCAGGGATATAAAAAATGCAGTCAATAGAGCCAATTTACCGGTAGTAATAAAAACCCTGGTCAAGGGGACAGAGATTGCTCCAACATTGATTGAAGGTCTGGATGATATAGAAATTTACAGGGATATTAAATTTAATGAGGAGATATTGATTCAGGAATACATTGAAGGAGAGACTATAAGCTCCTCCATTTTATCCAATGGAGAGGAAGCGGTAACTCTCTCCGTAAATAAACAATTAGTAGGAGTTAAAGAATTTGGTGCCGAAAAAAAGTTTGTCTACTGCGGGAATCTGGTCCCATTGGATTCCCCCGATAATAGAAAAATTTCAGAGCTATCATCAGAATTAATATCTAGATTAAAATTGAGCGGGTCAAATGGTGTGGATTACATTATATCAAAGGGAGGGGAAATTTATTTTATGGAGGTCAATACGAGATTTCAGGACACCTTGGAGTGCGTGGAAAAACTCCGTGGGATCAATCTGGTGGATGAGCATCTGAAGGCAATTAATGGTAAAATAAGAATTCCAGAAAAAAAATCAAACAGATGCTATGGAAAGGGCATTCTATATGCAGATAGAAATCTGCGGGTTAGGGATCTAACGAAGATCAAAGATATTGGAGACATTCCAGTCCCCGGCGCGAGAATCCGAAAGGATGA
>JGI24422J19971_10000810_pt1 | contig 18149 bp, 15 predicted proteins | sample DeeMarSWOR152_54_FD_19971 | JGI IMG/M metagenome (IMG submission 19971) | reverse complement strand
ATCAGGCTTGGGCCGGGTGTAGCCGAACTGGGGGGGCTCCATGTGATAGGCACCGAGCGCCATGAGGCGAGGCGTATTGACCGGCAACTGTTCGGGCGCAGTGGGCGACAAGGTGATCCGGGTACCAGCGAGGGGATTGCTTCTCTGGATGACGAACTCATCACTGTGTATATTGGCAGAGCGCTTCGGTGGTTGGCGGCAACAGTCCACAGGAAACTGAGCAGTTCCATGGCCCACTGGATAGGGAGGATCTTGTTCCGCAGGGCGCAACAGGGTGCAGAGCGGCTGCACGCTCGCACGCGGCATGATCTACTCAAGATGGATGAGCAGATAGAGGAATCGCTGGCATTTACAGGCCGCCCGGAATGATGGAGGAGACCTCGTGATGAGACGGGCATATCTCCTGTTGCTTACTTGCATGCTTCTCGTTCTGTTTGTGCGGAGCTCAGAGGCAGCTGAGTCTATTGAATTCGATGGATTGATTGAGCCTTATATGGTTGTAAAGGTGGGTAGTGGGGTACCAGGGATACTTGAGACCGTGACTGTGGATCGGGGTGACTTTGTGGAGAAGGGCCAGGTACTCGCCGAGCTGCAGTCTGGGGTGGAGAAGGCAACGATGGGGCTTGCCCGCGCTCGAGCGCAGATGGAGACACCCATCGAGTTGAAGCGGGTACATCTTGAATTCGAGGGGCGCAAGTACCAGAGGCTCCAGGAGCTTTACAAGAAGAAGGCCATTCCCTTTCACGAGTTGGACGAGGCAGAAACAAACAGGATGCTCGCAGAGTCAGAACTTCAGGAGGCCATTGAAACCAAACGGTTAGCAGAACTGCAACTAGAGCATGCCATCGAGGTGCTCAAGCTACGAAGTATTCGCAGCCCGATCACAGGTTTCGTGGTGGAACGCTACCTCTCCCCGGGAGAGTATGTGGAGGACCAACCAATACTAAAGCTCGCCCAGCTGAATCCCCTCAACGTCGAGGTGATTGCCCCGGTAGAGTTCTTGGGCTCCATCAGGGTGGGGACGCGTGCAAAGGTGCGGCCCGAGGCCCCAGTGGGTGGCGAGTATGTCGCTCTGGTAACAATCGTGGACCGCGTAGTTGATGCAGCAAGTGGCACGTTTGGTGTGCGCCTGGAACTGCCTAACGAAAAATACAGGTTGCCCGCCGGACTGAAATGTATTGTCCTCTTTCCCGGCCACTGAAACAAACCTACCCGTATACTCTAATAACCATCTTGCTCTCCCTTCCCCGACCGAGGCCGACTATGGGGAATAAGCCTTTGGATTCTAGAAGCCCTCCAGTGATCTTGTTTACAATGTGAGTGTTCCGAGCTGATTAAGAGCCCCCTATGGGTTCAGAGCTGCGAGATGCCCACACCGGGGAAGCCCACGTCTGGAAAGGGCCAACTGATGTCTCGGGGGGACGTTTTGATGCTCTCAGGAACAGTATGTCGCCTAATTGCCAGTTCCTTGTTGACGAGATCGAGGTTGGTCCATGTGGTGGGTCTCCGCTGCAGGCTTTTCAGCAGTGCGGTTTGCATGTGAGGCACGAGGACCTCCTGCCATCTGCGTGGGAACTCAGGATCCTTGGCCCAGCGGAGAACGTTGCGGGCTCGCTCTACGGAAAGCGGATGCCGATCGTCCCGGAACAGCTTCATCAGCGTCTCAGATACCGAGGGATTTTCAATGAAATACTTTGCCGTTGCAATTACCCGCTCCTTCTGGTTGAGCATGACCATCAGCACGGTGGCGAATTGATCCGCGGCCTCCTTGGTGGTGGACAGCTGGTGATTCCAATTAGCCAGCAGCAGGTGACCTACCTCATGGAATATGGAAAAGGAAAGGGCGTCTACCGCCCTCTGCCTTTCGCCAACGGCATCGTAGAGGTAATACACGTATTCAGCACAGAGGACAATGCCCGATGTGTCAAGGAAGGCCTTCGGCACACCACATTTCTCTATTCGAATGGGAAAGGGGTCGAACAGGAAGATCCGGTGAAGCTGTCGCTCGAATTCGTGGAGGATTCTGCTGGCGGCTTCTATCTGGTCCGCACCGCCGCGGGCGGCGCTCACTGTAATCTTCACCTCTTGCGGCTCTCTCGCCTGGTGGTTGGTAACCACCACGAAGTAATTGCCTGCAGCAGGGATCGAGACAGAGAATGCAAGCCGCTTTTCGACTTTACCGAGCATTAAGGGGCGAGTTGGGTAAGGGAATCTTTGATAATCACCTGTGTCTACAAACGCCACCGTGACCTCGCCGCTGCTCTCGACCTCAACGGCAACAAAGGCGCCCTTGGGCAGATTCCGTAACTTGAGCGCCTTCCATTTTCCTGGCGGTACGGTGACATTCAAGATCACGGGGCCCTTTGCGGCCCGAGCAGAGGAGCAGAGCATGCAGAGCCAAAGGGTGAGTATTATGCCTATAGCGAGATTTCTCATAAAAAAACCCTATTATTCAGGCCACACGCTGTCAAGGGTTTTGATCTGTTTCTTCTAGTTCAGAATTAATAGCAGACCTCAACGGTGAGGGAGGAAAGGATACTGGAGATTGTAGAGCGAAGTGGGCTTTACCCGAGGCCCAAAGCCGAATAGATGCGTTCACTCTCTGTTGAGCGTCAAAAGCTCAACTTGAAACCAACAAGCAACGCATCATAGGACTCTTCCAGTTCCCCGGAGGGAACATCAAAGCGGGCTTCGAACCATCTGTAGACAATGCCAATTGCTCCGTTCTTCACAATATACAAATAGAACCCAGCATAGAGGTCCAGGTACCGATCGGTATCCGAGAAGCAAAGGACATCAGGTGCAATAGAGATGGACACAGAGGCGCGCAGTGGCAGGTGAAAGAGTGCTTGTCCGAAGTCGTATTCTCCGAGAACACGAAAGCCAATTGCCCTCAGGTTATAATCCTTATCATGGATTTCTACTTCTCCAAATACGCCTTTAAAACCCAGGCCGAGAGTGAGTCTGGGAGTAAAGACTTCGCCCTTTAAAGCACCATTTAAACTGGGGATTAAATAATCATCACTGTAACTCAGACCAAAGCCAATCTCTCCGGTGTTTTGATAAAGTGGAGTTTCAAGGCTTAGTCTGAGGTCGATATCATTAGAGCTGGCATCCACTTGAACACTTAGCTTCTCAGCCAGAGAAGCACTTGGAAACATAAGTGCAAGCAGGACGACCATTAATGCTACCCTTTTCATAGTAACCATTTCTCCCTCCCCTCTATCGAAAAGCTTGCAAATCGATTTATGAAATCAGCTGATAAGAAGCTGCGTGACAACAGGCGAAGGATAGGAAAAAAGAAGGTCGTATGTCAACTATACATTGCGCCTTCTGTTTTGTGAAAGGATTTATTCTTCCAGGTAAGCACCTTTCATGGCCGAGGCAGCCCGATCTGAGTAACGCCTGAGGATCCCTGGAGGGTGATGAAGAACAGGTGGTTTCCATCGTTTTTTACGCTCAGCCAGTAAGGTCTTGATTTCATTTTCATCCCTTCTTTGCCCTCCTACGCCCACCATTGAAAGGACCCTATTAGGGATGTCAATGAGAATCAGGTCCTCATCCTCCACAAGGGCAATGGCTCCCCCGCCCACAGCCTCAGGTGAAACATGACCGATACATGGACCGCGAGTGGCCCCGGAGAACCTCCCGTCAGTCACTATGGCAGTGCTGCGAAGCGCCGGAATGGTCGCTAGTGCCTCTGTGGTCGCAAACATTTCAGGCATTCCACTGCCGCGTGGCCCCTCGTACCGGAGCACTATTACGGAGCCAGGTTGGATCCTGCCCTTAAGGATCGCATCCAGGGCGTCCTCCTCTCTATTGAAGACCTTGGCTGGGCCTGTGTGGGTCAACATACTAGGCTCAACTGCCGAAAATTTGACGACTGCGCCCTCAGGAGCAATATTACCCTTTAACACAGCTATGGAACCATAACCCATGCTGTCTTCTGGGGAGCGGATGACATCCTCTCTTCTTAGATTATAGTTGGTCAGATAGGCCTCTCCCCGCCTGAAAAACCCTTCATCTTCCAGTTGTTTCAGATTTTCCCCAAGGGTCTTTCCGCTCACCGTCATTGCGCTCAGATCTAACACCTCCTGAAGTTCCATTTGCACCCGGGGAATGCCCCCGGCGTACCAGAAGAGCTCACTCAGGTATCTGCCCGAGGGCTGAATGTCAACGAGATAAGGGGTTTCCCGATTAGCTCGATCGAAAAGTCCCTCGTCGATGGGAATCCCGAGCTCATATGCAATGGCAGGCAAATGAAGCAGGGCATTAGTCGAGCCTGATATGGCGGCATGCACTTTTATAGCGTTTTCAAAGGCCTCCTTGGTCATGATGTCCGATGGCTTAATACCTATTCTTGAAAGCTCCATTATTTGCCGGCCGGCCATACGAGCGCCACGCCGAATATGGAATAGACTCGCCGGAGTCAACGCTGCCCCTGGCAAACTCATCCCCAATGCCTCGGACATGCATTGCATGGTGCTTGCTGTTCCCATGAATTGACACGCCCCAAAGCCTGGGCATCCAGAGAGCTTATAATCACGGATCTCTTTCGAGACGTCTTCTCCCTGTCTCATCTTGGTTGCAGTCTCACCAACGAGGACGCTGTGCGACATATTGGGTCCAATGCGATTGCTTCCCCCGGGCACATGAATCGCCGGCGTATTCAAACGGGCTATAGCCATTAAATGAGCCGGGATTGATTTGTCACAAGATGAGATGACCACCACACCATCCCAGGGTATAACGCGACCGTGTACCTCAACCAGATCACAAAGGACCTCCCTGGAAGGAAGGATATAATTCATGCCGTCATGGAGCATTGCCCACCCGTCACATATGTCCGTTCCATGAAAATTGGCTGGCCTCCCCCCTTCCTGGAAAACACCTATAGAGGCCTCCTCTGCCAAGGCATTCAGGTGAATACTCCCCGGATGGCTCATCCCATAAACATCTTCAATCAAGATCTGCGGTGCCCTCAGATCCCTCTCATCCCAACCTGTCCCACAGCAAAGGGCATCGAACTGAATCCAATCCTCTCTCGCCTTTTTGCTCTTCTGTTGTATCTCGTTTGCCATAAATACCTCCTGTGAATGTGGCCCAATTGCCTTTTCGCCCTCGGGTGATGGAAGGATAGGATAAAGTGGCATCTGTGTCAAGCTAGGCCTTTGGCGCCTTTGTTGCCCTTGATGGATCTGATGGACAAAGGTTGTCCTGTCTAATGGCTAAATTTAGATAAGAAGAAAATCTTTTATGCTTTATATAAATAAATTATGTTTAATTTTTCAATCTTATAAAAAATTAGTTGACAAATATCGCCATATAGGTATAATTGATTAAAAATTGAAGCTGGCAAGGGGAATGTATGAGAAAATATGCCGTTACCAGCAACTTGGCGGACAGAAGGTCTGAACCAAGAAAAGAGGTTGACCAGTATTACACTCTGGAATTCTCAATTGACGGACTCAATGTTACCTATCAATTTAAGGTCTGGAACAAGGCGACAAGGTCTGTGGGGTTTCTAGTAGAGGAAGATTCAGATATTCTGCCTCTGTTAAAGGTGGGGGATACATTGAATGTGAGATACTATTCTACTGATTTAGCCGACTGCACTGAATATCTGGAGACGATGATTCGACATGTCACGAAGATCGATCAGGGACGACTAAAAGGTCACTATCTGGTGGGCTTGGAGATTCTAGTAGCCAACACTCAGGTGGCTAGTTGCTAAATTCAACGGTCCTGCGATTTGACCCTTCTGACCACTTCCAATGACCTAACAGGTCAGATGAAAGCAGGCACCAACCCTCTTCTTCAACGATAGCTGATTGTAGAGCTCCATCGCTCTTTTGTTTGGTGCTGGAAGGAGCTCTATGCCCTTTTGACGAAGCTGTTTTTCAAGCCCCTCCTCTGGCCTCATTAATCCACTGACGCCTGTGCCTGCAATGATTATTTCTGGCTCTGATTCTATGAGCCTTTCTATATCATCACTTGAGAGCCTATGACCGACCTTGCGATACCAGGAATCAGCCACATGCCCGTCAGGGTAAATAATTAGATCTGAGGAATATCTTTTACCATCAATGACAATAGATCCAAAGTCACACCTCTCGATCATTACAAAACCCCCACCCTCCCCTACGGTTTTGGGATATTGCCCCAGGGCCACATCATTGTCAAACCCAACCTATTGATTTTTAAGCTCACTGCCTGCCCTGTGGAATAATCTTTTGCCATTACCCAAGCGTGTGATTGGCCTGCAGGATAGACCGTGTTTCTCCGTTAACCATGTCCCTATTCCACAGGGTGAAGGTATGGGTATCTCTTTTTTTGCTATGCCCTCTCATAGTCAAATCGCGTGGCAGTTTCAAAATGGTGTATATAGGCTTTCGCTATGGATTCCATTGATTGGTCAGAAATACACCATTTTGAAACTGCCCTGTATAGCCCCTTGTTTAAGGGCATAAAGCAAAAAAAGAGATACCCATACCCTAACTTTGACGTTACCCTGGATGTTGCCCATCGTCACTATAGATCTATAGCGCGAAGGGGAAAACTTATTTATCCTAATCAGTCCCTCGATGAATGGAGCCTGCCATATCCTGCCCTTCTTCCTGAGTTGTACTGTTGAGGGTGAATACCGTGACGGACGATGGCAGGCCTACTTGACAGAGAACTGGCTTTATCTTATGGTGCCTTCTTCAAATGGGGAATTCTGATAGGAGGTAGGATAAAATGGGTTGTCTGGGTCTGCTCCTGCTTATTTTGGTCACACTCCCTGTCCTTTTTGGCCTCATTTTTCTCAATATCATTACCATATCCTTCAGCAAGCTTGGCCTTTCAGCAGAGGCAGCGTTCATGCTTCTGTTTGCAATGCTGCTGGGCGGCACGATCAATATACCGGTCTCACGTCAGCGTATCGCGTACAGATCGGTCCGCCCTTACTACCTGCACTTTTTCTTCTATTCGCCGCCAGCGGTAACACACCAGGTCATAACCGTAAATATTGGGGGCGCGGTCATTCCGGTCTGTTTTGCCTTTTACCTCTTGCCGCTGGCGCCGCTGGCGTCCACGATCGTAATTACGGCCGTTGTGGCAATAGTGGCCAAGTGGTTGGCCAGACCAGTCGCAGGTAGGGGAATAACGATGCCATTCTGGATCCCGCCCCTTTTCTCCGCGGGGTTGGCCCTTCTCCTCTCCCGAGATAATCCAGCACCAGTCGCCTACATTTCAGGAGTACTGGGGGCGCTTATTGGGGCTGACTTACTCAACTGGCCGAACTTCAAGAAGCTTGGAGCTCAGGTGATCAGTATTGGTGGGGCCGGCGTTTTTGACGGCATATTCCTGACGGGCATAGTTGCAGCACTGATTGCCTGATGATGACCCTGATGTGCAAGAAATCATTGCTATGATGGAGACAGAGCGCTGTGCAGATCTCATTGTTCCCGATATTGGGATGCCTCAGGGCTTGGGGGGTCAGGAGAGACCTGCTGCAGAGATGATATCTGGGACCAGTTCCTCCCGGCCAATGGCCATTATGTGTACACCATCACACATCTTCTCGTCCCGAATTCTCTTTACCATTCGGCCAGCGATCTCAATTCCCTTTTCCAGTGCCCTGCCCTTTGGCGCGGAGGCCATTTCATCGATCAGTTCCTGGGGCACGTTAACACCGGCCACGTTCTTGTTCATAAATCTGGCCATTGGGGCGGAGGTGAGCAGGATGATACCTGCCAATATCTTCACGGGAAACTTTCTGGCATAATCCATGAATTTTTTGAAGTTGTCCAGGTCGTAGACCGCCTGTGTTTGGATAAATTCAGCGCCCGCCTCGATCTTCTTTTCGAATTTAATGAGCTGCGGTTCGATGGGATTAGCTTCAGGCGTGACAATGGCTCCTGCACAAAAAGACACACTCCCATCCAAATCATTCCCCCCGAGGTCTTTCCCTTTTTCCAACCTTCGGATTGCCGCCAACAGCTGACTGGAATCCAGGTCAAAGACCCCCTTAGCCTCCCTATGATCACCCAAAACCACTGAATCACCTGTAAGACAAAGCACGTTGTGAACCCCTCTGCTGGCAGCAAATAAAAGGTCAGCCTGGAGGGCTAACCGATTTCTATCTCGACAGGTCATCTGCAATATGGGCTCGCCACCCATCTCTTTTACCATCAGTACCCCTCCGAGAGAGGGGAATCTCATCACAGAACTCTGGTGATCGGTTACATTCATGGCATCCACCTTATCCTTCAAAAGCTCAATATGGTGGCGCATCTTTTCGAGGTTAATCCCCTTAGGTGGTGCAACCTCAGAGGTGACAACAAATTTACCCGACTCCAGGGCCTCTTTGAATGATGAAACCATACACGACCTCTTGGGTTAAGGGTTTCAAAATTTGAATTTGCCGGGTGAGGGCTCTCCCTGGTGATTTCTTGGCTTTTGCAATATTCGCACGGAATCCAGACGGTCTAACTCTTTCAATCGATTGTAGATCAGGGTCCAGGCGCAGTCCTTTTCCGGGTCGATCTCGCATTTACCATTGTTTGTGCCCCCACAGGGGCCATTGACTAGTCCCTTGTGGCATGATGTCACCGGACAGATGCCCCCTGTCTCCCCTAAGATGCAGGTACCGCACTGAGTACATATCTCATCGAATGTACCGACGCCATTCTCCTTTCCGATGAATAGGGTATCAAGGGCGGGGACAACTATTTTTTTTAGCTGCCTGGCGATGGTCTGTACCCCAAACGCGCACGTCATGATCAACAGGGCATCGGCCTGATCAATCTGATGGCTATACTCCTCAAGGGCCTCTCCAGTAATATTGTCACATGCCACTGGTAATACCATCTCTCCGGTAACCAGTTTTCCTTGATCGGTTAACCGTCCCTTCATAGCCCTCACCTCAGGTTCCCCTCCTGTGCGGGTGAGGGTAGTACATGTCCCGCATCCGATGATGAACACCCTTCCGGATCCATCCAGGAGACGGTCAACCTCCTCCTCTGATTTTTGCCTCGTGATAGATCTTATCATTCCTGTTCTCCTATTTCTCCTCTAAGTCACACCTGAGGCATCTCATGGCCTCTCGGTAGGCATCCTCCTTGGCGAATCCTTTCTCCACCTCCCGAAAGTCCTTTATCCTTTCTTCCGGCTTCTCAAGTTGGATCTTCACCCGTGGCTGTTCCTCGGTAGTCTCCTTATCCAGGGCTAGACCGATATCCTCTCTCATGGCAGTCTTTTCATCAACGATCTCCACTCTTCCCTTTTCCCCTTTGAGGTATTTGTCAATGGCTAGCGCCGCCCTCCTGCCTAAGGCAATAGCGTTGATGACAACGCTTGGGCCTGTCGTAAAATCGCCCCCGGCAAAAACACTCGGGACATTGGTAGCCAGACTGTTTTCATCTACCACAAGACTGCCCCATAAGGCTCTTTCAAGCTGGCTGTCTTTGGACAAGAAAGAGATGTCAGGTGCCTGACCGATGGAGATAATGATACTGTCAGCCTCCACCACCTGCGTGACCTCCTCGTCAACACTCAGGTAGGATCGACCCTCTTCATCAAAAACGGTCATGCTCCGGACAAACTCGATGCCGGTGACCTTGCCACCTTGATGCATGATCTGTTTGGGCGCCCACATGGGATTGATAACGACTCCTTCCTCAAGGGCCTCTTCGATATCCTTCTCCCATGCCGGCATTTCTTCCTTGGTTCTCCGGTAGAATATTTGAACGTCCTTGGCACCAACCCGCAGGGCAGTTCTAGCCACGTCAATAGCCACGTTACCTCCTCCCAACACCACTACTTTTCCTTTCAGTTTTATCTCCTTGCCGGTCCTGATATCTGTTAGGAGTTGAAGGCCATAGTAGAGGCCGATTAATCCTTCTTCTTCGCCCGGGATTTCGATCCTCTTGCTTGCCTGGGCTCCTGCAGCGATAAATACCGCGTGATAGCCTTCTTTTAAAAGGTCATTCACGGTATGTCGGGCATCAATGGGGGACTTATAGTGGATCTCAACGCCGCAGCTTTCGATATGCTTAACCTCCGCCTGAATCACCTGCTGGGGGAGACGAAATTCGGGAACAGCGATTCCCAGCATACCCCCAGCCACCGATTGTGCCTCAAAGACAGTGACTCTATAACCCATCTTGGCCAAAAAGTAGGCACAGGTAAGTCCTGCTGGACCGCCGCCGACTACTGCGACCTTCTGATCCTTGGTCACCGGAAACGGCTCTTTGGCCTTAGCGATATGATCAAAATACCAGTCCGATGCAAATCGTTTTAATGAACGGATGGCAACCGGTTCATCCAGTTCACCTCGCCGACATTTCAATTCACAGGGGTGGATACAGATACGACCGCATACAGCGGGAAAGGGATTCCTTTCCCTGATGATCTCCACGGCTTTTTCATACTTGCCGCTGGCAATGGCAGCAACGTAATTAGGCACATCAATCCCAGCAGGACAGGCATGCTGACAAGCCGAGATGACCATAGAATCGCAGGTGGCGCCGGCGCATCGTTGCTCCAGGATATGTTCCTCATATTCCCTTAAGAAATATTTGAGGGTGGAAAGGGCGGGCTTGGGTGCAGTCTGTCCCAGACCGCAGAGAGAGGTCTCCATAATGGTCTCTCCTATCGCCTTGATGGCCTGAAGATCCTCGATCTTGCCTTTGCCTTGCGTAATCCTCGTCAGAACCTCCAGCAACTGGGTGGTCCCCAACCGACATGGAGCACATTTCCCGCAGGATTCCGCCTGGGTAAAACTCAAAAAGAAGCGGGCGATTTCCACCATGCAGTTATTTTCATCCATGACCACCATACCGCCCGACCCCATGATGGACCCTATGCGCTGGAGGGTGTCGTAATCAATAGGAAGATCCAGATATTGGGCAGGTACGCAACCCCCCGATGGACCGCCCATCTGTACCGCCTTGAATTTCCTTCCCTTGGGGATTCCACCCCCGATATCAAAAACGACCTCCCTGATGGTAATGCCAATGGGAACTTCTACAAGGCCCGTATTATTCACCTTACCAACCAAGGAAAAGATTTTGGTCCCTTTGCTCATCTGCGTACCAATCTGGGTATACCACTCCATGCCATTCTTAATGATCAGGGGAACATTGGCCCAGGTCTCCACGTTGTTGATATTGGTGGGTTTGCCGTCCAACCCTACTTCAGCAGGAAATGGTGGTCGTGCCCTCGGCATCCCTCTTTTCCCTTCAATGGAGGCCATAAGGGCAGTTTCTTCTCCACAGACGAAGGCCCCTGCACCCATGTTCAGGGAAATATCAAAATCAAAACCGGTTCCCAGGATATTTTCCCCTAGAAGGCCCAGCTCTTTCATCTGTTCTATAGCGATTTTCAGGTGTTCTACAGCAATGGGGTATTCATCCCGGACATAAATGTACCCATACTCTGCTCCAATGGCATAGGCACCGATGAGCATACCCTCGAGTACAGCATTTGGATCTCCTTCCAGGACGGTGCGGTCCATAAATGCACCAGGATCGCCCTCATCCGCATTGCAGACGATATATTTGGGTTTTCCCTGAGCCTGGCGTGCAAATTTCCATTTCACCCCTGTAGGAAAACCAGCACCGCCCCTGCCTCTCAGTTTTGCCGCTGTTACTTCATCAATCACCTGCTCTGGTGTCATCCCTGAGAGTACCTTGACAATGGCCTGATATCCTCCAGCGGCAATGTAATCCTCAATGTTGGTGGGATCGATCCTTCCGCAGTTGGCCAGCACCCTTCTCACCTGTTTGCCAAAAAAGGGGATATCCTTCTCGTGACTAACTTTGTTCTTCGTTTCAGGATCGGTATAGAGGAGCCGATTGACAGGTCTGCCATGGAGGAGTGTTTCAAAAACAATCTGTGATACGTCCTCCGGATCGACTTTATTGTAGAAGACATCCGTGGGCTCAATAGCCATGACTGGCCCATTTTCACAGAAACCACGACAGCCCGTTTTCTTGACATCAATTGTGCCCCTTAAACCACGGCCGGCAAGCTCCTGTTTGAAGGCATCAAGGATCTTGAGAGCACCTCCAGCACGACATCCTGTGCTACAGCATACATGGACCACCTGTTTGTGAGGATCCTGTTTACTCAGGATACCCTGCCGAAGAGCCTCTAATTCTGACAAAGTTCTAATTTTCTTCAATCTCGATATCCTTTGATTTTCTGGCCCATTCCCCAATGCAAAACGGTCTTTTTATGCCTTGTAATCTTGCTCATCCTCCCTGCTATACTCGGCCAGTATATTGGTTACCTTTGGCGGTGTCAGTTTGCCAAAATAGCTCCTGTTCACCATCATGGTGGGGGCAAGGGCGCATGCCCCCAGACAGGCCACAGTCTCAAAGGTAAACTGGTAATCGGGGGTGGTCTCTCCCTCATTGAGCCCAAGCTCCCTTTTCATGAACCTCAGGATGCTTCTCCCCCCTTTGACGTGACAGGCCGTGCCCCGACATACCTTAAGCACATATCTACCCTTAGGCTTAAGAGAAAACCCCGCGTAAAAGTTGATCACACCCTGCACATGACAGGGGAAGAGTTTTAGCGCATGGGCAATATATTCAATCGATTCTGGAGGTATATAACTAAACGCCCCCTGAACCTCTTGCAGCAAGGCGATCAAGGCCCAAGCCTTACCCTTATATTTATCAATGATGGCCTCCAGTCGGCCCCAATCCGTCTCTCCCGGTTTCATTGTCTAAGATCCGTTAGTCTCATAATGTGTTAAGTGTTATCTGTCACGAGTTACAGGTTCTCGAGTGCTTGATACTAACCACGTGATACTGGATTCTGGATGCTAGATGCTTGATTCTCTTAATTGGTGAATCTGCGTGCAGTACTCCTCATCCAGAAGCCAGTATCTAGTATCCAGCATCTGGAAACCATCAATCCTCTATTTTTTCAAGCTTCACCTGGCACTCCTTCCAGCCAGGTGAATCGACCTCACCCAGGCGGGTTAGCTCAATCAACTGCCTGGCATCATTATTATGAAAAGCCATGGGGATAAAAATGAGTCCCGGTCTCAAACCCTTCTTCAGCATCACCTCCCTGGATATTTGTCCGTATGGAGATGATATCCTGACATGATCGCGTTCTTTCAAATTCAGTCGGGCACCATCCTCAGGTGATATCTCCACCTCTCCCCTCAGACCAAATTCCTTGATTCGGTTTGAACGGCCGGTCCGAGTACCGCTTCCCAGATGGTATGGGACGGAGCCTAAAATGGCCTTAAACGGGTACTCTTTCTGATATGTCTTACCGTCTATAGAGGTTACGGGAGAAAAGTGGATTGGTTCGCCCACCCCGTCAGGACGGAAAAGCCTCATAGCGCTCGCCTCCCTCACCCAGGATGCCTCCCGACTTGATCTCAGCCCCGAGTACATTGGAACCAGTTGGCTAATTTCCGCTCGTATTTCCTGTAAGGAGGAATATTTCTTGGAGTAGCCCATCTTGCCTAACAATAAATCAAGAATTTCCCAGTCTGGTTTGGCATCGCCTGGTGGAGAAACTACTTGGTCAAATGATTGTATTCTTCCCTCGAGGTTAGTGAATGTTCCCCCCTTTTCACTGAAGGCGGCGCCCGGTAAAACAACGTCTGCCATCTGGGTGGTTTCGGTAGCGAGTATGTCCTGTACCACCAGCAATTCCAGATTACCCAAAGCATTCGTGATGCGTTCAGGCTGAGGAAGACTGCGACGGGGGTTTTCACCCATGACGTAAAAGGCCTTCAGATTTCCCTTTCCTGCCTCCTCAATCATACGAACCATGTTGAGTCCCGGGTCCGGTGAGAGTTTGACCTCCCAGGCTTGCTCCCACTGTTTCCGCATCATATCATTGCGGAGGGACTGACGACCGGGAAGAAGATCCGGCACCGCCCCCATGTTCCATGCACCCACCTGGTTGTTCTCCGTTGCAAGGAAGAAGAGGCCCTTCCCCTCACCACCCAGACTTCCGGTCATGAGGGCGAGATTCAGAATGGCGTCCATGGCCGCAGCTCCATATCTCTGTTGTAGAATGCCATGTCCGATCACAAAGGCTATTCTTTTCCCTTCGATCACATTTGCCGCCTTTTCCATTACCTCCATATCAACCCCAGTGACTCGAGACATTCTTTGAAGGTCCAGAGATGAGAGAGTAGAGCTGTAAAGATCGAAACCTCCTGTGAACCGGTTAATGAAATCGATATCGTATGCATTGCTCTTATAAAGAATGGCTGCCAGGCTATTTATCAATTCGCAGTCAGTGTGGGGAACAAGAGGTAGCCACATGGTGGAGAAAGGAACTAACTCTATTTCTCTTGGATCCACTACAATCAATGGAATTCCCTTCACCCTGGAAGCGCGTTTAATATAATAACCGACCACAGGTAGAGATTGAGTAGGGTTCGCCCCAATAACAAAAACCAGTTCGGCCTTCTCGAGGCCAGCTAATGGTGTAACGCAACCTCCACCCTCCAGCTTTTCATTGACTCGATCTACTATAGCCCTCCCTAAGCCATAGCTGCCATTATCCACATTATTCGTTCCCAGACCGACACGGGCTATCTTCTGAAAAAGGTAGTTCTCCTCAATAGTGCACTTGGAGGAACCGAGAAATGCCACGCTTTGAGGTCCATGTTTCTTTTTAATGGAGATGAGCCCTTCAGCAACAACCTCAAGTGCGTCATCCCACGTGGAAGGTGAAAGTTCTCCATCCCTACGAATCAGTGGAGTTGTCAGTCTCTCAGGAACATTTAAAAAGTCGTGGGTAAAATGGCCTCGGATACACAGCGTGGGTCCATTAACCGTGCCTTCTTGGTGTGAAGGATTCACTTCGACGATTTGACCATCAACCGACCCCATCACCAGAGAACAACCTACGCCACAGAATCCACAAATGGTTGATGATTCCTTTTGAGGAGAACCCACATACCGTGGATTTTTGGCCGATAAGGCGCCCGTCGGGCACATCGATACGCAGGTACCGCAGAATGTACAATTGGATTTCTCCAATGGCATCTCGTGCACTGTGGCTGGGCGGGATTTAAATCCCCGGAGATTGTAGTCGATGGCTCCCACGACAACTAATTCATGGTCGGCACGAATACACTTGCCGCACAGGATACACTTACTGAGGTCCCTTATAAGAAAGGGATTTGCCTCCTCCAGACCGGTATAATGGGGCATGGGGTAAAGTCTTAGTTCACCGACACCAAGTTCGGCGGCGATCCGCCTTAACTCGCATCTGTTACCCTGGCTGCATACAATGCAGGACTCAGGGTGATTGGCCATCATCAGACGTATGATATTTCTTCTGTGTTCTTTAATAGTCGTGGAGTCTGTGCATATAACCATATTTGGAGATGCAGGCGTGACACATGAGGCCATGATGCGCCCACTTTTCTCATCTTCCACCAGACAGAGTCGACAGGCACCGATCGGTTCGAGGTGAGGATGATGGCAGAGGGTGGGAATCTTGATGCTATTTTCCAGAGCCGCATTTAAGATGCTGGTGCCAGGAAGGCAACTGATATGTTTTCCATTAATAGTGAGGCTTATCTCTTCCAAATGTTCTTACTCCAATTAATGTGAAGGCCATATTCTTATCCCGGTTTTTATAATCTTTTGAGCTTAGCAGCATCCAGGTAGTATCGCAGTTTATCCTCGGCGCCCATGGTGATGATGTGAATCCCATGGCAGAGGTCTTTCAAGCTGGATACAATGTCGACAAAGACCTCAATACTCGCCCTCTGTCTATCAGGGGCCTTGGCAAGTTTTCTAATGATCCAGTCTGGTACTAATCCCGATTTAAGATGGCGATTCAGAAAGTGGGCCATCCCAGCTGTCCTCAGTATCATGACCTCTGCAATAACAGGGACACCAAAGGTGTTAACTTGCTTCATGAATTTTTCAAACACTCCCACATCAAATACAGGTGTGGTCAAAAAGTACCCGGTGCCTATCTTCGTCATCTCCTCCATCTCCTTCATTTCTAGTTCTGGCACGCTTTTCCCCCACCTGGATTCTATGCCGGAACCAAATGTGAATTCAGGCCTGAAAGGAAGATCTTTGCCATCAACTGTCTGCCCTTCTCGTAGGTGGTCCAAGACAGAGGACAGCTTTCCAGAATCCACATGAAAAAACATCATCTCTTGCAGGCTGTCTCCAGTGATTCGGTAATCATCTGTGAAGACCAGGAGATTCTCTACACCCGCCTTATAGGCATTGAGCAGGTCTTTCTGTATCTGCAAACGGTTCTTTTCTCGGGTGGTAGTCTCATAGATGGCATCAAACCTGTTTTCCTTCAGCAGCTTACATGTCTTAATGGTATCTGCCACAACCCCCTCGATCTCCAATTCAGGCACTGTCAATCCATCCAAACGGCCGCGGACCAGCTCCAGTTTCTTTATGATTTCTTTTGGTTGCTCATCAATAGGGGGTTGCACTTCAGATGTAATCACGAATTTCTTCTCTACGAGTGAATCTTTCAGTGTCATCGTGCCTCCTGACCAGCTCAAAATGTTACTATCCAGTGGAGCTTGGCTGATCGATAAACCCTGATGGCCTTTATTATTAGAGGAGACCTAACGTTTTGGCTACTTCGTCCTTTAACCGAGGCAGTGGCAGGGGCTTTGAAAAACAAAGATCTGCTCCATATTCCTTCATCTTTTTGAATTTCTCATCATCCAGATAGGCTGACAGAACAATAATTTTTGTGTCTTTCGTCTCCTCGTTTGACTTGATCTTCTTACAGACGTCGTATCCTTTAATGTCAGGCATCATGATATCCAGTATCAGTAGATGAGGCCTAAAATGGTTGACCTGCAGCCCAGCCTCAAAACCATCCGAAGCAGAAATAATCTCATAATCATATTCCTCTTCTTCGAGTGCTTGAACAATCGTTTCAACAATAATTGGATCGTCGTCCACAATAAGAATCCTTTTTCTCTCACTACTAATTTCTTTTTCCGGAATGGGTATACCCTGTTTCCTCATGAAATCCTGTAGATCCGACTTCTTAATACGTCGATGTCCTCCTACCGTTTTATATGCCTCTATATGGCCGGCCTCAATCCAGTTGATAATCGTTCGAGGGGAGACATTACAATATTTGCTCGCCTGGAAGACCGTAAGGATAGCATCCATAAAAGCCTCCTCCACAGATTTGTGCGTTACAGTCTTTTCATCTATTATAATCTTTACAGAATGTCAATAGAAAAAAATGTGGAGAAAGAAATTATAATTTCTATAATAATTATAATTACTAAATGCAAATCTATACCAATATAGAGATACTGCGATTGCTAAGGGATCTATTATGATTTCAAGAACTTGAGTCTTTGTTGAAGAAGGGAGAAGATCCAGCCATGAATTGGGATCATTTTCGAATGAATAAACAGAAACAACTCGGTAGGGGCGGGTTACTGTAAATAGCGGAACCTACTCGCTTGGGTGGTGATTATTATTATCGCGAGCATCATTTCTGTATATTGGAAGGATGACCGTAAAGGTTGTTCCTGAACCCCATTGACTTGACACCCGTATGTCACCTCCATGCTCTTTAATAAATCCATAGCATACTGAGAGGCCAAGGCCAACGTCCTTAACGCTGTCTTTTGTGGTAAAAAAGGCATCAAATATCCTATTAATATCTTCCTCTCTGATCCCTGTGCCGGTGTCAGTTATTTCAATACGAATCTCATCTCTCTTTTCCATAGTCTTTACAGTCAGGGTTCCCCCATCCGGCATTGCGTCCCTCGCATTGGATATCACGTTGAGAAAAACCTGGCGAAGCTGACTCCTAGAGGCATAGACCTTCGCCAAGTCATTTGCAAAAGATGAAGAAATGCGTATGCTGTGTTCCATCAATTGTTTTCTGAGGAGAAGCAAGATCTCATCTAGGATTGTATTAACATCCGTCGGCTGTCTTTCTTCGTCTTCAGGCCTTGAAAAACTGAGCATCTTACGGAGCAGTTCACTCAAACGTTCGGTTTCAGAGAGGGCCATATCAAGGACTTTTCTTCTTTTGCTCTCCGGGGAAATTTCTGTCTTTAAAAGCTCCAGGGTATTCATGATACCATACAGGGGATTGTTTAATTCGTGGGCAATCTGAGAAGTCAACTTTCCCATGGCTGCTAACTTTTCTGATTG
>JGI24422J19971_10000809_pt1 | contig 18152 bp, 19 predicted proteins | sample DeeMarSWOR152_54_FD_19971 | JGI IMG/M metagenome (IMG submission 19971) | reverse complement strand
GAATTCAGAGAGAAGGAATGAGCTATGAGTGAAGTCAGCGGGAATTCCACATGGAAAAACCATGAAGTTCCACGTGGAAAACACCATAACAAAACCGCTACTAAAACAACCGTTAGCCTATACCTCAACAGAAACCTCGTGGAACAAGCCCGAAAACACCGCCTAAACATAAGCAGAATCACAGAACAAGCTCTTTCTTCAATTCTAGACTATCTCCAAACCCAAAACCAACCAGAAAAGCACACAGAAGAGTGGGCCGGGCCGGACTTGAACCAGCGACCTTTGGCTCGTAAAGCCAATGTCCTACCAAGCTAGACGACCGGCCCTGTCAGAGGGGCTAGAAGGACGATTGTTGGAAACTCGGGGATTATAGCAATTCTTCGCGTTGAATGTTCATAGGCGAAGTATATCCACCTGTGTGTGTCATTATCATCTAAAGTGTAGTTCGATTTGAACACTGGAATGCTCCCATCGTCTATAACTACTGAAATGTTTGCCACGTTCACTAACCCGGAAGGTAGCCGGATTCTGCAGAAGCCGAAGATTTGACTTCCTGAAGAGTTAGTGGCCTGCATTCTGATCGTGCTGTTACTATCAAAGTACTCAAAGCCTTCTATTGTAGAGTTGGAGATGACGTTGACAGTGCGGCCGAGGGAAGTGTTGAAACTGCGAAACACACCCATTAGAGGATAGAGATCTTCGCCGGAATCAACGGTGTGCAGTGTATCGCCTATCCCATCACTGTTGTGGTCGGTGCCGGCATAGTCGCTCCAGTAGTTGCCTTCATTGTTGCTGTTCCACATGTTGAGTGAGGAAGTTACTGCTTGTATGCCATTGTTGATTATGTTGTTGTGGTAAATCGAGTTGTGAGAAGAGTGGAAATCGATCAGAATGCCATAAGCAACGTTGTCGCTTACGTCGTTTCCAGCAATCTCGCAATTGCTGCTGTTGAAAAGACCTATCCCGTCGAAGGAATTCTTGTAGACAAGGTTTCGCATAATCTTTCCATGGAGCGAAGTGTTTGCGTTAATTCCGTACCATCCAGTGCCATATACACTGTTTCTGCTTACAGTGAAATCCCCNGAGTTGGTGACGAGAATGCCTCTGTTGGTGTTGTTGCCAACGATGTTGTCTGAAATCTCGCAGTCNGTGGAATAGCGAACTACAATCGCGTCAATATTGTCGACCAGAATGTTTCTTGAAATGAAGGAATTGCTCGAGTGGTTNACACTAATGCCAATGCTTCCGTTTGTGACCGTGAATTCTCTTAGGCTAACATTGTCNGCAATGATGTTTACAGCGGTGCNTGTTCTGTTTCCATCAATGGTCGTGCTGTATCTGCTCTGGCCGATTATTGATAGTGATTTGCGAATCGTCACTTGTTCGTGGAATATTCCTGAATCAACGAGTATTGCATGCCCGTCCAATGTTTCATTTGCATCGATTGCCTCTTGAATCGAAGCATAATCCAAACCGGTAACAGCGTTATGAACCTTATAGCCGTTGCTGGCTTTCGCTTCAAGACTTTCGGGACTTACATACAGCATGAAAAGCATCAAAGCAGACGAGATCAGCGCAAGAACTAGCTTTCTGTTCATTAATCATCCTCCGGGACAAGCGTCTCCTTCACCTTCAGCCATGGCAAAACCTCAGTTTATTCCTCCCTCGCTTCGGCTTGTCGAAGACCAATATTCGCATTTGTTTCACCGTGTGAGGTTGTCTCTACAAACAGACAGCTTGGTTATAAAACTAGTGACATGCCTTATCTCTGGCTGTTTTTCGAGTGGTGATGGAGGGTTTGGAGTTCTGATGGCTTGTTACAAGATGAGTATATATCCTATTTATGTGTATGTAAAACACTACGATTAAGTATATACGCGCGTGATCCATTGGTGGGGTTGAGGCGAAAACGCTTGAAATCCTTGGAAATAACCGCACTAGAAGACAAGAAATTGACTGTTTACTTGGTTGAAAAAGAGTACAATGAACCTTTTTGGCTTGTTGAACCATCAAGTAACGGGTCATCCAAATCCCTACGCCACCTCTTCAGGCCATCAATAGCCTTCANCAGATTCCTAGAAAAACTNNTTGAACAGGTCAAGCCTGACTTCGCCACCGAAGAGTTGGGAATGCGATCCTCAGAGGAGTTCAAAGCAAAGAACACGCTGGCACAGCTCTTTCAGAAGAAGAAAGTGCCCTTTGTCCCTGTAGACATAGATGAGAATGCCCGGGGATACCTATCGTTGGAAATCGAGGAAAAACTGGAAGCCAGAGACAAAGTGCTGGAAGCATTGGTCAAGCTATCCAAGGCTGCAGATGACAATGTGAAGAAAGAATACCTGGTTTCCTACGGACAATGTCTGCAGCTGGAACTTCAAGAAAGACAACATGAAGTTGGTTTTTCAGTTCGGGAGAACTGGATAGTTATGGGCATTCTCGACCATGCAAGAGAGACGGGTGACAAGGAGAACCTTCGATGTATTCACATAAGCAGTCCAGAACACGTAAAAGGGATCCAGAGACTATTGGAATCTTTGGACGTAAATGTTCAGACTCTCAAGCTCTCAAAAAAGACGATCTCTTCAGTGGCGAAGACTTCTGATTCTGAAGAAATATCAGACCTGCTTCAGTCGATGCAGATATTGGCAAAACCGGTGATTAAGGACTCCTCAGATGAAGCACCCTACATTCTTTTCTACCTAGACACTGACGAGCGAGCAAGTTCCTTCGACATATGCATGGCTTATGACGCTGGGTTCAAGGCAGTGATACCATATGAGAACGTTTCAGTCGAGGATGCAAAGAGAATTGTACAAGATGCGATGTTTTCCAGAGGCCCCAAGGGGATCAAACATACAGCGTTCTTCATTGGGGGAAAGGACTCAGAGAAGGCGGAGGAAGTCTTGGAGAAGATGAGGAACACTATGTTTCCACCGTTTGAAACTGGCATAATAGTCGATCCTAGTGGAGCATATACTACCGCGGCCGCGGCAGTAGCAAAGGTTGAGGAGGCCATGTCATCTCAAGAGCTAGGAAGTCTAGGGGATAAGACTTGCGCCGTTTTTGGTACAGGACCTGTGGGAAGAATAATAGCTGTTCTCCTTACAAGAATTGGTTGCCACGTTATGATTATTAGCCCCAATCCCAAACGCACAAACGGGGAAGAATACGTTCAAAGCATTTCAAGGCTACTCAGCAGCAAATATGGGGCAAACGTGAACGGCGGCTTCGCACCTACGAAGCCTAAGAAGGCTGAGATTCTGCGTAAGGCTGACGTCATATTCTGCGCCTCCACTGAAGGAGTCAGAGTAATCGAGAAGGATCTGCTAGAAGATCTGAAACTTCTCAAAGTTATGGCTGATATCAACGCCGTTCCACCTCTGGGCGTGGAAGGGATAAAATTGGAAGATAACATGAGAGAGATAGCACCAGGAATTTTCGGAATTGGGGCTCTCACAATTGGAAAGCTGAAGTACAAACTGGAAAAAGAGATTCTGAAGGAGATACGTAGAAACGGTAACGAAATCTACAACTACAACTTCGCCCTTCAATTTGCTAGAAAGCTTCTTCGGAAGGAGCTGTCCATCAGCAAGCTAGCAGTAACCTTGAAGTATCCTGATAGACCCAAGAAGTAGCCGGACTTCGTTCAAACCCCCTCTGTCCGGTATGATCAAGGTGTCTGCCGGCTCATTCTTGGCTGTCTAGCATGCACACCGTAAGACCTGTTTATCGTGATTTCCGCGATGTCCGCGGCGTGTTCGGAGATTCGTTTTATGCTATCTCTGATTGAACAGGTTGCACATACTATGGCAGCGCTCTTCTCAATTAGGAATGACTTGGAAGCGATTTCTGAATCTAACTTCTCAATCCCTTTCTGTTCTTCTATTATGTCGTCGGAAAGTTCAGCGTTTGTGGAGAAGAAGGCTTCGATTGCTTTGTTGTATGATTCAGAAGCTGCGGTTCCGGAAGTGAGTATTAGCTTCTTAGGGATGTTGGAAATCTTCTGACTTCGGCCGTCAAGCATTATCACCTGCTTTGCGATGTCAGTTGCGTGGTCTGCCACATGCTCAATTCTGTGAACAACTGTTTGGTAGTCTAAGCAGTCTATCGGCTGGAGATCAAGCTGGTTTGCCAAAGCCGGGTCGAGAGCTGCGCTTCGAAGTAGACGGAGGAGGAAGAAAGAGAAATGGTCTACGTCGTCGTCCAACGTGTAGACCGCCCTTGCAAGCTTTGCGTCTCGGTTTTTCAATGAATTCAAAGCGTCTCGACACATTGAACTGGAAATCAGATGCATCCTCCGAATACCCGATATGACGGAAGCCTTAGACTCGTCTATAAGGGTTTGAATCTCCATTGTCTTGGCGTCGGATTCCATAATCCGCATATATAGCACTCGCACGATGCGGCGAATCGCCTTCTGCTGGGCAATGGAGAATATTTTCTTTGAGACAAGTCTAATCCCCGAATACCCGTTCAAATAGCAGGCGATTATACTTCGAACAACCGTGACCTCCTTTTCTTCGGGGTCAACGTGAAGAGTCATCTTTCTGTCCTCCTTTCTCCTTTCGGCGCCGGGAAAAACGACCAGAGAGCGATCTCTTTGAACAGCGACTGAGACAACGTCGCCTCTGTTTAGCTCGTTCAGATTCACCCAATGCCTAGGCAAAGAAATGACCAAGGAGGATCTTCCTAAAGACATGATTTTCCGTTGTTCCATTTCGAAGCACTGCCTACAAGAATCGCTATTCACAGATATATACGTGCTGAAGCAAATACATATACGCCACGAGCTCGGGTACGAATGCCCAAGAATATGCAACGTTGAAATGCCTTTGCGCGGATATGAAAAGAGTGCTCACGAGGGGACATTGGAGTAATGCCCATCTGGGGGAAGCTCTTCTTGAGCATTCTGTTTTCTTCCATTTCCGTACTATGCTTCCTTTCTGCTAGTTATGGGGGCTTGCGAAAAGCGGGCTGGAGAGGTTTGCCCAGCTCAATGCGGACTTCGCTTGCATGAAACAAAAAACCTTAATCCCTTCCGAATTGTCTCTTTGCTCTATCTATGAGATCGTCGCGTCTTGTTAAGAGTTTGTCAAACTGGTCGTCGTTAATCTTTCCCTCAATGAAGTATTTTGAAACCGATTTTGACAGGTTCTCTATCTCTCGACTGAACCTCTGGAAGTCAGAAGAGTAGTGATCATACAGATTTACCATGCTTTTGTAAAGGCGATAGTATGTTTTCTGTCTGCCCCACATCTTTCTTCCATGGAAGATTGCGTAAAAGGCTGCTATTGCGGTTCCGATGGCTACCCAGATTTCAGGTTCAGTTGCCCAACGTCCAACGTTTTCGAGAAGAATCTCTGTCAGATCTTTTTGAGGTGGCCCGCTTGTCACGTGAATTGACTGAGGGTATCTGTCACCTTTGCTAAGACCAAACATTGCGATATTGTCACTGTGGGTTGAAATGTTTGAAGGTGAAGTAGTGATTACTTCACTGTCTGACGGCATGGAAATATTGATGGATCGAAAGATGTCGTGGATTTGACCTATGCAATGAGGAGAAATTCCAAGGGATAGCGAGTACGTCTCCTTTGACCTGGATAGAAGATTAGCTGGTGCTTTGAAGTGTATCTTATAATGTCTGTAGTCTGGCCCATAATCTTCATACAGTTGCAGGATCTCTAAGTCGCCAAGGTAAATGGCTGTTAAATCAAAGCCTGCGAAGAGAGGTTTTGGCAGCTTTTCCCCTGCGATCCCTATCTCCCTCGGACTAACTGCAGCATCAACAAAGTATCCTGGGATGTTGTTGATTTGGCATGATATCTCCACGAAAATCGCGGATGTGACGGGATCACAACTAATTACTACTCTAGTCCTGTTCAACGAAATGCCAAGCCAATCGCCGGAAATGCCCCAAGAGTATCCCAACCACCAATTCGGATCATTGTGCAGGTGTGATTCGAAATCATCAAACGAAGAATACGTGAATCCTTCTTTCCCAAGTCTTGCATTTACAGCGGTCCAATTGAAACTTTCAGAGAAAGTGGCAAAGATGTAGTTTCCGGACCTTACTAGAATCTGACGACTGTGAGCTTCATGCCATCCGCCATCAGAGATCCAAGAAGGAGCCTCAGAATGAACCCCCTCCTCCAACCATTCAACACCATCTAATGTAGGAGTCACAATGTCCAAAACCTCCCAACCTTGGTTTCCTTCTGCTGCAGCGAAAGCCAAAGGTAGCTGAAGCATTCCAGGATTAGATGAAGAACCTAATACTCCAAGTGTGGCGGCAAAAACAAAGATAATGAGAACTTCCTTGGAAAATAATTCTCCCATTTATCTGCCTCAACTTCGTTCATTGTACTGGCGCTTCAGTTTTTATGACTTGTGTAAGCGTGTAGGTTCCTTCTTGAAGCTGGCATTTAATACGTATTCGAAAAAGAAGGGCCACCTCTCTTCCGAAAAAGAAAATAGCACGTCAAATATTAAAGACCGTACTGGGCTAGGAAAAATAGCGATGCGGGGTTGCCCTAGCCTGGTAGGGGGCAGGCCTGCTAAGCCTGTGGTCCATCGGGCCGCGCGGGTTCGAATCCCGCACCCCGCGCCAATTCTGCCTGCACGGGGCCTTTACTTGAGAAAAGTGGTTACATCTGAGATGTTGCTGCATTGGAAGTCCGGTTTGAAGTCTGGATTCTCAGCTTCACAGCTTGTAGGTGATCCTTGAAGTACAAGCAAGGTTTTGAGGCCGACTTCCTCGGCTCCTTCCAAGTCGCTGATTTCGTCGGCCACAAAGATGCATTCACTTGCCTCTAGGCTGAGTCTTCTGAGAGCTTCAAAGTAGATTCGTCTGTCTGGCTTTCTGACACCAACTTCGTAAGACAAAATAATGCATTCAAAGAAATCGCTCAAGCCTAAGGCTTCTATGACGTCAGCCGTTCCTATAGCACAGTTGGATACCAAGGCGAGTCTGTACTCAGCGTGCAGAGCGGAGAGGACTGAGATAGCTTCGTCGTATAGTCTGAAAACTGTGGCAGAATGGCGGCTCCTTACTCTTTCCAGTTCTCTTAGTAGTGCCACATGCGGAGGAATGCCCAGTCTCTTAAGAAATAATTTCCAAAACTCTTCAAGATTCTTCAACTCGCCTTTGGCGCTGTTTCCCAGAGCGTGTTCCAAGGCTGAATCAATGTGGTTTACGTCTCTTCGATAACCGTGGATTCTCACCGCTGCCAGAAGCTCTTCTTGATATCTTCTATTTCCTTCTGTGTCCAGATAGGCCAACGTATCTCCGAAATCGATGAGGGCTCCTTTGAGATTCATGTCTATACCCCGTTCCCTCAACCGCTCTTGTTCCAGGAGTGAGAGCATCTGGTGCACTTGAAGTGCTCCACCGTCCTTTCTCTTCTAATGCCTGCATGCTCTCCGGAAATGCTCGAAACCCAGCTAAAGGCTTCTTCGTTTCCACATTTGGGGCAAGCCTGATTAACCGTGGCATAGTTGCTGCTTGGATCATTAATGACATAAACAGCGCTGGGATCCTTCTTCTCTGTCGTTCTGATTTTCACTCTGGATTTTGAGGGAAGCAGTTTCTTGCACTTTGAGCACCATAACCCCCCTGGGGCTTTCCTGAGGTAAGAACCGCAGTTGTCGCAAAACCTCACTCTTGCTCACGCGTCCTATGCCAGTAACCATTGGGTCTTCCAATATATCATTGTTAAGTGAAGCCTATGTGGGGGAGCATTTACAAATCTTTAGACTAACGTGTAAATAAAGACCTTGTCGGACTATTGCAGGTGGAACTGGAACGGAAATGGGTAGGCTAGTCAGAATCTTTGATTATGATCGACGTTGGCCCAGGCTGTATGAAGAGGAGAAACGTTTGATTCTCGGGGTGATAGGGCACGCAGTCGTGGGTATTGAACATATTGGCAGTACAGCTGTCCAAGGTCTGGGGGCAAAGCCAATTATTGACATAATGATCGCTGTTAGTCATCTTCGTGTTGCTCCGAAGTGTGTTAAGCCTCTTGAAAGCATTGGCTATGAATACGTCGCTGAATATGAAGAATTGATGCCCGAAAGACGATATTTCCACAAAGGTAAACCACCAAAGGAACAGCATTATCATCTACATATGGTTGAGCTGACAAGTGATTTCTGGAAGAGACATCTGCTTTTTCGTGGTTATCTTCGCACTCATCCGGAAGTAGCCCAGGAATACTTCGACCTGAAGAGGAGATTAGCTGCTGAGTATGGCTCAGACCGCGAAGGCTACACAGACGCCAAAACGGGCTTCATCGAATCAGTGGTCAGCAAGGCAAGAGCCCAAGCGCAAAGCGCTGAATAGTTTCGCAAGCGCAGCTGTGTAAGATTCGGATTCGACGAGGATGAAACTGACGTTGGGCGCGTCATGCGAGCAGAGCGTCCGTGCGCCTATTCCCTTGAGAATTTGAAAAGAAATGAACTTGCAAACGCGAGGATAGATGCCAGATACATCGTGGCGTGATAGCCACCAAATGCTACGACGAGGGTTGCCATGAATGGTCCTATAATAGAAGACAGGCTTAAGACAGAATCGAACAAGCCGCTGGCTGTTGCTCTTTCGATATTCCTATCCATCAAGCATCGCAGTCCACCGACGTACAGTAGTGACCAAGAAATGCCTAGAAGAACTTGAGTTGGCAGTATCTGCCAGAAATCAGTGGCAAGCGTGAAAAGGAAGAACGTAGCGCCCGATAATAGCAATCCAGCGACAATCGAAGGCACGTAGCTCAGTCTCCCACCAAGGGTGTACATGAAGGCAAACTGGGTTAGGCTGTTTGTCATTTGAATAACACCAATCCAGAATAGATCTGCGCCCAACGACTGAAGGAAGAGTGGCCAAAACGTCCATATCATATGAGCTCCGCTGTGGCGGATTAAGATGGACAGGTAGAGTGAAAGATTTTTCTTCACGATTTTGGTTGGAAACCTTGGCACATCTAGGACATCATGTTTTCCGAACCTCATACCTAGAGCTGCCACTAGAGCGACAATAAACAGGACAGAGCTAAACAGGAAAACTGCTTTTATGGTGAGGTACACAGCAATTAAGCCTCCAAGCACCGTTCCTAGAGCCCAGCCTAGTGATCCAAAAGAGAAGAACTTCGCCAAACTCTTCTTGTTCTCATGGACATACGCGACTAACGCAGCGGGATAGATTCCCAAACAGAAGCCAACGAAGGCCCGTATTAGCAACAGAGTCAACGCGTCATAAGCGAATATCTGAAGGAAAAACGCGAACCCCGACAGCGCTAAGCCGACTAACAGGAAGAGTCTCCTGCCAAATCTGTCGGAGGCTCGACCAAAAAAGAAGGAGGACAGAAACAGAGCCAGAGAATAAAAGGCGACAATGAGACCAATCTCGGCGTCTGAGATGCCCAGCTGTCTGGCATAGATAGCCAGATAAGTCCACGAAGCCATCATTGCGCCAAAAGTGAAGAATCTTACTAGACTCGGCCTCATTTGCTGAAGTCCTCATCGAGTNCAAATGTAGATTCCAGTCCTGTTTATAAACTAGAGACCATTGCTGCCCCCGTCGTGGGCTTTGCTAATCTTTATATTGAGTGAAGNCTCTTGGACAACGTAGACCGGAGGANTGCGCTTTGGGTGAAAGATGGACTCAGGTTTCTCAGAGTATTCTCGATAGACTAAAACATATGGAGGAAGCCAAGAAGAAGGATCGCTTGGAGCTTGTCAGGTCTATGCGCTTTGTGCTGAAAGCACTGGAGATGAGTTTGGTGGGCTGGAAGCAATGGGTGGACAATCCAGATGTCATGACGAAATTCACTANGGAAGACNTGGAGAAGATGAACAAGAAGCTGTCAGAGTTTGCTCGCTCGTTTTTAGAGTATGATATAGAGGCTACTNAGCTCGGAGCTCGAAAGGGCTTGAAAGCCCCNAAAAAAGCTAAGAAAGCGAAGGCAAAGGCTGAAGTATCCTACGTTGCNTGAGCAAACAAACAAAAACCTGCGAACGCGTTTGACTGCAATAGCAGCATTAATGCTTGCAGTNCTCGCCTTGATAAGTGGTTTCTACGCGCTTTCGCTGGAACAGTCCNCTTCCATCTATACGTATCTGGGAGGAACCGCTCTCGTGTTCGCAGGACTTATGATTAAGTCTCTCCTCGACATTTCTATTAATCTAAGGAAAACGAAAGAGGAGAAGATCAGTCTGCTTGGAGATCTGCTTACAGAATGCGAAGGAAACCTAGAGTTAGTTACGAGCCAGAAGATACGATGGCCGCAAGTTCACTTCAAGGTGAATTCCTACCGAGCGGCTGAAGAAGGGACGCTACTCAGCGTACTTTCATCTGATTCTAAAACGCGAATCGTTGAAGCTTACCGGTTGATCTCACAAATAGAAAAGCGAAAATTCACTACATTCGACAGGGCAACGGACACGATGCTTGAGAGGCTTAATCAGATCCTCCCGCAGATCATATCTGAGCTCAGGAGCAAAGTCCTTGGTTCGCGCAGGCAGACACGAGAAGAGAGCAAGTCACAGGAGCGAGGCTAAAGCAGACCGAAGCTGTTTTACGATGCAAGAAAACTAGAGTTTGAACGCCGCCTTTTCGATGTTTGTTTCATTCATCAGTTTCATTCATCAAATAGCACACTCGCTCTCAGAGTTCTTACGTCATGATCACCTCAGTTTGTCCGGAGGCAAAGCCTGGAGTCTTTGAAGCAATTAAGCCGGACTTGAAAGTAGCTCCCGAGGCTATCCTTGCTTGGACAACGCTTTCCTTAGCTCGGAGACGAAGCGCTCTTCGTCTTCATCCAGTCTCTTCTTCACTTCTCTCCACGCAGCTGGGCAATTCTTATAGCCAACTCCGACAATGCCGTGAATGACTCTGTCTATCTCTCGCCTGTTCTCCTTTGTAACATCTAATCCCGCTTTCTCGAAAACCTGCTGAAGGTGCCTAAAATAACATGTCACCCTGATCACCACAGAAGAATACTCTGTTGCTAGGCATTAGCCTTACGCGTTCATCTTAGCCTACCAGCATGTGCATCTAGGACTTTGATTTGGAATCAGCTGAAAACGCCTTCCATGTACTCTATTGTTCTTGGGTTTTTTGGCTGTTCGAACACTGCTTCTGCCGGACCATGCTCTACTAGTTCGCCCAGATACAGAAAGATGACGTAGTCAGCAAGTCGTCTTGCCTGTCGAAGTACATGTGTGACAAACACTACTGTGTACTCCTCCTTTAGACTAAGAAGTCGTCTTTCAATGCCCCGTGCGGATACGGGATCGAGAGCTGAAGTTGCTTCGTCGCATAAGAGGACTTCTGGTTTAACTGCGAGAGCTCTGGCCAGGCAGAGTCTTTGTTGTTGGCCAACCGACAGTTTGGACGTGGGTTCCTTAAGCCTTTCCTTGACTTCGTCCCAAAGGCTCGCGGCTTTGAGGCAGTCCTCAACCGTTTGATCAAGTTCTTTTCCGTCTTTCATCCCATGAATTCTGGGTCCGTAGGCTACGTTGTCGTAGATCGACATCGGAAGTGGGTTGGGGGTCTGAGCGATCAGACCCATTTTCTTTCTTATTTCAGTAACGTCTGCTGCTTTGTCAAGGATGTCTACGCCATCTACGAAAACCTTGCCTGTGACTCTGGCTCCGTCAACCAGCTCTACCAACCTGTTGAAGCTCTTTAGGAGCGTGGATTTTCCGCAACCGGAAGGACCGATGATGGCGGTGATTTTTTTCTTTGGGATGTCGACTGTTATGTCTTTGAGTGCTTGGCGTTCTCCGTAGTAGATATTGAGTTTTTGAATGCTGATTTGTGTTGCAGGCATTTCTTGGTTCCTCATCTTATCACATATTTCGTGAATTTCCTCGTGGTGAATCTAGAGAGCATGCTGAGGAACAGAACCAATAATAGAAGTATGATTCCTGATGCGTAGGCCCTCTGCTGGACTTCTGGGATTGGGGTTCCGAGCTGAAAGAATATGGCTAGTGGTAGCGTTGCTACAGGATCAAATAATGAGCTGGGAATGGAGTCAGTGTAGCCTGTGGTGAAGAGCACCGATGCAGCATCTCCGATGCCTCGGCCGAAAGCCAAGAGAATCGCAGTCAATATACCCGGCAGTGCTTGTTTGGTCATTACGTTCAATAACGTTTCGAGCCTCGTTGATCCCAACGAGTAGGAAGCTTCTATCAACTTAAAAGGGGTCATTTTCATCACTTCGTCCATGGCGCGGGTCAGAATAGGAAGCTCAAGTATTGCGATTGTGATGATTCCCCAGAGCAGTGATGCGCGAGCTTTCACGTAAAGCATAACTATGAATATGAAAGCTCCAAGAACTATCGATGGAATTCCCCACAAAATGTCAAGCGACAGCCTGACAAGGTCTGCCAGTCTTGATTTTCCAGCGTAGCCGTGGAGGTAGAGCGTTATCATGAAGCTCAACAAGAAGGCAAGGAGAGTTGCCCCGCTGGCCAGAATCAACGATCCTGCTATTGCGTTCAGTATTCCGCCTTCCCTGCCGAGATAATATCCACCTTTAGGCGTTTGAGTAAGCATAGAAATGCTGAGAGATGGAGCTCCCTTCCAGATTACGGCCACGAATACTGCCAGCAGGCTCCCTACAACTGTAAACGTGGAGAGTAGCATTAACGCTTTGAAGAAGGATTCTTCCAGCTTCCGCTTGTCCAACCTAGGCAGACCTCCCTTCAAACTTTAGTAGCACGATTCTTGCCAACGCGTTGAAGAAGACCACAACAGCGAGTAGGATGAATGCTGCGAACAACAAAGCTGAGTCGTACAGGGGGATGGACATTATTTCGCCATAGTTGTTAGCTATCAAGGCTGGCAGTGTGTAGGCTGGATCGAAGAGCGACATGGGCACTTCGGCAACGTTCCCCAATACCATGAGAACAGCCATCGTTTCCCCAAAAGCACGACCAAAGCCTAAGATTATCGCCGCAATCACTCCTGGCGTTGCTTTGCGTAGAATTACGTGTTTTGTTGTCTGCCATTTTGTGGCTCCGAGGGCAAGCGAGGCCTCTGCCATTTCTAGAGGAACAGCTCTGAACACTTCTTCAGAGACTGAGATGANTATGGGAGCCACCATTATTGCCAGAACTAGGCCTCCTGCAAGGAGTGAGTAGCCAGTTGTNGAAGCCCCTACTAGCGGGGCGACGTGTCGTATCAACGGAACTATGAACAAAACGCCCCATAACCCGTTTACGACCGACGGTATGCCNGCTAGCAGGTCTACTAGAGGCATTATTATGCTTCTGGCTTTCTTTGGAGCGTATTCTGCAAGGTAAACAGCGGTTAGCACACATATGGGAATTGCCAAGGCCATTGCCAACCCAGTGACATAAAGCGTTCCTACTATGAAAGAGTAGAATCCGAAGTTTCCTTGTGACGGAAGCCAAGAAGAGGAGAATAGCAATTGGTTCAGTGGCCTGAGTTCTAAGATTGGGATTGACTTCTGAAATAGAGCAATTGCGATAAAGAAAACGAGCAGGCTTGAAAAAATCGCTGCTGAGAGCGATAGTTTGCCGACAAAGAAGTCTTTTAGTTTCCTGTCCACCTTCTCTACCTCGACGACTCTTTGGCTAGTCCTGCTCCATTTTAGCCAACTCTTCTGCCCGTTTCTGCTCAGATAGTTGGACGTAGCCTGTCTCGAGGGCGTATTGCTGGCCTTCACTCAATATCCATTCTACAAAGTCTCTTGTGGCCCCGGCGAACTTCCCTTTGCCCACAAGGTTGAGTTCTCTAGCTGGAGGAGAAGGATAAGCCCCGGTGGCTATTGCTGCGATGATTTCCGCCCGGGTGTCGTAGAAATCCTCATGCTCGTCTATTCTGTCGTTTCCGTCAAGGTCCACAGGGATTATCGATAGTCCTTCGACTGGCTCACCACTGTTCGCGTCGTAGGCATAGTTGACGTTGTTGAAGCCGATTCCGAGTGGATCATTCCTAACGGCCTCTGCAAGTCCCGGGTCTCCGTAAACTCCAGTCCCCTTGAGGTCCTCTTGCCTCTTTCCAAGGTAGTTGGCCCATGTTTCTGCGGCACCACAGGAATCAGATCTTGCGTAGACGTGGATTTCATCCGTTGTTTGTGGACTGTTGATCACTTGGCCCCAGTTGGTTATGTTTTGATGTATGTATATGCCCATGAAAGTGGATCTGCTTATTCCTTGTGACGAAATCTGCTGTGACACCGGGTTGTCCTTGTGCATTGTTGGAACCACCGCGTCTTTGACGACGGCAACCCAGAATGCCCCTTGGTCAACCTCTTCTTGGTAGATCTTTCTGGAAACCATCCCGATGTCAACCAGTCCGGAGAGGGTATCTGTCATTCCCTTGCCGGCGCCTCCCGCGGACAATTCGATTCTAACCTCTGGATGAACCTTTTTGTATTCTTCCGACCATCTAACCATCATCGGATATAATGCCCATGCACCGGAGATCGTTATCCTCGTCGCGCTGAGTTGATTGTACGCTGCAATGGACGACGCGCAAATGGCTATGAGAGCTATTGCGGCACCAATCGCGAGTTTCTTATTCATATCAAGACCTCTGCGGGGTTTTCTCACATTGAAAGCTGCCCACCAGGCTTGATGACGTCTGCAAGGTTGACATCACCATTCCTTCCTCCATACTGTAATTAAATGTAATTAGTAATTATATTTAATTAGTGACGATTTAAACTTTGTGGATTACTTCTCTATAAAAGCAGGACCATAAAGATCGAAGTAGCTACACATTGCCGGGATTAAAGGCGCTGCTTCCGTTCATTGTTCAAGCTCCGTTCCACGACTCCTCGCTACGGACAAAAATCTAATGAACATAAACGTTCACAGTTGGTGTGACAGATGGTTACTCCATGAAAGTGCTCTTTGTAGAACCTCCCAAGGAATTTTGGTTTGTGATGGGAGAATATCTTCCCCCTCCCCTCGGGATTCTCCAGCTTGCAGCTTATCTTGAAAGCCAAGAGGAAGGCGTCGAAATAGAGGTGCTTGACTGCCAGGCGGAACGTTTGGGATGGAAAGAACTGGAAAGGCACATCGAATCGTCCAAACCAGACATCGTGGCTCCAAGCGCTCTGGCAACCTGCAACTTTTTCACGGTTCTNCGCATGTTGGAAGTCGCCAAAACAGTAGACTCNAACATTAAGACCGTCGTTGGAGGACAACACTTCACAGCAACAGCACANGAAAGCCTCGAAGCATATCCTGAAATCGACATTATTGTCAGGGGGGAAGGTGAACAGACCTTCACAGAATTGGTTAGAGAACTGAAGAAGAAGAATCCGTCACTTCCGAAAGTAAAGGGAATATCTTTCAGAAGCAGAGGCGATATTGCTCACAATCCATCCCGACCTCTGATTGAAAACCTCGACAACTTACCCTTCCCCGGCTACCACTTTGTCGAAGAACACATGAACCGGTACCACTTCACGATGATGGCTGGCCCAAAGCGGTACGCCTTAATTGAAGCCTCAAGAGGGTGTCCCCACAANTGTACTTTCTGTTCCCAATGGAAGCATTGGNGGGGCACATGGAGAAAGAANTCTGCAAAGCGTGTTGCAGACGAGTTTGAATACTGCTACAACGAGTTCGGAAGCAGNTTTCTCTGGCTAGTCGATGACAACTTCGGACTCGGAAAACAGACAGAAGACTTTTGTGACGAAATCATAGAACGCGGAATGGCCGACGACATAATGTGGTTTATGCAAGCTAGATGTGATGACATTGTTACACATCAGGGTTTGTTGCCTAGAATGCGTAAGGCTGGAAATCGTTGGATACTCGTGGGAATAGAGAGCGGCAACCGAGAAACTTTGGGATCGTTTAATAAGAAGATAAGCCCCGAAGGGGCAAAGAAGGCGATGAAACTGCTGAAGGAGAGCGACATATTTGCTCAAGCCACCTTCATTATTGGAGAGCGAAGAGCCACTGTTGAATCGATGGATCAACTGAGGAAGTTCGTAGATTGGGTAGACCCGGATCTGGCGATCTTCATGATTCTGACACCCTTTCCGGGAACTGAGCTTCACCAAGCTGCTAAGAAGAACGGCTGGATAGAAGACAGCAACTGGGCAAACTACGATATGATCCATGCAATAATGCCAACAGAAACTCTGTCGACAGGGCAGGTGCAAGAAGAATTGTACAAGTGCTATCGGGGCTTCTATGGCTCCATTAGTAGGCGCCTTGGAGGGCTTTTCTCTCCAAACAAACTCAAAAGAAAGACCTACCGGTACCTAGCAAGCCAAGCTCTTCTAAAAACACTAAAAGGCATGTTCTAAAAGCATGTTGAAGAATTTGTTGGCTAAACGCGCACAAGGCATTAAAAGGTAAGTAACACCTACCGGATCAGCGTGTGCCATGGATGCGCCTGAATGCGAACATAGCAGAATACTGAATATGGGCTACTTATCCTCAATCTACACACTTGATTCATAACCCTTTTAGTTTCAGTAATGCATGGAATTATGCAAACCTGCCTAGGATAGAGACAAGAATGCGCAAAAAACTATTGTTCATCTTGATTCCGATACTGTGCCTAATGGTTTTTCCATCCGCAGCCAACGCTGCGACAATAACATCATGCACCCTTAACAAAGAAAAGTACAATCAAGGCCAAGTAGGCTACATTAAGGTTGAAATTTTCAACGATGACGATGATAAGATCAGGGTCGTTGAGCTAACTGCACGGATGGAATACTACTATTCAGACGGAAATGTTTATCTCCAGACATTCTACACCAATGCAACTCTCCCATCCGAAATCGAACAAGGACAATCAGACAAGTTCTCAGTTCCGTTCAGCCTGCCAACAAACATAGCTCCAGGCTACACTGATTTCTATGTGAGAGCCAGAACCGAGACATGGAATCGCAACTCTGAAGCTTGGCTAGGATCAGAGTATCCATACTATTACCAAAAAATCTACATAGAATCCCCCTACAAAGATGAACTAGACAATCTGCAGTTCACGAACTACCAGCTGCAGGAAGAGCTAGCTGAGCTTCAAGCAATCAACAATGGCACAACAACCGTGATGTACTTCCTGGCCGCTACAACGATAATCTTCGCAGTAATAATGATGTTCGTCATCTTCCTTAACAGAAGGACAAGAGTACTCCCCCAACCCGCACCATAAACACTAAAACATTCCACCAACCCAAAACCCCATCGTTTTTTCTCTGTACGCAATTACGAGAATGACTGGTTCTTCTAGAAGCCAGCAACTACGCACGCATATTCTCTCTGCGGCTAGGTATCTCAATCCGTCTCTACGCTTCTACTTGGAACTTCTCTCGAGCTTCATGACCTGTCCAACGTATTTAGGAGCGAGGGACTTACATAGATAGACTTCTCCGGTGGCTTTGTAGAATTTCAAACCGTCTCTCCTGGCGGCTTCAGCGTCTATCTGCAGGATTGCCGGATGGAGAGCCCTTCTCAGCCCTACTTGCTTTGCTGTTTCTGGGGTCGGCGAAAGGTGAACCCATTTTCTCCGCATAGTCTTGAGCCCTTCCTTTAGAATTCGAGAGGCTGCTTCTTGAGTTGTTCCGTGGTAAAGCTTCTTGACAGACCTATCTTCTTCCAGTTCAAGTTCTACGTACACCGAATGGCCATATAGAGCCCTTATCTTGCTCCCAGCAATTTCGAACCGTCGTCTATTGCCTTCTTCGATCAATTCAAGAATATATTTCCTGTTGACACGAAAACGTGACCTCAATTTCCCTAGAAGCTCATTGAAGTCCACAAAACCCTGCTCGTCCATTGCCAGACCTTCGGGATTGTGCCTGAGAAGGTAGCTCATATACTTGCTTACTCTCATCCTTAGGTTCGCTTCCACTTGTTGAATGCCTCCATCAACACTCCGCCCAACGTCGTTTTCGGGGAACTCCCTCTTCTTCAAGACATTTTCGCCGACTTCCCTTGGGATTCTTAGTGGAAGGTGGCATTAAAACCCTCATTTCCCCATAGACTTCTCTACAGACAGGCCTTGCTTCTAGACCTTAAAGATGCAACCTGCAGGATGTTCGAGTACGACTTTTATTCCGAATTGCTGAGATCATTCATCAAGGGCCGGGAAAAAGAAAAGCAGAAGAAACCTCTAGAAGATAATTTCACAAAGGTCTTAAAGCTCTTCGCTGGAA
>JGI24422J19971_10000808_pt1 | contig 18155 bp, 17 predicted proteins | sample DeeMarSWOR152_54_FD_19971 | JGI IMG/M metagenome (IMG submission 19971) | reverse complement strand
CCACGATGGCTTCGATGACCTTTGATCTTCGGCCCTCGCTGAAATTGGGGACACATTCGATGAGCTGTTTTGCCATGATGCCCTCATCCTTTCGTCAGACTGCTGCCTAATCTGGGCACAAAAGAAACAGAGAGCTTTGCCTCACCCGTCTTGTCTGCCCCGGAAGGTTGCGGGGCAAACAAGGCTCTCCGCCCTGCGGGTGAAAGTTAACGAAAACCTTACATACAGTTGCGCATGGCCTTTGCCGCCTGGGCTACTTGAACATGTTGATCATGGGGATCTTTACCCCCTGCTCCTCTGCTACCTCAATGGCACGCTCATAGCCGGCGTCTGCATGCCGAATGATGCCCAGTGCAGGGTCATTCCTGAGCACTGTGGTAACCCGTCTCTCGCCTTCCTTTGTTCCGTCAGCAACCGTTACCTGGCCCGCATGGAGGGCATAGCCAATCCCCACGCCTCCACCGTCGTGGAAGGAGACCCAGCTTGCACCGGATGCCGCGTTGACCATGGCATTCAGGAGTGCCCAGTCGGCTACGGTATCTGAACCATCCCTCATGGCCTCTGTCTCCCGATAGGGCGATGCAACGGAGCCGCAATCAAGATGATCACGACCGATGACAATAGGCGCCTTCACGGCCCCTTTCCGAACGAGATCGTTAAAGATTTTGCCGGCCCTATCGCGCTCTCCGTATCCGAGCCAACAGATGCGCGCGGGAAGCCCCATGTGAGCCACTTTCTCCTCTGCCATGTTCAGCCACCGCACCATGCGGTCCTTCTTGGGGAAGGCATCCATGAGCGCCTCTCCTGTTACCTGAATGTCACGGGGATTCCCTGATAATGCAACCCATCGGAAGGGTCCTTCCCCTTCGAAGAAGAGCGGGCGAATGTAGGCCGGCACGAACCCTGGATAATCAAAGGCATTCTGTACACCATGCTGGTGCGCCTGGCCGCGCAGATTGTTCCCATAATCAAAGGCAACTGCCCCTCGGGCCTGCATATCCAAGATCGCCCGGCAGTGCGCAACCATGGAATCATACGCCATCTCCATGTACCTCTTGGGGTCGGATTTCCGAAGCCCCAGAGCTACCTCATAGGGAATTCCGGCCGGCATATATCCGTTGAGCTCATCGTGCGCACTCGTCTGATCCGTTACCACATCGGGGACGAAGTTTCTCTGCACCATCCGGGGGAGCATTTCCGCGGCATTTCCAATAACCCCGATGCTGAGCGCGTTCTTATTCTGAGCGGCATTTCGTGCCATGTTTATAGCCTCATCCAGATCCTCCGTCATCGTGTCCAGGTACCTGGTATCCAAGCGGCGTTGGACCCTGTCTCGATCGACTTCAACGCACACGAGCACGCCCTCGTTCATGGTAACGGCCAGCGGCTGTGCTCCTCCCATCCCGCCAAGCCCTGCGCTTACCACGATTTTTCCTTGAAGGCTGCCGCCGAAATGTTTCTCGGCTAGCGACGCAAAGGTCTCGTATGTCCCCTGGAGGATGCCCTGAGTGCCAATGTAGATCCACGACCCGGCGGTCATCTGCCCATACATGATGAGGCCCTTCTTTTCCAGCTCATTAAAATGCTCCCAGTTTGCCCAGTGAGGCACGATATTTGAGTTGGCGAGAAATACTCGCGGGGCGGCGGGATTGGTTTTGAGGATGCCCACCGGCTTACCTGACTGAACAAGGAGGCTCTCAGTGTTCTCCAGCTCGAGCAGCGACCGGACCAGGGCATCGAAGCAATCCCAGTTCCGGGCCGCTTTTCCTGCACCTCCGTAAACGATGAGTTCATCCGGCTTCTCACCGCATTCCGGATCCAGGTTGTTACAAAGCATCCTCAGTGCAGCTTCTTGATGCCACCCCTTACAGTGCAGGTCCGCACCCCGCGGAGCCTTCACCGGTCGAGGCTTACCTGATCCAATGTTCAGCTCCTTTAATAAGCGCTCCTTCATAGACGCTGCCATGTTTTTCACCTCCCGATCTATAGAATCACGTTTGAAAATACTTAAATTGCTGCGAAGGCCTTTTTGTGAGGAGCAAGGCTATAGTAAGCTCTTTCAGAATCCCTAGAACGAGATCCGGCATGAGAGCACGAGAGATCTCCCGTTGGGCTCAGCCAGAGAAACAGCTATGGTTGTCTGCTCCTTTAAATAGTCCAAGAATCGCTCTCTTTCATGCCGGTTGTATTTATGGGCACTGCTGACGGCACTATAGATGTTTCCGGTATAAAACCCCAGCTCAAAGAAACTGATGATTACCCCGAGACCATCAAGGTCCTCATCAAATGCCTCGTAGGCAGCATAGATCATCGCAGTGTTCAGCAGAAATGAAATAAGGGCATCCCTTTTTCTGTTGCAGTAAAGGTGGCCCGCGCCTGGAATAATAGCAAGCACGCCCGCCACCGTAGGACTCTTTTCCCTGAGAGGAGTCTTCCCGTCTATCTCGCGTGCGAGCTTGTCCACACGGTATTGCTCCCTGCCCTCAGCCGAAATGCTCTCAAAGCACTTCCGGGCCCTTTGCCACAGGCCCATTTCCAAATACACCCAGCCCTGATGGTAATAGGCTTCATCGAGGATCTCCTGATCTGGAGCAATCGTTATCAGATTGTTCAAACCGGTTAGGGCCGCATCATATCGCCCGAGTAGAACATGCGCCCTGCTAACCCCTATGTATGCTTTGAAGGCATATGCAGTGTTCTCATATTCCTCTATGAGCGCCTCAAACGCCTGTATGGCTTGCTCATACCGTTCACCGCTCAGATATGAAAGTCCGATCTTGTATCGAGCGGCCTCGACCTTTGATGAGTGCGGAAAAAAATAAATGAAGCGCTCATATTCCCCAATAGCCCGATAGTACTCACCGCTTCTGAAATACTGCTCGGCAAATTGAAATTGCTCTTCCGGATCAAGCACAACTTCTCGACCGGCAGACACGGGAATAGCATGAAGCAAGATCAAGACCAGCACAAGTGCCCCTTTTCGTCCGGTGTGGAAGCTCCGGGGCCTACGGGCCATTGTACCACCAGAAATCGTTATTCTCGGGCGGATCATAGCATCTGGGTTTGCCCTGTACCCTTATTTGCGGGGCTAATCGTAGCTCATCCCTGCCACAACGAAACAAGCGATCACAGGTCATCACCCAACCTACAAAAAACCCGTGTTTATTGAAACACCGGATGCTGTACTCCGAGCAGGAGGGATACATGGGGCAGTTCTTGCCGTCGATGGGTGAGATAGTTGATCTGTAGAGCTCGACCAACACCCCGAATGGGCCTCCGGAAAAATCTCCGTGTTTCTGGGAATCCCTGTTGTGGCTATCCTTGCTCCACGGACCTCTCAACGCAGAGGCGCTCACAGACGGAGCAATAAACAAGGAGAGGATAAGGCAGGTAGCTATCACGAAAATGGTGAACTTCAAATGCCAAATCAGATCCAGGTACCGGAATTTCAGAGCCTTTATCGTGCCGCTTGAATTTCGGAGTTGATGTGGCATTTGAGCTTCGACATCTGTCATTTCTGAGTAACTCTCAGAACCTCTTCTACCGTTGTGAGCCCATTGAGCACCTTTGATGCCCCATCCTGGCGGAGGGTCGCCATTCCCCTCTCAACGGCCATATTCTTGATAGCGTTTGAATCAGAGGTCTTCAAGATGAGATTCTTAACCTCATCGTCCAATTCCATCAGCTCGAAAATACCGGTTCTGCCCTTATAACCGGTGTTGAGGCAACCCTCGCAACCGTTACCCCTGTAAATCTTTTTTCCCTTGGACATACCGGGGGTTATGCCAATGTTCTTGAGCGACTCCGCATCAGGCCTATACGCTACCCTGCACCCACCGCAGGTCGTTCTCACCAACCTCTGGGCCAGTATGGCAATCACTGTAGAGGTTACCAGGTAGGGCTCGATACCCATATCAATGAGCCGCGTCACCGCGCTGGCCGAATCGTTGGTATGGAGGGTTGAGAAGACCAAATGGCCAGTTAAGGCTGCCTGAATGGCAATTTCGGCAGTTTCCAAATCCCGTATCTCTCCCACCAGGATCACATCGGGGTCCTGACGCACGATTGAGCGCAGGCCGTTTGCAAAGGTCAGGTTAATCTTGGGATTCACCTGAATCTGCCCGATATTCTCGATCTGATATTCAATGGGGTCTTCGATGGTAATGATATTAATGTCCGGATTGTTGATGGTGCTCAATGCCGCATAGAGCGTTGTCGTCTTCCCGCTCCCCGTTGGCCCTGTAACAAGGATAATTCCATGGGCAGATTTAATCAGCTCACTGAACGTCCCGAGTCTCTCCTCGGGCATACCGAGGTCAGTAAGCCTCAGGAGTACATTGCTCTTGTCCAGCAACCTGAGAACAACGCGCTCACCAAAGGCGGTAGGGATGGTGGAGACCCGGATATCCACGTTCTTATCCCCTATCTTGATCTCAATCCTGCCATCCTGGGGAAGCCGCTTCTCGGCGATGTTCAGCTTAGCCATTACCTTGATTCTGGAGGTAAGCGTTGACTGAATATGCTTAGGCGGGGAGAGCATATCGTAGAGTATGCCATCTAACCGATATCGAACCTTTAGTTTGTTCTGGTAAGGCTCAACGTGGATATCGCTGGCCCTCGCCTTTACGGCCTGAGTAAGCATCAAATTAACGAGCTTGATGATGGGGGCATCGCTCGTATCGTCGAGAAGATCGCCAGTCTCATCTACAGCAGAGAGAATCAAATCCCGATCCACCTCATGCATGTCCTGAATGACCTGTTCAGCTGAATCAGTGCTCATGTCATAGGCAAAATTGATGGCCGATAGGATGGAAGACTGCGGTGCAAGCACCATCTCCGTGCCATCCCACCCGAGGATCAATTTCAGATCGTCAAGGGGTTGAAACGACAGCGGATCATTGACGGCAATATAAGACCCCTCTGGGGTAGCAACCGGAACCATGCGGTATTTTTTCAAAAACTGGATGGGTATCAACTGCGTGAAATCAATACCCATATTCTCCGTCGAGATAGTAGACCGCCATTGCAGGCCAAACTGAATGCCCAGAGCCTTCAGTAAATCCTCCTCGCCGATAGCCCCTCTCTGGATCAAGATTTCCCCGATCCTGCCGCCCTTTTCCCCCTGCACCTCAAGGGCCTCGGCAAGTGCCTGCTCGGTGAGATCACAAATCTCCCTTAGTATTTCACCGATGAGCTTATGTTTCATGGCCTAACCAGGTTCATTTCGCACTCGAATCCGTAACATCACGATTTGGCTTTTCATACAGCTTGATAGCGCCCTCCTTGATGCGTCGAATCTGCTCCCGCTTCTCCTCATAGACCTTCTGGGCCTCTTCCGGATTCTCGATGATATGAGGTGTCAGGAATATGAAGAGGTTGGTCTTGTCCTCAGACCTTGAAGCCGATCGAAAGAGCCACCCAAGCGCCGGTATGCTGCCAAGGCAAGGCACCGTCGTAGAGCCCTGAGTTATGCTCTCATCAATGAGACCGCCGATTACCACCGTGTTTTTGTCCTTGACAATTACCGTGGTCTTGGCCACGCGCTTCAGTGTCGTGGGAAGCCCCACCATGGATTCCTCCTCGACTACCTGAGCTACCTCTTGGGTGATCTTCAGACGAACAAACCTCTCCTGGTTAATCTGCGGCACAATGTTGAGGGTGACGCCCACGTCCTTGAATTCATAGTTGCTGTAGTCTATGCCGGCCTCTGAAGTCTCCTGTCTGGTCAAAAAGGGAATGTTCTTTGCTACCTGAATCTCCGCTTCCTCGTTGTCGGTGGTCAGAATCTGCGGAGTTTGCAGGATACGCACATCGGAGTCACCCTGAAACGCCCGGACCACAGCACCTATGTTGGGAAAGATGATACCGCTAATGTTGATTCCTTCACCCAAGACACCCAACGAGAATCCAGTGGGGAAACTAACGGTACCGGTAGAGGTGACGCCGGGAAAGGCGGCTGTTCCAGAGGTGGAAGCCCCAAATCCGAATATTGCCCTGCCATCATGACTGCCTATCTCTTCAGCTGCCTGCCACTCGACCCCGAGCTCGAATGATTTGTTTACATCGACCTCCATAAGCAAAGCCTCGATGTATACCATGCGCCGGACGATATCGAGCTTTTTGATGACGTCTTCCAAAACATAGTAGTCGTCCTTGTCTGCCGTAATGATAAGTGAGTTGGTGGCCTTATCCGCCACGATCTGCACCTCTTTGGAAATAATGGGGGCCTTTCCCTTCTCGGGCGCTTTTACCTCCTTGGTCGGAATGGCCATCAAGACCTTTACCAGATCCTCGGCATTGGCATTCTGGAGGTAGTATACGTGAATATCCCCCTCTCCTCGCGGGATCTCCCTGTCGAGTAATTCAATAAGCCCTCTAATCCTCAGGGTATCATCCTCGCTAGCCAGTACGATCAGGGAATTAGTTCTATCATCTGCAACAATCCTGCTCGTCTCAGCTACGGGGGCGCCTTTCCTCGCCCTCGTGACCTGCCTTTGAAAGATAATCTCCAGCGACTTCGATAGGTCCGAGGCCTTCGCATGGTCAAGCGGAATGACCGATATCTCCTCTCCAATACCAACCACATCAATCTCCGCTATAATCTTGAGCAGCCGCTTAATATTCGAGAGCACATCGGTTACGATCAACATGCGGGTAGGTGTATATGAAACCATGACGCTGTTTTTGGATATCAAGGGGGCAAAAAGCTTCTTGAGCTCATCGGGATTGGCATAATCCAGTGGAATGAGTTGGGTTACGACCTTGTCCTCAGGGGCGATGGCCTCTTCGCGGAGCCTGGTCTCCACGCTCTTGGCTCGGGCTTCGCGGGCGGGCACAATCTTGATGATATTCCCCGCCGGGACCGTTGTAAATCCGTGAACCTCTAAAACCGATTCAAAAACCTTGTATGCCTCCTTAACCGAGATTTTGGTCGGAGAAATGATGGTCACCTTTCCCCTGACCGCTTTATCCACGACGAAATTCTTGCCGGTCAACTCGCTAATGAACTTGATGAAAAGCACGATATCCACGTTGTCGAAATCGATAGTGACATACCGCTCACCCGGCGCCTCCCTCTTCTGGGTCTTCTCTTCCCGAGCAGCCCGCTTGCCTGGTTGCACCTCCTTTGAAGGCTGGGGAGGCCTCTTTACTTCAGCAGGCCTTGCCGGCGCCGGTCTCTTGATTGGCGCTTTCGGCTCAGGCCCGACAGGGGTAACTCCCTCTTCACCCGAAAGCCGCGCACCCGTCCCGGGCGAGCTCGCTATAAGCAACAGGGCTGCTGCGCAGACGAGGAGGGAAATCCCTCGTGCCATTGAAATAGATTTCATAATGTCCTTCAAATATGTCACCTATTCAGTTACCCCAACGATATCCTTAAAACCGGGTTCTCCCCTCACATTTTGGAGGTCTCGGTCCTCTCGAGCCCACTTCCTTACCGACCTATCAAGAAAAACCGCCTTCCTGAGGTGAGCCAGGCTTTTCATCTTCTCCCCACGAATGGCATGGAGGCATGCCAAGTTATAGTACGGATCGACATAATCCGGGTCTTGCTTAATGGCATTCTCAAAGCTCTTTTGGGCCTCTGCATAGTCTTGGTGCTTCATGTGAAGTACGCCGAGGTCATTCATCGCGAAAACGGAGCCCGGATCAAGCACCAGCGCTTCCTGATACAGCCTCCTGGCTTCCGCAGAACGGCCAACCCTATGGAGGTCCTTCGCCCTCTCATAGCATGCCTTCGCCCTTTGCAAATCATCAGGTCCGGACTGTGCTTCGGCGCTCACCGGTTCAGGCGTGGCAATGCTGTTTTTGCCCTCAAAATCCAACCACGAATAAAGGCCAAAAGCAAGCAAAATAAGGGCGACGGGGATCAACCACAGCGATCGGTGAGAAAAAAACGTCCGCCTTCGCACCGAGGCCGAAAAGGAGCCCCGGTATGCCGGATGCCGGGCATCCTTTTCCTTTTGTGCCTTGAGCAGTGCTCTGTGTATGTAGCTCATATCAATCCGAAGCCTGATACAGCAGGGCTTTGGTTCTGGGACCCACGATCCCATCAGGCTTCAATCCAAAAAGCGCTTGAAATTTCGTGATGTTTTGAAACGTTAGATCGTCAAAAACACCCGTCATCTCAACTGGATAACCCATCTTTTCCAGTGTCTGTTGCACCTCCAGCACAGGGGTGCCGCTCATCCCCTTCACCAATGTAAGGCTTCGGTTTTCATACGGATACACCCAGGAAACCCTCTGACCCTGGTGGCCTTGCAGAAACTCCCTGGTCACCGGCTTTGCCTGGCCCTTTGCATCTATGATCATGGCTCCGTCGGAAGTCATTTCCTGGATGAGGAGGTAGCGAGGGGATGGTCTCGAGCCGGAGGCCGTAACCGGCGATACGCCGCCCGGCGATCCAGTGGTCTCATCCAGGAGAATCCGAAAGGGCTTTCTAAATCTGCTGTAAGTTTCAATTTCGGTATTGAATGGAAACAGCCCCACGTGAACACTATCTCCAGCATACTGGCCTCCGTTGTCTTTCTCCTTGTAAAGTCGGAACAGGCCTGCGAGGCTTGCCTGCTCATCGAGAAACAAACTCGGCGCTTGTGTTCCGGGCACCGGAACTGAAACTTTAGGTGCCATGTCGGATGATGACAGATGCGCTATTCGTTTACCGGGAACCAACTCAAGGACATCTACCTTATAAGCCCACAGGAAAAACCCCGCTAAAGCGATCAGTAAAACCGCAACTGCAGGAAGCAGCTTTAGCACTTTTTTGGGCCAAAAACTAACGCCCATCTCCGGTGCAACAGCGCCCCTCATATCCCCGATCGCCTTCTTTACCGTGCCCAGAGATATGCTGAATTCGTCTTTCGCATAAGCGACGAGCAGTGAGCGGTCACATACCGCGTTGATCCGCCTTGGATTTCCTTGAGAATACCTATAGATTTCCTTGAGGGCACCGTCCGTGAATTTCACATTTCCCCTTCCCCCTCCAACCACCAATCGGTGTTCAACATAGCCTTGGACATCGCTTCGATCCAGTGGTTTGAGCTCGTAGCGCACGGTAATGCGCTCATCAAGTTGCTTTAGGGAGGGATTTGCAAGAAGCTCTTTCAGCTCGGATTGCCCCACGAGAACGATCTGTAAAAGCTTCTCCCTTTCTGTTTCCAGATTTGAAAGCATCCGTATCTGTTCAAGGACCGTCAGCGAAAGATTCTGGGCCTCGTCAATGAGCAGAACCGCGTTGCCTCCCTGGCTGAAAATCTCAAGCAGAAACTGATTGAGTTTGTCGATATACTCCTTTTTTGTTTTGATCGCCGAATCCAGGCCAATGTCAAACTCCTGATTTACGATCTCGAGCAGCTCAGTGTCTGAGATAAACGAATTAAATACCAAGGCGTTCTTTACCGACCCGTCCAACTGCCCAAGCAGGGCCCTCGACAGCGTAGTCTTGCCAGTGCCAATGCCCCCTGTAATGGCGATGAATCCCTTTCGCTCGTTGATTCCGTAAAGCAAGTGGTCAAGGGCCTCCCTGTGGTACCTGCTCAGAAACAGATACCGTGGATCCGGAGTCAAATTGAAGGGATTCTCCTTGAAACCGTAGAACGATGTATACATGGAAGGCTTACCTGAATTGGTAATTGATTATCTTCTCCTCACCATTCCTCAACACCTGCAACGCAACGCGTGATCCTGACTTGAGTCTCTCATAGACATCCAAAACGTCATCGGGGCTCCTGATAGCCCTGCCATTAATCCCCTGCACAATGTCGCCGTCCATCAGGCCGAGCCTTGCAAACAACGAACCCGACTTAAGATTACTAACGGTGAGGCCATCGGCCTCACCATCGGTGAAGTGGGGCCGTATCCTCACCTGTGACAGCAACTGATGCACGTCCCTTAAGGACTCCTCCACCTCTGAACTGCTGACTACCACGGTAGACTCCTCTTCACCGTGCGCTGCGGACGGGTGTTCAACAGGGGCCTCACGTCTTGACGAAACCTCCTCCTCCATCGTCAGGATTTCATCCTTATCGCCAACCCGTAACACCACCTTACCTCTCAATATTCTCTTGACTGTAGCTCCTCGCACGCTATCTCCCACCCTATAGAGGCCCTGCTTTCTCTTGTCGCGCTCCTCAATAACTGCAAGGCCCTGTTCTTCAGTCTCCACGACAGTGCCCAAAAGAGCTACGTTCAGGGAGGTGGGCTCTAAGCCTTCGATCTCACCCACCTCTGCCGTTTCCCCTGCTACCTCCTCTCCAGAGCTAAAGATATTCCTTTGGCTGATTGGGCTATAGTAGTTGATTGGCAATCTTCCCTGGTCTCTCGCTTCGTGCAGCTCGGACATCGATGCTTTTCGGGTGGGAGCACCGCGCAGATGGCCTGTGGTCACAAGGTAGAAGAGGTTTACCCCGATAAAGATAGTAACGGCTCCTGCTACCAAGTTGAAAACAATCATTAATCGCTGAGACATGGTAAATGTCAGGTTACATGAATGTAAGTGTGGGTTTTTCTAGCGTTCCGCGAATGCTAAAGGGGAGCGTTCCCTTTCTCAGCTTCCGTCTCAGAAATTTCAAAATACCCTCGGCTCCTTCAGCCTTCTCGAAAAATGCTGCGAACGGCTCAATGCGTCCCTTCAGATCAAGCCTGCTCTCTTGCAGCTCTTTCCTCAACCGTATCGTTCCTGAAAGAGAACCTTTCAGCAACGGGCCCTCCAACTCAAAACGCATAAGGTTTAACATATCCCCTTTGAGGGCCATTCCAATGGTGAGCTCATTATACTCAACGGACTCCAGGGTTAGAATGGGAGAAAGCAGCTCAATCTTACCGTCCACCAGCTCAAGCGACGCCTCGCCGGCGCCATTCAACGGGCTTTCACGCGTGCCGCTGTAGGAAACGGTTCCGTTGAGAATTCCGTCAACAGATCTCCCCACCAAATTCCTTAGGTGCTCATGTTTGCCAATTCGAATCGCTTCAAATTCGATTTTCGTCCTAAACCGGCCATCCCTGTCAGTCGTTTCGTAGTCCGTACAACCCGTTATTCGGCCTCCGTAGGTTTTGCAGTTGAAACACCAGGCCCAGTTTCCCTTCAATAACGATGTTGGCACAGGTCTCACGACAACACTATTAGCCGTGAACAGCATTTCCTTAGGCCTGTCCAGGAATGAGACCTTGGTTTGACCACATCGTAAGCTATATGGTGGCCATGGTTTTATCCGGTCAACGGAGACCATCAGTGGTGGAGTGAGATCCTGCGCCCTCATCTGCAGATAATCCCTGATCGCATCTGAGGGAAACAGAACATAGAGAAAAACACCTGTCACAACGACGCAGTAAACTGTGTACCCGATCCATTTTCTGTTCTTTGAGAAGAACGTCGTCACGGTAACATCTCTCACGTATGCCGAGGGATTACTGCACGGTTAATACCTGCAAAATCGCATCGAGCGACCCTGCCTTCCTTTGGTTCTGCTTAATCGAGATTCTTTTGATGCTCACCGCCTTTTCGGGTGACTCAATGCGATACAGATACCCGGTTACCTGCTCTAGGCTCACCGCCTCCAACTTCATCTCAACAAGGGACTCCTTGTAAGGGCCAGAACCCGTGGAAACAGATGGCTTCATATACTTGATCTTCTGCTTGACATCCGCATCGCCTGCTTCCTTTTCCAAGAAGGAGAAAAGCGTAAACCCCCTCTCCCGGTTGGTAAGAATCTGCTCTATTCCCTGAGAGCCCTTTCGGTACCTCCGATACTCAGAGCTCAACTTGACAATCTCCTCCAGTCCTTTTTCCTTTGCCTCCACGCCCCTCTTAACCCTCCTTCTGGCCTCAAAGAAGGGTGAGATCGCAAGCTGAAACAGGAGAAAAAGCGCAATCAAGAGCGCCGCGCCATATACGAAATACCGTTCTCGTCTCGCAAGTTTCATATTTGCCCTATGAGCCTCATTGCTTTTTCTTCTGCATCTTTATCTCAAACTGCACGCGCTTTCCGGAGCGGTCAAGATTGGCGGAGCTAATGGTCACCCCACTGTAATACGCAGATGCCTCCAGCCTTCGCTTAACAATGTCCACGGTGTTAAAGGTATCAGTAATCCCCTTTATCTTTACCGCCTCTGGATCAACCACCATACTGTTCACGGTAACATCTAGGGATCTCGGAATTCTGAGGGAGATATCCCGCAGCAGGTCAATAGCCCTCTCATCTCCACTAACTCCGGGCAACGAAAAGGTTGATTTCTCGAGTTCCGCTATCTTGGCCTTCATTTGCTGCACCGGATCTACTATCCTCCTTTCTTCAGGAAATACCTGTGTGTATACAGCCCTGATCTCTTTATCCAGCATTCGATACTGCCTTGTCAGCAGATAATAGTCGACACCGAAATACGCAATTAAAAGGGCGAGGATCACAATCCCGAAAGCGGCAATCTTTCGGATCTCCTTGCCGAGCCAGAACGTTTTCTTTCTGATCTCAAATTCCTCTGTTCTGAAGTTAAAACCCATGCCCCTTTTTGTATCTCGCAGGGCAAGCGCAAGGGCCCCATTCATGAGGGCAGGCTCCCATAGCTGTGCTACATCCTCTTCCATATGCACTCGAGCGTCTTTTGCCACGTTAATGCTCTCAACCGGAATATCAAGGAACTGCTCGAGGTACTGCTCTGTACCGGGATGATCTGCCCCGCTTCCCGTAATAAAGACCCTCTCCGGCTTTACCGTCTTACCTCTCTGGGCTTCGAATCCATGGAGTGTATTGCTGATATGCATACAAAACGCCTTGAACCATGCTTCAAGACGCTGATCTGTCTGGCCATACACCTGACCATCTGCTGATGCAGTTACACGGGCCTGAGGCTTGAGAGCATCATCAAACGAAAGGCCTCTGATCAGGGCTATTCGTCTATCAAGATAGAGAACCATCATGGCTTGCTTGGAACCCATCTCGAGCAGAAGCCCGTTATCAGGGACGGCTGGTTGCCTCAACAACCACAGGGCCGTCGGCACACCCCTGATATCCAGGATGTCTGGATCAAGTCCATACTCTTTGAGAAGCGTGAGATGCTGTCCTACATAGGCTCGCTTTACTGAGGCAGCCAAGATCTCAGCCTGATCCCCCTGATCGACAATGGTAAAATCAACGAGCAAATCCTGGATTGGAAAAGGGACCATAGTCTCAATACTGAAGGCGATCGTCTGTCTTATCTTTTTCGTGTCCTTAAAGGGCATCTTGATATTTCGGTATGATGCCCGCTCTCCGCCGAGGGCGCTCATGCAGGTATCAGCAGTAAGATCCATTTGTTCGCCCAGCTCCCGAAATGCCTCACTCACTCCAGCGGCTTCGTCAATCGTGACACGAGACCAATCGGTTATGCGATACCCCCTTATTCCCCCTTGCACCCGGACGGCTGCAACTGAATCGCCATTGATGTCGATGCCGAGAATCTTACCTGGCATACGTAGTCTCTTTTCCCTCGATATGGCTATCTTGGCTGACCTGGTTTCTCTACACCATTACTCAACCCTGAGGGACAGGATCTTGACCGTTTTCTCATTTCGTTCCACCGCTCCCGTTATCCGCTTACGCATTGGCTCCTTTCGCCCCTCCGATACAATCTCGAAATGGGTACTCGAAGTCGTGAGCAAACTATCCGGGATATTCACGTCACTCATACCGGGAACCTTCTTGTACCACGCCGCATCTGACAGGTCATTGTCTTCATCGTCGCGGTATGCAACCATGGCCTCAACGAGATCTTCATCGATTCTGTCCGAGAGAGCTTGCAACACCACGGGATCTGCCGTATTGATATTGATCCTGCCGGCCCCGTACGGGCTTAGGTATGGCAGTATGCCCGGTTTTTCAGCGGAACCGTACAACAGCTCCTGCGTTATGCCCCTGACGAGCCCAAGCTCTTCCAGGAATTCCAGGGGCGCATTTTTGCAACGATAGGGCTTTTCCAATCCCTGGTAGTAAGAGTCCTCCGCCCCGAACCGGGTCACCTCATTGTCTGAGTCGATCCAGTCCTTTAGGGCATCAACGATATTTTCCGCCTCATCAGGCTCAAGACCAAACTCAGGGGAATTGAGGAAGCGCAGCAGAACGTCTTTCTGCACCTCATTGTACTTTCCCTTGTCGTCAACGAGTTGGTTGATCTGAATTCCCCCTGAAAGGTCTCTAATCTCAACAAAAACCTTGCCCTCATCAAACAAGATAGCAGCGCTCTCAGATAAGGCAGCGGACTGCGCCCATAGCTCCCGCAGGGTATCCACGTTCCCTGAGAAGCGGTCCTCGTGCAGCACCGCACGGGCGCCGTCAAACCCCGACCTCGCGATACAACCAAGCTTGATGCCGTCGGACAAATTAGCAGCTGCGTAAAGGTTCGCCCGCATTGAGGTGTTGAAATGGAGCGTCAACGAAACGATAAGGCCCACGATCAGGATCGTAAGAATCAGCGCAATGCCCCTCCTGTTGTTAATGAACCCTACCATGAATACACCTGCCCGGTCGGAAGTACAACACTCGTCATAAACGTAAGGGGAAGGTTTGGATGTAGCTCATCGAAAAACTTGAGCGACAGTGTAACCCTTCTCGGTACCTCGCCCTTGAGCCCTTCCGAGCTTGAATCCCAGCTCTCCCGCACCTCATCATCCTCGCCATGGTAGGTAAAGTCAACCGACAAGAGCCCCTCACACAGCACCAATCCACCGATCTCCTCAGTCAGGGCGCTGGGCACCTCAAACAGCGCCCTCTCGGCCCGATAGAGAACGAAATCCTCACCTCCATCGCTCTCTCGGACATAGTACGTTATCTCAGCTGCTCCGTGATCCTGCTCTTGCCCGCTAAACTCCACCTGAGCCCTTGAAATGAACCGAAGCGAATCAGCGCTCCNNCCATCGATTTCCTCATCCGTACCTATGAATTGGTATGGGGACTCGGTGCCCTCCTCGGATATCCCTGCCGAGGGCCTCCCTGATACATAAAGGGATTGAAGATCTTCGAGCATCCTCTCCATTGCAATTCTGGCCATGCTGTACATTTCGGCCTGAGATTCGGTCTCATCTACAAGGCGGAACGTTCCGGTAGAGGACGCATAAATCGTGCTGAGCACAACGGCGAAAATGACTATAGCAACAAGCAGCTCTAGCAGCGTAAAGCCCTTTGTGTTCGCTGTGTTCATTCGGTTACTGGGGCTCACTGGTTCATGTAGCTTTGGGTACAAACCGGTATAGTCTGACCCGGTATTGATATGATTTATGCTCTCCCCATGAGACGACCAAATCAATCTGTTTGAGATAATCCAAGACCTCTTCTGCCCCTAAAAACCCCACATCGCTCACGGTAAGCTCCCAGCGATAGTCCGGAAAATCCTCTCCGAAATCTCCGGAATTGGAAATCAGCTCCTCAGGACTCGCTGCCTCTACCTCCGCCATTTTACTCTGTGCCAGCAGTGCCGCCGTGGTATTGAACTTCGCCTCACTGGCAAGCGAGAGGCTTTGAGACTGTGACCCCAACACCGCCACCAAGGCAATGGCTATAATGGCAATGGCAATCATCACCTCGAGCAGCGTGAAACCGGAATCCCTCCTCATCTCCTCCTCTCGCTACATGATCGTGACATCAATATATTTTTCGTAGAATTTCACCGTTCCAAGAAAAGGGCTCAGCTCCAGAGTATATTCCCTGCCATCATCGGCGCCGAGATGGATCACCGTTTGCTCAACATACCCCTTTTTGCTCACGTAAAGATCGACTTCGCCACGAGCCTGCTTTCCCTTCCCCCGGCACCATATATCCAGCACTCTGACCCCTCGGGGAAACTCAAGGGCTCTCTGTTGTGCCATNGCGCTTTCATCTTCGTCCATACCATCGTGCTCTATCCACAGGCGATTCGACTCGAGGTCAAAGTGTANAACGTGTATCTTCTGCAGTCTGATAGCCTCGTTTCTCACCTCTTTTACCGAACCGACGATCTTCCGTGTCGTTGACTTCAACTCATCGGTTATCAGGGCATGGTGAAATCGGGGAATACTGAGCCCGAGAAACAGACCGAGTAGGGCTATCACGGCCGCGAGTTCAATCAAGGTATACCCCGCTTCGTCCTTGTCTCCTGACTTACTCAAGCTCCCAGTTATTGATGTCCGCATCCTCATTCTCACCACCGGGCTCTCCATCGCGAGCATAGGAAACGAGGTCAAAGTCCCCATGAATGCCAGGGGAAAGATAGACATAATCATTGTCCCATGGGTCCTTGGGAACCTTCGCCTTCTCTAAGTATCCCCCCTCCCTCCATGCCTTTGGAAGTACGCCAACTGCAGGAGGCTCCACGAGGGCCTGGAGGCCTTGTTCCGTACTGGGATATATGCCATTATCCAGCTTGTAGAGCTTAAGTGCAGTCTCCAGTGTCTCCATCTGTACCCGTGCCTTGGTGCGCCGGGCCTCCTCCGGTTTACCCATAATGCGCACGCCGACGTACCCGACCAAGATACCCAAGATGATAATAACCACCATGAGTTCTATCAGGGTAAACCCCCGATGATCTAAACCCCTTATGAACATCCCTTTGCCCCCTTTACTGGTTCCATAGCGCTCCATTGAGAAAACTATGTTTTTCGCTTCCTTCACAAACCTGACTTTCGGCTGTGGCCTTTAGCGGATAATCTGGCTCATCTCAAGTATGGGCAACAGTATGGAAAAAACAATAAAAGCCACAACCACGGCCATTACCAAAATCATGACTGGCTCCAACATCGAGGTTAAGGCCATGATTCGCGATTCTACCTCTCTTTCTTGCGTATCCGCAATCTTATGCAGCATTGCCTCAAGCTCCCCGCTCTGCTCACCCACCGATATCATCTGTACGGCGATAGATGAAAACCACGGGCTCTGTGAAAGCGAACCGGCAAGGCTCTGGCCCTCTTGAATATCCCCTACAGACCTGTCAATGACCTCTTCAATAAGGGAATTATCGACAATTTTACCCACAATCTGAAGGCCCGTTACCAGCGGAACGCCGCTCTGCAGAAGGCTCCCTAGGGTTCTTCCAAACCGAGCAAGGGTGATTCTTTGGTTGAGAGGCCCAAGAAGGGGAAGGCTGAGTCTGAGCTTATCCCAGAAGTGTTGGACCCGAGGCCTTCTCTTGATGTTCCTAAACGCCAAAATGGCAACAACAATACAAAGCGCGATAACCCACCAGTAGGAAGACAGGAAATCGCCCACCTTGATGAGCACTACGGTAGGCAGAGGCAGCGCTTGCCGCATCTCCGAGAAAATCCGCGTAATATTCGGCACAATAAAGGTAATCAGCACAAACAGCACAACGGCGCCAACGAAGAACATGAAGATCGGATAGGCCAGGGCCGCCCTAAAACGGCCCCTGAGCGCCTGTTGATGTTCGCCGTGTTCTGCCAGACGATCCAAGACCACATCCAGGGACCCCGAAGCCTCTCCTGACTGAACCATATTCACGTACACATTTGAAAATATCCTCGGATGTTGAGATAGAGAGAATGCCAGGCTGTTTCCCTGGTTAACGGACTCCTTGATTTGAGCTACAACCCGCTTAAACTGGGGATTGCTCATCTGGGCAATGATGGACTCAAGCGATCTCACAAGTGGAACTCCGGCTCCCAACAGCGTTGACAGCTGTCTGGTCATCGCTGAAACTTCCCCTGACTTGACCCCCCTCACGATTCTTAGCAAAGAGCCAGGGCCAGTGGGAACGTCGCGAGCCTTAGAGAGCGTCTCCTTCACCTCAACTGGAAAAATCCCTGAGCTCCTCAGTTTCTCACGGGCCGCCACGTCACTTTCCGCATCGAGGATGCCCTTCAGGGTCTTTCCAGAGCTATTCAGACCTCTGTATTCATAAACTGGCATATTCTGCTGTGGTAAATCTCTGTCAGGTTAGTGGGGAGAATTTCCAAATGAAGGCAAGAGCGACGAGAAGCACACAAACCAGCACACTCCGCTACTAATCCATTGAGCAGAAGCGGCCAATATGATTCGAATTTCGCTAACATAGCTCAATCGTCGATATGTTAGCAATACCGCTTTCCTATGTCAACTTATGTTCACAGGGGGGTTAGCGTATCAAGAAAGGGCTTTATTGGATGGGGCAGAATGAGCTTTTTGAGGGCTTTTTTCGGGGCTTACTTTGAAGGAAGAGGTGTG
>JGI24422J19971_10000805_pt1 | contig 18187 bp, 11 predicted proteins | sample DeeMarSWOR152_54_FD_19971 | JGI IMG/M metagenome (IMG submission 19971) | reverse complement strand
GAGGTAAAACATATTGACCTTCCCCAGGAGATGCAGCGGGCCATGGCCAAACAGGCGGAGGCTGAAAGGGAGCGGAGGGCAAAGGTCATCAATGCCGAAGGCGAGTTCCAGGCCGCAACCAAGTTAAAGGAGGCAGCCCAGATGATCCAAGATTATCCCTATGCCCTCCAACTGCGGTACCTCCAAACCCTGAGGGAGGTTGCAGCTGAGAGCAACTCACGAACCCTCTTCCCGATACCAATTGATCTGTTTAAACCATTTATGAGAACGGATACTGCAGAGTAGCCACAGGGTAGGCCAGATTCTCTTAGTCAGGCAACCATATATCCTTAAACCACTGCTGAATCAGGGGAGGGGAGTGAAAAGGGAAGCAACAAACATAAAATGGCGGAGAAGCCTTTTCTGACAGCGTGAGAGGGGTACCTTGAGTCGAACCGACTTAATCCAACTGGAGGGGGTAGTAGTCAGGGTTCTGGGTGGAAGGATCTTAGAAATTGAATGTGAGGATAACCTTACTGTCAGGGGTGTTCTTTGCGGTCGGATGAAAAAAAGCAGGATTAAGGTAGTAAAAGGTGATCGAGTTCAGATAAGAGTCTCACCATATGATACCTCCCATGGATTAATTACCTGGCGTTTTAAGTGATAGACGGATAGCGAGAACCGCTCGAAGTTCAAGTTGTTCCGAAGGGATTGCGGCTTGACTTCACTTTTCATGTGTGCCCCCATTTCCGCGCCGTGTCAATCCCCTGTGTCTTGCGGGGTCAGCACATTTGTGAGCAGGACGTGAGGCGCCATGGTTCAACCAGAGCTTTCCGCCAATGCGATACGGGTGCTGGACGCGGGTTATCTTCGAAGGGACGCGGAGCGCCGTGTAGCTGAAACTCACCAATATCCTTGAATTCATTCGGAAAGAATGTCCCCTCGATCTGGGAAGAAACCGAATGTTTAGAACTACCAATTTGCAATTCCACTTTTCATGTGCTATGAGGGCTTTTTAGCTCTGCCCAGCCACATTTGTTCCTTCCATATGGAGTGCGTTTTGGTTTACTCTCCTTCGCCAGAACTCGACCTTCGTAGCCGAAGCGCTTACTTCGGCGGAGCAGGTTGCCCCGTTCTTTAGGGCGGGGAGGCTTCACTCTTGAGGCGATTCCAAATCATCGACCGACCGAATCTTTGAGGAACATTTCGCTTGGGCAAGAACCCTAGACATTAAGATGTCAAACAGGGCGACAGTGCTGGAAAGAGAGGGGATGTGCTGAAACATCGTAATTGCGACAAAGCCTGGAGGGAGTTCCACATCTCCCGCAAAGCGAGGGACCGCTATCAGTTTGATCAGACCCTCTTTGCGACTAATGGCAATGTCATCTTCGCTAATCTCCGCGCTGCCCTGGTGTTCGCACAGAAGATGAACGACAAGCGTGATCTGGTGCGATTCCCCGAGCAGACGGTGAAGGCGGGCCAGATCAACGCCATGGGCTTGATCGACGAGATTCTCCACTACATTCTCGCTCAATATCGGGATCAAAAGAACCCGGATGCCATGGCCAAGGCACTGGTGTGGTTGGATGCTCGGCTCGGGAAAGACGCTGTGGACAAGGCTCTCCATAAGTTCACCGATGCCTTTCCACCGATCCGCGTGTATCGCAGGGAAATGACAGGCGGCGAATACCTCGCTGGCGAGACCCATGGGACACCCAATCGACAGATACTGTTAGAAGAGCTGCTCCTGCTTTGGCTTGAGAACATGAACCCAGCCTTTGCGCCGCATCTTGAGCTCTTCGACGACGCCGAGTTGGAAGAACAGACTTGGTATGTCACCGTGCTCACGGAGCTCCACGCCTTTTTCGAAACCCAACCCACATTCGGCCCGGATAATCAGAACCAGGTGGATATGCTCCGCAGCCCAAGTATTGCCGTGCCGCACTCCCTATCGGGCCAGCTAGAGCATATGCTGATGCGCTGGGGGCCTCTCCTGGGGAAGTATCTATACCGCTTGTTGGCGAGCCTGGATTTGATCAAGGAGGAAGAAAAACCTGTCTTTTTCGGTCCGGGCCCATCCCTGGTGCCCATCTATGGCAAGGGCCTAGATGAGCCGGAGCGTTTTAGCCCGGACAGAGATTGGATGCCCAGGGTAGTGCTCCAGGCCAAGAATGCCCACGTATGGCTGGATCAGCTCTCTCGAACCTATCAGCGCTCCATTACGAGGTTGGACCAAATCCCCGATGAGGAGCTGGATAAACTTGCAAGACGGGGATTTACAGGCCTGTGGCTCATCGGCCTGTGGGAGCGAAGTGCGGCGTCGCAGCGCATCAAGCAGATGTGCGGTAACCCGGAGGCGGTAGCCTCGGCTTACTCGCTCTTCGGGTATGAGATAGCGCGGGATCTGGGTGGGCCAGAGGCGCTCAACAACCTGAGGGAGCGAGCGTGGCAGCGCGGCATCCGCCTGGCCAGCGACATGGTCCCCAATCACATGGGTATCGACTCCAGATGGCTCATCGAGCACCCGGACTGGTTCCTTTCGCTGGACTACAGTCCATTCCCAGCTTACAGCTTCAATGGTCCCAACCTCTCCTGGGACGGTCGGGTGGGAATCTTCTTGGAGGATCACTACTACGACCGATCGGATGCCGCGGTCGCTTTCAAGCGGGTAGATTTCTGGACGGGTAGCGAGAAGTTCATTTACCACGGCAACGATGGCACCAGTATGCCCTGGAATGATACTGCCCAGCTGAATTTCTTGAATCCCGAAGTGCGAGAAGCCGTAATCCAGACGATCCTCCACGTGGCGCGGCAGTTCTCTATTATCCGCTTCGATGCGGCGATGACGCTGACCAAGCGGCACTATCAGAGACTGTGGTTCCCCGAGCCCGGCACAGGCGGTGCCATTCCCTCCCGAGCGGAACACGGCCTCACCCGGGAGCAGTTTGAGCAGGCCATGCCGGTTGAATTCTGGCGAGAGGTGGTGGATCGTGTGGCTCAGGAGGTGCCCGACACCCTCTTGCTGGCAGAAGCCTTCTGGTTGATGGAGGGCTATTTCGTGCGCACACTTGGCATGCACCGCGTCTACAATAGCGCGTTCATGAACATGTTGCGCGACGAGGACAACGCCAAGTATCGCTCAGTAATGAAGAACACCCTGGAGTTTGACCCCGATGTGCTCAAACGCTTCGTGAACTTCATGAACAACCCGGATGAGCGCACTGCGGTGGATCAGTTCGGCAAGGACGACAAGTACTTCGGCATCTGCACGATGATGGTCACCCTGCCGGGGCTTCCCATGTTTGGACATGGGCAGATCGAGGGCTTTGCCGAGAAATACGGCATGGAGTATCGCCGTGCATACTGGGAAGAACTCCCTGACTCTTACCTTACAGACCGGCACGAGCGGGAGATTTTTCCTTTAATCCATCGGCGTCATCTCTTCGCCGACGTGAGGGATTTCGTCCTCTACGACTTTTGGACTACTGAGGGGTACGTCAACGAGGACGTTTTTGCATACTCGAACCGCTGTGGAGATGAATGTGCTCTTGTCGTGTATCACAACAAATTCGCGGAGGCCCGGGGGTGGATCCGCAGTTCAGTCGGGTTCGCGGTCAAAAATCCGGACGGCACAAAGCGAATCGCCCAGCGCACGTTAGGTGAGGGCCTAGCTCTGCACCAAGATGAGCGCTCTTTTACGATCTTTCGTGACAATGCGACGGGGTTGGAGTACATCCGGAGCAGCAAAGAGTTGTGCGAACGCGGGCTCTACGTTGAACTGGGGGCATATAAATGCCATGTCTTTCTCGACTTCCGCGACATCAGCGATAATGAGTGGCGCCATTACGAGCACATTGCAGCATACCTGAACGGACGTGGTGTGCCGAGTGTCGAGGCGGCACGGCTGGAGATCCTACTCCAACCGGTCCATCATCCCTTCATGGAATTAGTCAACGCCGACGTTTTCCATCGATTGATGAGGGGTCGGATAACCAAAGCTCGTGCCCGCCCTGACGAGGGGGTTTTGGAGGAAGTGGAAGCCAAAATGCAGGCCCTGATGCACGGAATCAAGGGATTTGCCGGCGGGCAAGGCGACGAGGCCGCAATCGCGAGGGAGGTTCGCGCACAATTGTCAGCGGCACTGCGGCTGCCCGTGCTGATGAAAGGTGAGATCGGCGAGTACCTGCGAACGAATCTCAAAGATGACGCAGCAGCATGGGGCGTGCTCTTCGGTTGGTTGTTTGTGCACGGTCTCGGAAAGACGGTGGCAGAGATCGGCTTCGAAGAGCATAGCCGGAGCTGGCTCGATGAATGGCAGCTCGGGCGGCTGCTGGCCGGTGTATTGCGGGACTTCGGCCTGGGCGAAGGAGCGGCCGAGTATGCGGTCACGTTAGTCAAGCTCCTCGCCGCACACCAGCGCTGGTTCGAGAGAGGGCCGGCGGTTGATATGTTCGAGGTACTGTCGTCGCTATTCAGAGACAATGATGCACAGCGAGCCTTGCAGGTGAATCGCTACCAGGACACCCTGTGGTTTAATAGGGAAGCCTTTGAGCAGATCATTTGGTGGATGTTCGTCATCGCAACTGTGGTCTGCAGTTCAAGATCTCCAGACCGACCAGCGGCAGAGATCCCAACCCTCTGGGAAACAGTGAATAAGTTGCGGCAGGCGTCGGAAGCCTCCGGCTACCAGGTAGAGAAACTTTTGGGGGCAGTGATGGGGAGCCAAGAGGAAGTTCCCGGATGATATAACTCGCTTCGCGCGGCAGAGCGGGTTGAATCTCTTGTTTCGCGTGAACACGCAAAACGCGTGTCGAAATCCATCATGAAGGGAATTACGCACGGGTCATAATCAACACTGATTGAGGCTGGTGAAGCACAGATGCTGGTTTGGCTCTCTGGTGCTGTGATTGCACAGAGCGACACCTCTCGCCATAACGGCTTAAAGGCAAGGGATCCTTTCCGGTTTTGAGCACTCAGGGGAAAAAGATTGGGGCACAAGGAACGGTTGTCTTCCTCCTTACCGTGTTGTTGCGGCGGTGTATTTCCCTAGTACCTGTTTGAATTCGTTTGCGGCTGCGGGCACTTCCCTTAGTTTATTGGTGAAGATATCAGCTGGGGTTATACCTATTTTGCCATAGAAGGCCGCGTTGGACTTATTGTCAATCTGTAGAGCGGCTCCTTCCAGGGCAACTCCGGCGAATAAGCCTCGACTTCTCGAGTAGGAGTAAATCTCCGCCTTGAGTTGCAAGTCGGTAGCTGCTTCGGCCTGACGACCAACCGCACCTGCTGCTACGGCTGCATCGGCCCCAAGCGTAAATTTACCCTTCATTATGCCGTCTATGCTCTTCCTGCTCTTGAATACCAGAATGACATCGGTTGACTGGGCGCCAATCTGATACCCAACGCTTCCGCCAGTGAGGGATACAAAGGATGGATTGCTCCATCCACCCTCTTTTTCGCGCACAACCAAAACGCCCCACCCATAGCGACCTCCAACCACTAAGCTGGCCTTGACAACAGCCGGAATGACAGCCACTCCGTAAGCATTCTGTAACAGGAGCGGCGCGATGCCCTTTTCCGGGATGGCCATGAGCTCGGTAAGCACTTCGGTAGCCGCCTCCACTTTTTCCACTTCCTTGCCCCCTGCTTCAACTGTGTTACACGCCAAACACAGGAGAAAGAAGCCTGCTAGCACAATTACCATTGATCGTAATTTCATTGCTGTTATCCTCCTTATCTCAAGTGTGATCTTGTTCAGCATTTCAGAGTATTAGCCTGGGCCCTGTCTACCCGACGTCGCTGCGAGACAAGGCACGGATTAGTTGTCAGGAGGGAAAATAGAAACAGGCCTAATTATATTTTAGCCGATTTTCTGCCATATTTAAAAGGCAAATCATGCCATATTCTGACAGCTAGATTTTGAAACCCATCAGAAACTTGCCCGATGATAACAAAACGCACAGGTACTGAAGACAGATGCTCCTCCCTGGAGACGGAATCCAGCGTCTAAATCAAAAGAGATTGCCTGTCAAGGCCGGTGGAAGCCTAAATGGAGAATGGCAGCTCCCGGAAGGAGAGAAGGCAGCGCCAGGGTCAATGGAGGCGAACATGGAGGTGACGATCTACAAACCGGACTTTACAATGAGATATGGAAAACGGCTTGCTCCTTCTACTGTTCTGGATTACGTGAAGCAAGAATATACGATAGATGAGAACCTTACCGAGCGAGATATCAAAACCCATCATGAAGGGGATTACGAGCGGGCCATAATCGAGAGCAATTAAGGCGGGCTCGGACTTGCTGGCTTTAGAGGGGGGCGAAGAATCGAGATCAGCGAGGTTATCAGAGGTGATCTGCAGCAATGAAACACCACGTGACTGACAGGCAGCTTCGAGCAGCACAACAAAGTCGTGGTCGTATTCCCAGTTCCCTGCGAGGCACAAATTGTAACTATTCACGGTAGTTTTCTATTGGGATGGGTGAGGGGATAGTCGATGGATGCTTTTCACTTGGCAATTACCCCCTTTACGCCGCCCGAGACTAAGGTCGCAATGTTGGCCAGGATCCGGGGGACCGCAAGCCCGCCGGGGCAGGCAAGGTACTTGGGCACCCATTCAGGATCGAACTTTTCCTTATACTGCCGTAATCCCTGGAAATTATAGAAGTGCTCTCCATGCCGGAAGATGTATGCTCCAGCGCGGTTCCAGAGGGGAGCAAGCCCATGGTCCTGAAGCCCGGACAGCGGCGCCATGCCCAGATTAAACCACCCGTATCCCTCTGCCTTGCCCCACAGCATGAGTTGAACGAAGAGGTACTCCATGACCCCGTGAGGGGCATCGGGCAGGTGGCGCATGAGATCGATGGACAATTCTTCCTTTCCTGCACTTGGCCACAGATTGGCGAAGGCAATGATCTTGCGCTCCTTTAGAATGATACTGGCAGGGAAGCGTTTGAGGTAGTCTTCATCGAAAAAGCCGAGGGAGAATCCTTTTTCGCCGGTGCTCTTCTCCTGTAACCAGGCATCGGAAACCCCCTTCAGCTTAGGCAAGAGGCCAACGACCTCCTCACGGGAAACTATCTGAAAGAGACATCCTTCCTTCTCAAGCTTCCGGGCTGTATGTCGGAGCCCCTTGCGAGCGCCTCCCTCAAGGGAAAAGCCCTCCAGCCGAACCCGGGCCTCCTCTCCAAGCTTGAGAAGCGTGAGCCCGAGATCCAGGTAGAGATGGAGGGTTTCCGGGCCCACTTCGTAGAACACGGTCCACCCATCGTAACGATCTACTAGTTTACGAAACTGCCACGTGAGTTCCTGCCACTCTTCCTCCTGGCCTATGGGATCTCCCATGCTGACCCAGCTCCTTCCCTCTATGCCATACATGATAAAGGCATTTCCGTTTTGGCTGAACAGGAACGACTTGTCACCGAGCAGGGCAAGGCCGGCATAGGTCCGGGCAGAATTTTGAACGATGGCGCTGGCCCTTTCCAAATCTTCCTGCTTCCTCCTGGAGAGCATGGGTGGAGAAGGGCTGAGCATCCTCGCCAACGCAAAAAAGAGCATGACGGCCACGGCCCCCACCGTGGCCCGAAGAAATCGGGGTGCATTCCCGGCTACAGTGAATTGCCACCACAGATCTCCGCTGAACTCCACATGTTTGTAAGAGAAAAGCCCCAGCCATAGGGAGCAGAGGAGGACCGCAGCAATCCCGGCGATCCAGCCCGGGTTGAAGCTCTCTCCAAAAAGCGATGCAGACCTGTAGAAGTGCCGGCGACAAGGAAGAAGAGCGCCCAGCATGAGGGAGAGAATGATCGCTTCCTCATAATCAGCCCCTTTGAGCAAAGAAAAGACAATTCCGCAGGCAAGGAGAAGCGCGGTGAGGATATAAGCGGCATCGATCCTCCGCTGCAGGCCGCGGGCCAGAAGAAGAAGCCAGCCACCGACAAGGCTTCCAAAAAAGTGTGAGATTTCTATGACAGGCAATGGGATGAAGTCCTTGAGCCATGCAAGCCGGCCACTCACCGCCGGGGTCGCTCCTGAAAAAAGCATGATCGCCCCTCCCACAAAAGTAGTGAAGGCGAGGATCTGGGGCACTAAAACGGAACCCCACTGACCGAAGGTTTGAAATACTCGTTGCACTGCAGCCTTCTTTCGAAGAACCTCTTGAACACCCAATGAAGTCGTCGCTGCCAGAAGGGGAAAGATGTAGTATATGCCTCTATAAGCCAAAAGGGATCCGAGTGCTTGGGAAGGGGGAAGATATGGGGAGAGGAGCAACAGGATAACCGTCTCGAAGACGCCTAAGCCCCCAGGGACCTGGCTGACGAGTCCTGCCAGTTGTGCTAGCAGATAGAGACCTACGAACCCCAGATACGAAAGGCCTGTGATCGGTGACAAGAGTGCGTAAAGGACCATGCCCGCCAGCGCCCAGTCCACAGAAGCAACCGTGATCTGAGAGAGAAGGAGGCCAAGAGCGGGAAGGGAGAACTCCCAGCCCCTTACCTTGAGTGGTCTCTTCATTAAAGAACTCCACAGGATGAAGGCGATCACAACGGCAAGGAATATCCTCCCGAGCAAATGCACTGACGTGAAGGGGAAATGCAGCACCGTGGGTAGTACCAGGGGTTCGAGGAGAAAGACTACCCCTCCCAAGACAAAGAAACCAAGCCACAAGGTCAGAGTGCAAAAACCAATGACCTGGGTAATCTCAAAGGCCGTGAGGCCCCAGGCGGAGTAAAGACGGTAACGCACCGATGCGCCGGCGAACATGGAGAGCCCTATATTGTTGCTAAAGGCATAGGCGATGAAAGAGGCCAGAGCGGTTTTGCCGTAGGCGAGGGGGCGTCGGATGTACCGTAATGCCAAGGTATCGTACCCTGTCATGACGAGGTAGCTCAAGACGGTAAGCCCAAGAGCAAGCCAAAGCCTGTGAGGAGGAAGTGCCCGCAGATGGCGCATGATGTCGTGAAGATGATAGACCTTAAGCTCGTGGTGCAGGACCCAGAGGGCTACCGAGAAAAGGAGCAGGCCGAACAGGGGAGGAAGGCTATGGAGGATTTTTCTTTTCATTCTGTAGCAATCCTACCTAGGCTGAGATATTCGAGGATCAGAATCTCACCCTTTCGTAAAAGGTTTTCTTCACCACTTCGGCTGCTAGGATGTAGATTACCACTATCCCCCCCAACACGGAAAGAAAGAGCACCGGTAACGGCTGGAAGCCAAAGAGCCCAGCAAGGGGGGTAAAGGGAAAAATGAGCGTCACTCCTACAATAGCAAGGGTTGCTAGCAAGAGATACATCCCTGGCATGCTCTTGAAGAAAGGCTTGCGACTCCGAATTACGAGCACGATCATCGAAGCGGAAATAACAGACTCCACAAACCACCCTGTCCTGAAAAGGTCCGTTGAGGCATGCAGGACGAGCAAGAGCACCCCAAAGGTGAGGTAGTCAAATAGAGAACTTAGGATGCCGAATGTCATCATGAACCTGCGGATAAACTTGATGTTCCATTGCCGAGGCTGCTCAATCAGTTGGCTATCCACACTGTCCGTGGCGATCGCCATTTCCGGAAAGTCAGTCACCAAATTAGTGAGCAAAATCTGTTTGGGTAACAATGGGAGAAAGGGCAGAAAGAGGGATGCCCCTGCCATGCTAAACATATTTCCAAAATTGGCACTGGTCGCCATAAACACGTATTTGATGGTATTGGCAAAGGTCTTTCTTCCCTCCTGCACACCTTTGACGAGCACATCCAGGTCTTTTTCGAGCAGAACAATATCGGCGGCCTCCTTGGCTACGTCCACGGCGCCATCCACCGAGATACCGGCATCGGCGGCGTGGAGCGCGGAGGCGTCGTTGATTCCATCTCCCATATAGCCGATCACATTTCCCGCTTTCCGTAGGGCGATAATGATGCGCTCTTTCTGATTGGGCTCCACCTCTGCGAACACGTCAACGTCATTCACCTGTTGAAGCAAGGCCTCATCACTCATCCGGCGAAGGTCTGGGCCTGAAAGGATCTGCGGGTCTGGCAAGCCTATCTGTTGACTGACGGTGGAAGCGATCAAATGATTGTCCCCGGTGATGATCTTCAGTGAAACGCCGAGGCGTTTGAGGCGGGTGAGGGTTTCGGTAATTCCGGGCTTAGGTGGATCAAAGACGGCAAGAAATCCCAAGAAGGTCATGCCTGTCTCACTGTCTTTGGTAATGAGTGAATCGGAACCCACATCTCTGTAAGCGACGCCAAGCGTCCGATTACCGCCCTTGCTGAGCTCCTCGAAGTGTTCCAGTATCCGTTTCTGCACTGCGGCTAACTCAACGATGGTTCCATTAGAGGTCTCTGCTGACGAACACACAGCAAGCACGTTCTGCAGCGCGCCTTTGGTTACCATCAGATGTCTGTCATCCTTCGACACAACAACGCTCAAACGCTTCCGAACGAAATCATACGGCACTTCGTCCAGTTTCAGGTAACCAGATATGTCGAATTGCCGATGGGTACGGATCGCCTCGTCGATGGGGCTCGCGAACCCCGTCTCAAAAGAGGCATTCAGGTAAGCATAGGAAAGGACTTTCTCGCTTTCATTGCCATCGGCATCGAAAGCGGCGTGTAACCGAATCACTCCTTCGGTCAGGGTGCCCGTCTTATCCGAACACAGCACATTCATGCTGCCGAAGTTCTCAATCGAGGCTAGCCGCTTGACAATGACCTTTTCATGTGCCATGCGTTTGGCCCCGTGAGCAAGGTTGATACTGATAATCGCAGGCAGCAATTGCGGGGTGAGCCCCACGGCGAGGGCCAATGAAAAGAGAAAGGAGTCCAGGATCGGCCGTGCCAGGTAGACATTGATGGCAAAGATGGCAATCACCAATATCAACGTAACTTCCATGAGGAAATACCCAAATCTCCTGACGCCTCGCTCGAATTCCGTTTCTGGCGGTCTCAATTTCAGACGTTCGGAGACTTTACCGAATTCGGTCTCAGTGCCGGTGCGCACGGCCACCGCCTTTGCCGTGCCGCTGACCACATGGGTTCCCATATAAAGAACATTTGTTCGCTGGCTGAGTGGTGTTCCCGGTGGCAAAACTCCAACCATTTTTTCTACAGGGTATGTCTCACCCGTTAAGGCGGCTTCATTGACATAAAGATCCTTGGACTCAAGAATCAAACAATCTCCGGGTATGCTCCCCCCTGCCGAGAGGATGATCACATCACCGGGGACAACCTCTTCGACAGGGATTTCCTTTGAGTTCCCATCGCGCAGCACCATGGCCTTTATTTGTACCATGGCGAGCAACTTCTCAACTGCATTGGTGGCACCTCGTTCCTGCCAGAATCCGAGAAGCCCGCTTACGAAGATAATGGTCAGGATGATGAGGGCGTCGGCAGGATCATGGAGAAACAGAGACAATCCTGCTGCACAAAGCAGAATGAGGATAATGGGGCTCTTGAACTGTGCCAGCAACAGCGCCAGCGCATCCGACCGTTTTTTGGGTTTAAGAAGGTTGGGGCCGAATTCCCTGAGGCGCTTTTGGGCATCTTCGCCTGTTAGGCCTTGGGGTGTGGTGTCGAGCTGCTGAAGCAATTTACCGGCGGGGATACCCCAAAAGGCTTTTCCAATCTCGTTCATACCTAGCTCTTTTCGGTGTACTGCCGGAAAGTGAAATGACTTTGGTCCTCAATGAAATCTTTTGGGAAAGAACACAGAATACGATTCCGACCTCTTCTGCGGTTCCACTGAAACCGGATTCCTTACTCAGAAGCCATTGAAATGGTAGAGGTTTTCTGTCTTCTATAACGATAGAGAAAATATATTGTCCAGATCAGTGCGCCTGCTAAAGCAATTGCCCCAAGAATATGGAACTCATAATGCTTGATATTACCCAGTAGGGTCTCGAGGGCACTGCCAAAGAGGTATCCACCAGTCCCTACAATAAGCGCCCAAACCGAAGCACCAATGATATTNAGNAAGANNAANTCTCCTNTCGGAACGTTGGTCATACCNATTGCAAAGGGTGTGACTGTACGTATTCCGTACATGAATCGAAACNCAAGTATTAAGGGGGTTCGGAATCGTTCTAACAGCTTTTGGGCTTTTTCGGAACGGGATTTCCACGAAGGACGCCTGGCAAGGATTGGCTGGCTGTAACGGCGGCCTAAAAGAAAGAATAGCTGGTCCGCAAAGAGGGTCCCCAAAAAAGCAACTACTATTACCCAGCGCAATACCAAATATCCTTGGCTTGCGGCAAAGCCCCCCAACAGGAGGACTGTTTCGCCCTCAAAGAATGTGCCTATTAAAACGGCCCAATAACCATACGTGTCGATCAGGGATTCCATCATCACCACACCCTTCTCTCTCTATCTATGCATAGCGGCTAACAACACACCCAATAAGATAGTAACACACTGCTTTCAATTTCAAAAACAAAGAAAAACTGATTACTTGAATCAGACTTGTTTCGGTCACGCGCTTTGAGTCAACTCCAAAAAGACCCAGATGATCTACATCAAGTTCGTGCTAACAATTTCAAAAACTCCTGCTACCTTTTTCCGGTGGAGCCCATATCCCCTGCGGGCAACAGTGTCGACGAGAAAGCCAAGGAGCAAGTATTAGTTACTGGTTCCCAATACCTTTGGAGTTTTCTCTTCTTTGAGCATAATCCTGGCCTCTGCTACAATGCATCTCCTCGAAGAACACAGAACCGGGTTCAGGTCAATGGATTCGATAAATCCCTCAATTTCCATAACAAGGGAGGAAAAGGCAACAACCATGTCTTTCAATTTCTTCAGATTGACCCGTTGGGATCCGCGGTAGCCTTCGAGCAATTGGTGGGCCTTAAGATCCTTCAGCATAGACTCAACATCCCTTTGTTTCAAGGGAGCCATTCTCAAGGTCGTATCCCTGTAAATCTCCACTCCGGTTCCGCCCATTCCCAGAAGAACCACGGGCCCGAACTGGTAATCGATCTTGGCGCCTGCGATCAGTTCGATCCCGGAGAGCATCTCCTCGACTAACATACCTGCAAAGCCTTCCAGGTGTTTGAATCGACCAAAGGTCTCGGTCAGCTTCTCGTCACTGCCTATGCCGACGACCACACCGCCAACATCGGATTTGTGAAGCGCATGATGAGAGACGACTTTGGCCACCACGGGATATCCGATCTCTTGAGCGAACCGAACCGCTTCTTCAATCTCATTTGCCCACATGAACTTGGGCACATCAAGATCAACGTAGGACACAAAAACATACTGAGCAATTCAGAAAGCAAGACCTCCGATTTTGACACCTTTCCCTTCTTAATTTTCTGGAGCTCACGACTTGGTTCAATCGTCCATCTTTCAGTCTCAGGGATATTTGACCTTGTTCAGTGCCTGTTTGATTCTCTCTGCGGTCATGGGGAGTTGAAACAGCCTCACACCAACTGCATCGTAGATTGCATTGGCAATCACAGCCCCCATGCATATGATGGGTGGCTCACCGCCTCCTTGGGGAGGAGAATCTTCAGCCCCAATAAGCACAGTCTCGATCTTCGGCAACCAGGAAAAGCGTGGTATCTCATAGGTGTCAAAATTAAGGTCAAAGATCTCTCCCCCTTTGAAGCGGATCTCCTCGGTGAGGGCATACCCCAATCCCATGGTGATGCAACCCTCCATCTGAAGCTTCGCACCCTCAGGATTAATCGAAAGACCCATATCCTGTGCGCAGACTACGCGCTTAACTACCACCGTTCCCGTTTTCTTATTGACCTCGACCTCGGCCATGGTCGCTACGTAGGCTCCAGATCGAATGCCACAGGCTACGCCGAAGCCTCGTCCGCTGGGGATTTTCAATGGTATCCAGCCGAACTTCTCTGCAGCAGCTTGTAACACGATCCGCATCTTTCGATCACGCAAGTGATTCATCCGGAATTGCAAGGGGTCCATCCCCGTTTTTGAAGCCATAATGTCGATATGCGATTCTCGAGCGAACGTGTTGGTGTTAGTGCCAGGGGCTCGCCATGGACCCGTGCCAAACGGATGGTAACCAGAGCCACTACGCCAATGTCCATGGGAGACCTCTTTGTGGTGTGGTATATCGTAGAACTGGTCCGCACCATCCGAGCCTGCGAAATAGACATCATAGTCCCACAGCACAATAGTGCCAGAGCCATCAATACCCGAGGTTATCCTCACCACTGCAGCCGGCCGGAAGGTATCATAGAAGAACTCCTCTGCACGGGTCCAGGCAACATGGACAGGTTTTCCCGTTAATTTTGCCAATCGCGCTGCCTCTACCGCTTGCATGCTGGAGCTCTTTCCACCAAACCCTCCCCCAAGGAAAGGGGCAATCACACGGACGTTCCGGGAGGGAAGACCCAGGCTGTGGGCTATCTCTTCTTTGACACCAAAAGGGCTTTGAGTAGATGCCCACACAGTGGCCTTACCCTTTTCAACTTTGGCCACCGCGGTATGCGTTTCAATAGGGGCATGGGCGACATAGCTATTCAAGTATGTTTCCTTGAAAATCTCACGAGCGAGTTTGTTTCCTGATTCAAGCATGCCTCCCTGAGATACGATATTGCCTTCTGGAGCGACCTTGAGCAAATGATCAAAGATGTTTTCGTCATCCAATGTTGTCTTGGGCACGTCAAATTCGGCTTTGACGCTGGTTAAGGCCTTTTCGGCTTCGTCTGGATATTTGTGGAGGACAGCACACAAATCACTATCTTGAACCACCAATACATCTTTCATTCGTTGAGCACCGGATGTATCTAAGCTCTTCAGTTTTGCTCCGTGAGCAGGGGGCCTTAGAATCCTGGCGTACAGCATACCAGGCAAACGAATATCCCCGGCATAGGTGGCCTTACCCGTGACCTTGTCTAGGGCATCTTTTCTTAGAAAGGATTTACCCATCACGGTAAACTCGGCTGCGGCCTTTAAGGGAGGTTTTTTCTTCACATGCCTCTCGACTGTGTTCCCTTTGGTCAGTTGGGCATAGGTAACGCGATGCGCGGTTTGTCCTTTGTCAAATACAACGCCGTCCTTTGCTACCAACCGTTTGAGAGGAACCTTGAGATATTCAGCTGCCAACGCCATCAATACGGCCCTCGCCTCGGCAGCCGCTTCCCTGAGAATAGGACCAAAGAAGCGAGTGGTCATGGATCCCCAGGTTCCACGATCCCAGGGGCACAGATCCGTATCCCCCATAACCATATCTATTGAATCAAAAGGGACATCGAGCTCATCGGCTAGCATCTGGGCAAGGGAGGTGATGATGCCCTGGCCCATCTCAATTTTGCCGGTAAAGCACGTGACCCTGCCATCAACTCCGATTCTCAGAAAGGCGTTGAAATCAGTGGGTACAGTGCTTCGTAACGGTTGTGCAATGGCAAAGGGGTCTGCAACCGAAATATAGACAACGACACCGCCACTCAGGATTCCCATCCGCTTGAGAAATTCCCGACGGGTAACTTCTCCTTTTTTCATATCTCACGGCCTCCTTTCATCTCCCTTGCTGCTGTTTGAATTGCCTCGACAACTCTTATATGCGACCCACAGCGGCACAGGTTGCCATCCATTTCTCGAATGATCTCTTCTCGAGTAGGCTGGGGATTTTCTCTTAGCAGGCTATAGGCCTTAAGGATCATTCCTGGTGTGCAAAAACCGCACTGAAGGGCATCATGCTTAATGAATGCCTTCTGAAGTGGATAAAGCTCTCCATTCTGAGCCAGGCCTTCAATGGTAATGACCTCTTTTCCGCTAACTTCTCTTACTGGTGTTTGACAGGACAAAACAGCCTCATTATCCACGAGTACTGTGCAGGCGCCGCACAAGCCCTCTCCGCACCCATATTTGGGCCCCGTGACGCCCAGATCGGTGCGAAGAACCCACAGGAGCATTCGCTCGCCGTCCACGGTCATGCGCACAGGCTTACCATTAAGCTTGAAATGAATGGATTCCTTCATAGTAGCCCCCTTACTGCTTAACCCTCCGTTTTTCGAAATCAAGCCTTCGGCACTAGACTCCTTACATCGTGTAAAGGTATGTTTTCTACTACTATACCAAGTCCTCACCCCGATCGTCGAGCAGGCAGTAGTTTTCTTAATGGGAATTCAAAGAATCTTCAGTCATTGATCATGACTTCTAGGAAAGGATGGCTAATTCATAGAACGGCGAAAATGCCCACCTGTCAAGGAAAACCACATCTGAGCTGGACGCTGAAGTAGAGATCCTCTTTTTTGGGGAGATCTTTTTCCACTGTTAGGCATGGGATAAGAGGAACATACCCACAATCACTAGGGAATTTGATAGAATGTTGGTGATGGCAAGATATCTGACTTTTAGAGGAATCAGAATCATCGCGGGGCGGGAGCTACTGATTTACAAATGGACGCCCCGCTTTTTACGTATTCCTACAGATTGTGTGATTTGTATCGCAAAATAAGGTTTAATCTGGCGGTAATATTTTACAGCAGAAAAGAATAACCAATAAACAGGAAATTAGAATCGATACTTCTGTTAGCTTCTTTCAGGCCGGCATTCGAAATATGGTGGAAACGGTATAATACTTTGAAGAAACTTTTGGTGGATATTGCATATCGAATGCCGAGGCCCAATTGCGGGGTAAATCCGAACGTTCCCCCGAATCCAAAAGGGTCGAGGTTCGTCAGAACCACACCCAGCCCCACTTCGATGTAAGGCATGAAACTCGTGTCGTTATTAAAGTTACAATTTAATAAAGGCGTTAAACCCACTATATAGCGGTCTTCTCTTTCCTGCAACGCGTAACTCAATATACCTTCCAAAGCATATCCCAAGGTCGTTTTCTCGGTCAAATGTGTGAAAACTTTACCCCGGGAAAAAAGAAAAGAAAAGAATTGGATATCTTCTTTCACATTACCGCCCTTAAAGCTGGTTTCGAAATTTTTTCCATATCCCAAATTAAATGACCATTCGACGACACCCGGCTCAAAAATTTCCTCGGCGTGCACCGGTATGGCCACGACCATACTCATAACTAAACAGACTGTTAATACAGCTCTCTGATTCAATGTCCGTTCATCCCTTCCTTAAATTATGCGAAACCAATCAAACCCGAACGAAGGTGGATGGGATTCGGATATCTCAATTGTCCGAAATTGGCAAATTATTCGAACGTCAAGTTGCAGATAGGTTCTTGATAAGAACTTGGTTTTTCGAACTCTCACTATACAGGGTTTACCATTGTGTGTGAAACCACAACCTACCTCATGATGTTGTGGGGGTAAATAGGTGGCTGAAAAGGTATGCTGAGTGATTGGATATGCAGTTTATTTACGCCACAATATATGGGGTAGGTCTATACAAAAGAGAATTTCACACTACATGCCAAATCCTCATCCGGCTATTTAGTAGTTCGGCTTTGGCTTACGAATAGGAACCTCAAAATTCTTGGGCTTTGATTTCTTGCCCTTGATAGCAGAATACTTCAATTCTGCAGAATTCCTGACTACTTATCCTCATCATCAGTCCAGAGGGACTGCATTTGAGGATGAGTTGTGGTCGAATCATGGATTCTTGGTTCGATTGGACCTCAGCCCTTATCAATACGATTCACCAGTCCCCTTTAGACGGGACCCTGGCGCACATCATGCTGAGGGCGCAGGGGTTGTGGTGGACGGGGCAGCAAAGGATCATATGCTCCGTATGAGCGACCAGGCGTAGCGGACCGTGCTTCAACGAGAAACGCTCCCCAATCGGGCAAGAAAAGCATTGCCGTCATCATCATCATCAAGGCGGATGGCTCGTCGCTCTATCCCTCTGATGATGACGTGATGAAGTATACCCGGCGGAATCGACGTGCGCCTTGGCTGGCATAAAGATGGTATCGAGGAGAAGGGCCGGGTGTCGGGAAAAATGCCATAACTCTATGAGCGTTTTGCCTCTCCCGACCTCGCGATTCTCTCCCTACTTGTTTAATTTCACAGCCTTCAGTGTGTTCCAGCCTTCCATAGGTTTCTTGGCTGTAACATGGTAGCCCAGTGACTCAACTAACCGGGACACATCTTCGGTGATCTGTCCAGCCTTAACCTCTAAGCTCAGTTCGGGCTCACCGAGTATCTGCACGATCTTTTTTATGTAGCGACCGACGAATTCGCCGTTGTCGATCTCCCTCAGTTTCAGTTCCACAGATTCCATGATTTTCTTCTACACATTTCCGTTCCTGGATGCAAATGACTTTGATGAGCTCGGTGATA
>JGI24422J19971_10000804_pt1 | contig 18188 bp, 20 predicted proteins | sample DeeMarSWOR152_54_FD_19971 | JGI IMG/M metagenome (IMG submission 19971) | reverse complement strand
GTGGTTCAGGGACGAAGCGGTGCCTGTACCTTGGGTTAAAGATGTAAAAAAAGTTGTTGTTCAGGAGTTTTAAGCGCCGAATAGGGCTACGTGGTTTGTTAGGAAGTACCCTATTAACGCGCTGGTGAGGAAGCACAAGAACAGCAGAAACCGTTCGTGCTTGTGGTGCTCTTCAAATTCCTCGTCCTTTTCCGACCTGTGCAACATCGTACACCTTTAATTCTTGTTTTGGATTATTTAAGGAAAGGTTTTATGAAGGGCAAATTAGTATTTGGAATTCAGAATGCGCATAAGGGCCGGTAGTCTAGCTGGTTAGCCCGTTTGGGGCCAAGGGACATCGCCCTCACGCGGCGAAGATCGCCGGTTCAAATCCGGCCCGGCCCATTTTCTGTCGTCTTTTTGTTGTACGGTTGCTCAAAAAGCTTTATTAAATATCACTATTTAAGATATTTGTATGTTCTCTACAGGGGGTTAAAAATGGAAAGAAGCCTTAGCCCATTAAAGTTTGAAATTAACAGCCGCCGACCCTCTGAAACTCATGAAAGCTCCAGATGCAACACTTGCGGCGAAGAATTCGAAACACCGCTCTTCACAGTGGTCTCTTCCGGCTATCTGCTAGAGGAATACTACGCGTGCCCTAGGTGCCTTTCCAAAGTGGGCAGTGTTGAACGCAACAAAACCGTTGAAGTTGATGAAGCTGAAGAGGAAAATGAGAAAATTCAGGAGAGAGAGGGTGAGGACAAGATGGAAGAAACTGTGACTTGTGCGCATCATTTAGGGTACTTGAAGCGGCGTCCGAAAAACACGCCCATACCCGAAGAATGCTTGACATGTGCTAAGATGATTGACTGCATTTCTTACTAAACAGCAATTTTTTGCCGTTGTTCTAACTGCGCCCGTGCTCCTAAGAACTAAGCAAAGAGCCTACTCTTTTGGCATGAATAGCCTTGAACTGCAGTACTTAGGGGTCTGTCAATCGTCACTCTTCATCTTTCCCTATCAGACTGGGACGGCGACATCATCCCCCTTTTAACTTAACAATGTTCCCCGTATTTCAAGTTGTTGGAGTTTGAGGTGAGACCTTGCTTATTCTTGTCTCAACTATCGCTGTGGGCGAATGGTGTTAAGAAGCGTTGCAGCACTGCTTCGGTGCTGAAGTTGTGTTCATAAAGAAAAAGGGGGTTGTGCTAAATCCTAAAATAGCATTAAACAATATCATAGCATATAGAACAGCGTCAAGCCGGATATTCACATGGACAAAAAGGACTGGCATTATCTTCTATTTCTGCTACTGTCACATCATCCACCTGATAGACTACGTAGAACAGTCCAAATAAGCATTCGAGGAAAAACCGTTTACTTATGCGCTAGATGTATGGGAGTATATTCCGCTTTACTAGGTGTCTTTATTGCGTGGTTTCTGGGCTATGGTTTTCCCACATGGGCATATTTCCCATTATTTACGTTTCTTCCATTACCATCAGTTGTTGACTGGTTCACACAAAGCTGCAAACGACGAGAAAGCACAAACACCATACGAATATGTACAGGTTTTCTACTCGGAATCGCCGAAGGCATCGTTCTATTAACAATTGTTAACGCTATGCTGTACCTGTTCCTCAGCGCCCTTGCCGTATTCGCAATCTATGTCGCCTCAATTTATGCAATTGCGGTGAAAACCAGATGCCTCAGTTCCTACCTCGACGAAATAATGCCTACTAAACAATGATTATTCAAAACAATTTTTCAATCGCCATTGAACATGTTTCACGATAAAAACTGATTTAAAAAATGGTATCCCAGAAAGACTTATATTCATGCAGGTCGCCTAAACTGAAAAATGGTGAAATATTTGGGAGAAGAGGAAAAAAGAAAGTACAATTTGGCAATATTGATCATTCTGGTGATACTTTGCTGGCCATTGGCGCTCATCTACTACTTCACAAGACCAGTGGTTAAAACGAAGCCTACGCGAACGTGTCTCGGCTGTGGAATGCAGATACCTTTGGACTATGCGGTATGTCCGCACTGCGGCAAAAAAGTAGAGAAAGTACAACAGTAGTCGTCAGCCACTTCAATATTTGCGGTTGTCTTCAAAGCATTGAGTAATGTTAAAAAGGCGGATTGCATTTCCAATCATTCATCTAGCAGCATAATGTGATCACATGTCGTCGCAAAACCTGATTGCAGTCGCATCAGTAATGACTATTGCATTGTTGGCGTTATCCGCCACTTTTTTCTTATACCCAAGTTTTCAAGAAAGAAAAAGCGATGAAATCCTGCTTATATCAGTAAATGAAGAGATAACCGACACGACTACGGATTATGTTCGAAACGCTATCAGTATTGCCAAGTATAGAGGTTCGCGTTTGATCGTCATGTCGCTTAACACGCCTGGAGGTTACGTAAGCAGTGTTGAAGCCGTGATGTCAGCAATTGACGAGTCCGATATACCTGTGGTCGTTTTTGTGGAACACCGTGCAGTCAGCGGAGGTACATACATGCTCATGGCTTCACATGTCGCTGTAATGCAATCCAGTTCTCAGATAGGATCTTGCCAAGCAGTTGATGCAAGTGGCGTGCCTATAACAGATTCGAAATACGTCAACTATTTAACAGAACTTATGAGAAATCACGCGTGGCTTCACACAAGGAACGAAACAGCTGCACAACTGTTTGTAAAAGAAAATCTCAACCTAAACGGTGAACAAGCATACCGTTTCAAAGTAGCTGATTTAATAGCTGCCGACCTTCAAGATATGCTCTCGAAATTATCTAATTATGTCTTAGTTAAGTATAAGGAAGGAGAGGCTATACGTTTCATATTAACAACAAAGGCAGAAATGAGCAAATACGAGATAATTCAAAGTTGGGATTTCAAGGACATTAACGAAACTACAGTGAAAGAGTATAAAGGTACAATAGAAGTACTATCATCGTTTTCATATCTTTTCGATTTTCCATTTGTGCTGGCCTTTCCAATACTGCTTCTGCTGCCATACATCTATCCAGTCGTTATTGTGCCCATATTAAGTTTAGCCGTCAGCCCATCACTCGAAACCATTATTGCTGTTCTTTTTGGCATTAGTGGAATCATTGGAATTATAGGCATTTTATGGATATCTTTAACAGAAAAAGAGAAAGCACAGACCACTGAGCCTATTGCTAATTCTATCTAATGATGCGGTCTATGAGAATAAGAGCTTTTTCACTTGGTATAAGCTGCTTGTTTACTGGGCGCCCACAAGCGTGCTGGTCTGTTTAATCTCTGCCATTTGACGTATGTCCGTGACAATCTTGTCCAGATGCCCTAGACTTTTAGCTTCGATGCGGACAACTACGTCGTAAAGACCGTAAGTAACGAGGACTTCTGTAACTTCTTTAATCTTTCTAATTTTCTGAGCCGCGTCGTGCTCGGTTCCCCGCTTCACCGTGGCGACAACGTAGGCTTTCACAACCTCAACCATACCTTTTGACCTCTTTCAGTTACTCTGCATGAGGATGCTTAAAGCGTTTTTTAAAGTGCATACTTGCAACATGGTGATGGTTTTGTGTACAGCGACGCCGTTGGCACCTGATCCGCATGTGAATTTGCAAAGTTGGATAGAGCGAGGTAACTATTTGAGGTCTTTGCCTTCCAGCTGCTCCTTGAGTATGTCGTAGTAGCTTTGAAGGTACTCTTTGCCGTCTTTTGTTATGGTGTATACTTTTCTCACTCTTCCTCCTTGAGTTTGTTTTTGGCTTGTGAGAAAACCTCTTCGTTCTAGGCTGTTGAGCATGGGGTAAAGAGCTCCGTGTCTGAGTTTTATTTGGAAGTTTATTTCTACTTTCTTTTTGATCATGTAGCCCCATAGGGGTTGGGCTTGAACCATCCGTAATAGTTGGATATCTAGCAGGTTTTTGATTATGCGTTGAACAAGTTCTTTTCGGTAGGTTTCCGCCATGATTTTTCCCTGCTGTGGGTTCTATCTTGGACTTGTCTATGTTTTGGCTTATTTAATTTATGTTAGAATGTAGGTGTTAGTATTGCCGTGTTATGCTTCTTTATGCTTGTGGTGAGCATGAACATTTATATTTACGTTTAGTCTTTATAGAGACACGCGATATGTCTCATAGTGGACATATTGTACATAAGTCTAACAGAAAAACTGTTAAACACAAATACAGAAGGAACAAAAAATGGCAAACCCCCAAAAAGAGGTCCAAGTCAAATTAATGAAAGGGCTCTTAGACTTGATTATTCTTCAGTTCCTAAACACGCAGCCCATGCACGGCTACCAAGTCATCACCAAAATACGCAAAACCTTCGGCGTCTACTTCGGCCCAAGCACCATCTACCCCCTGCTCGCCACGCTCGAAAAGAAAGGCTTCGTCAACAGCCAATGGAACATGAACAATGAGCGTCCCAGAAAAGTCTACAAACTCACCACCGAAGGCCAAAACATACTAAACTTCACCGAAAACTCACTAAACCTCATATGTAGAAAAATAGGTACACCAGCGAACACAGACATCGCAGTTGAGACATCCAGCCGAGCAGCACTAAATCCGTTGCTGAAAAAAATCAGAACGCACCCGCCAATCATTTAACACCTACTTTTCACATAACACTAGTACAAACGCTTTCTCAGTGTAGACCTGCACGTAAGAGTATATACTGCCAAAGTCTTCTAAGTAGATACTCATTACGTGTTTCACTTTGCGAAAGTGGCAAACGCGTTGAAAAAATATATCTCTCTTCCTCCTAATTCTATTTAATGCATCTTGCAAGGTGAAGGCTTGAACCAAGATTCCAGCGATACGGGCAACGAACTACATCATAAAATTCTCGAATTTTGCAATCATATTGCTGGGTCAAACCAAGTCACCGCCATAAGCCTTCTCGGCGATTATTCGCTCGGAAAGTTAAGCGCAAAGACAACTTTGGAGATAGTTTTGGTGATTCATGATTTCCAGCCAAGACTAATGAGCTACGTCAAAATCATTGACGGACGAAACATCATTGTCTTTGCGGTTGACCAGTGGATTTTTGAAAGAGATGTTGAACGGGGCTTTTTAGGCGAAGCGCTGGCAGGTACATTGATTTTTCCTAATACGGCTCTTTGCGGCAAGGAGTATTTGCATGCACAGGAAATAATGTTGAAAAAACGTCTAATCCTTGAGTTGTTGGAGAACTTGGTCCTAAGTTTTCCAGAACTCTCTTACCGTATTCACATCAAACCAGAGTATTTCATGTACGAGGTTATGCTGAACCGAGTGAGAATTTTTCCTCCGCTGGCTTATGGCCTATCAAACTTCATGAACGGCGTTGCCCCCAGAAAGGAAGTTGAATTGGTCTTCCATGGCTACGTGGAAGCCTTGAAGCAGCTTGAAAAAGAGAAAAAAATTGTTCTTTCAGAGGGCTACGTGATGATTCCCAAAAAATTTGTGGCTGAAAGCAAAAACCCAAAAGTTCGTTTCGCAAACATCTCAAAGAACGCGCCGAGAACACTGTTCACTTCAGTGTTCGCAGCTTTCCCGCAACTCTTGAACTTTTTTTCGCAGAACACCGAAGCCCTTCTAAACTTTCAAAAACTCACCCTGAAAAGAGAAGCTGATTTGGCGCGACGCTTTGTAGACCCTCAAAAATACGTTTTTGTTCCAACAGCAGAGGGCTTGGTTTCTTTGGCTAATAGACTTAACATCGACGCCTTTGCCCAAAAGATGCTTTTGAACGGCGAGAAAGCAAAAATCGAGTTTGAACCGGTCGGCGGAGTTTTAAATGACGTGTACTTGATCAAAGCCTACCCGAAGGGCATAGAGAAGAAAGTTGTTGTCAAGCGGTTTAAGGATTGGTCTGGTTTCAAGTGGTTTCCACTGTCATTGTGGTCTTTTGGGGCTCGAACCTTCGCTGTTTTAGGTCGATCGAGGCTTGAAAGAGAATGTGCAATAAGCGAGTTCTTGCGTTGTGAAGGGTTTAACGTTCCAAAGATTTTACATGTGAGCCACAACGAACGCTTAGTTTTCATGGAGTACGTAGAAGGGGAAGACCTCAGCAACGCTATCAAACGCATCGCCACATTAAAGAGCAGAGAAAAAACAGAAAAGGATCTTGCCAAAATAACAAGGGTGGGTGAGATATTCGCGCAGGTGCATTCCCTCAATGTTGCATTAGGCGACACGAAACCAGAGAACATAATATTCGACCCAGACGACAAGATTTATCTGTTGGATTTTGAGCAGGCTTCTCACGACGGCGACAAAGCATGGGACGTAGCAGTATTCCTGTATTACTCGGGTCATTATCTTCAGCCTTTGTACAGCAACGGCAAAGCGGAATCAATTGCCAGAGCCTTCATAAGCGGTTACTTGAAGGGTGGTGGTGACTTTAACACCGTCAAAAAGGCAGGTGCCTCTAAGTACACGAGGGTTTTCAGCGTTTTCACCATGCCATCCATAATATTAGCTATGTCAAAAGTTTGCAGAAAAACCGAAGCGCCGAGGTAAGAAAACGCATGGTCAGGAACACAACAATATTAACCTTCTATGGCGGCGTCAACGAAATCGGCGGAAACAAAATCTTACTTCAAGATAGAGACACTCGGGTCTTTTTTGACTTCGGCATGTCCTTCGCCATGAAGAAACAGTTTTATTCGCCGCCTTTTCTTTCGCCTAGAAGCGAAAAAAGTCTTCAAGAACTTGGAATTCTCCCGCAAATCACGGGCGTCTACAAGTTCGACCAAAGCCCACCTGAAGTTGACGCCGTTTTCATATCGCACGGGCACTTGGATCATTGCGCCTATTTATCGTTCATAAAACGTGAGATTCCCGTGTATTGCGGGGAAACAACGCAGATAATTTTGCAGGCGCTGAGCGAAATTCGCCGGGCAGACCTGGAATTCAGCGTCTCCGACATTGAGTTCAAGACGTTCCGCACGGGCAAGAAAATCGTGGTGGGCAGCTTGGAGATTGAGCCGTTCCATGTTGACCATTCGGTTCCAGGCGCTTACGGTTTTGTCATCCACACTTCGAACGGCACAGTTGTTTACACTGGAGATTTTAGGGATCACGGCGCCAAGCCTGAGATGACCCGCGATTTTGTGGAAAACGCCAAGAAAGCGGAGCCCACGGCAATCATAACCGAAGCCACAAACATGACCGGCGCAGCGATTTCCTCCGAAGCTGAGGTTGAAGGCAAATTGAACAACATCGTTGCAGGAGTTGATGGCATAGTGCTTGCCGACTTCGGCTATTCAGATGTTGACCGCTTGAATTCTTTCTTTCACATAGCCAAGAAGAACCAGCGGTGCTTGGCTGTTTCACTGAAGCAAGCGTACTTGCTGGATGCGCTTCAAAAAGATAAAGGCTTAAGCGTTCCAGCTTTAGATGATGAAGGGGTATTGATTTTTCGAAAGTCGAAGAAACGTTTTGACAAGTGGGAAAGCCAGCTAATCGAGCGGTACGAGGAGCAAAACAAGATTTTCGACGTGTTCGAAGTTTCGAAGCAGCAGTGCAAAGTTGTTTTAGCTGTGTCCTTTTACGATTTTGAGGAGCTTGTACCGCTTAAGCCTGCAGCGGGCAGCTGCTATGTGCTTTCAGCGTCTGAGCCGTTCAACGAGGAGATGGAGATTGACTATGAGAGGCTGGTTAATTGGCTGAGGCATTATGGCTTGCCGCAGTACCACGTGCACGTGTCGGGGCACATTATGCCGTTGCAGTTGAAAAAGGTGCTTAAAGAGATTAACGCTAAGCGGATTTTTCCTGTCCACACCGAAAGCGCAGATTTGTTTGCCAAGTTCGTGCGGGACTTGAAAAGCCAAGTGACGCTTGTTGAAAAATGCAAGGATTACCCGCTGTAGCTTTGCGAGCGTTTATATCTACTGTTTAAAGAAGAATACGAGTGTGAGCGGCATGAGCGAAGTTTGGTATTATAAGGGCGTGCATAAAGTTAAAGTTGTAACGGAGAGCGAGGGCTACTGGATTGTTGAAGCCTTGGAAGAGTTTGAAGATGACGTTGACGGCGAGAAGGTCAAGGTTAAGGTCGGAGAGCAGTGCATTGTGCCATCCGACACCGTTCACAAGCGGAAATATCTGCCGCCTCCAGTGAAAGAGCATGCTTACGAGTTGAAAATGGAGAAGAAACTGAAACGGTTAATTGCTGAAGAGGAAAAGAAGCAAGGCGAAGAAGAATAGCTGTCTCTGCTTGCTTGTTTAATGTATCTGCAGTGCCGTGGTAATTTTGAGTGTTAATCTTAAGATTTGATTCGGTTTACCTTTTCATAAGACATAAGCTCTCAAAACGCCCTCAATATTCACGATAACCGATGACCGCGACGCCAGCGTTCAGCCGCAGAATTCGCTTTGTCTTCCACAGTTTAGGCTTAAGCTGCTTAGGCGGCGCCATATTCCTCCAAGCCTTGGTGTTTGCGGACATTCTTCAGCATGGGTATTTTATGGCGGTGGAGCAGAACCCAGCCATACTCGCGTTCGAAGTGGCGCTTACGGGTTTTGCCGTAATCTACTTCATTTACATTTATCAGCGTCTAATGCGCCAAGTCAAATAACCACTGAACACCCTTTTTTCGGCATATTTGGCTCCTATTAGTGGTTCATTGCAGAAACCTATAGAGGGGCTATCCATCGCTCAATGTTGCCGCCTTTATATAAGGGAGGGGGCTATAGTCACCGAGAGCACAACAGTTCGCTGAAGAAGTTCAAAGCTTAAATGATGTGAACGCATCTTATTTTTTCTGGCAGGAGAAAAGCAGTTGGCAAACGAGAAAATAGGCGAAGGCGACTACGTGCTTCTCTGCTTGGACGTGCGGCGAACGTACATGGTGAAAGTTGAAGCTGGAAAAACCTTTCACACGCACAAAGGCTTCATGAAACTTGATGACCTCATAGGTAAGGAGTTTGGCGAAACTGTTCAAAGCAGTTTAGGCATAGAGTTCACAGCGTTAAAGCCTTCGCTGACGGATTACATCATGAAATCTTCTCGCAAGACGCAGATAACCTATCCGAAAGACGCTGCGTTAATCGTCATGTTCAGCGGCATTGGTCCGGGAAGCCGCGTTGTGGAATCGGGCACGGGAACAGGCGCTTTGACAATGGCTCTTGCGCATTACGTTAAGCCAAAGGGCAAAGTTTACTCTTACGAGTTACGTGAGGAATTTCAAAAGAATGCAGAGAAAAACCTGAAACGGGCAAACTTGCTGGATTTTGTGGAGTTAAAAAGCGGAGATGTCACCGCTGGGATTGAGGAGCGAGACTTGGATGCAGTCATATTGGACTTGGCGGTTCCGTGGCTGGTTGTTCCGCACGCTTACAAAGCGTTAAAGGCGTCGGCAACAATCGTTTCCTTCAGCCCAACCATAGACCAAGTTGTTAAAACAACCGAAGCCCTGAAAGAAAACAACTTCGTTTTCATTGAAACCGTGGAGTGCCTGATGCGGGGCATGCAGGTGGAGCGCGGAAAAACTCGTCCTCACACAATGATGACTGGACACACGGGTTACATCACTCACGCGCGCAAAACCCTAAAGCCTCAGCAGGAAACACCTAGCGGGACTTGAAAGGGTCTGTTTAAGGCAACCTGTTTATTCAGTCTTTGCTGTGGTTTGAGGCATGCCAAGCGTCCAGAAAGCCTGCTTTAATTGTTCCCCGCGTGTCCAGCCATAGTAAAGACCCATAACCCCGGCGAAGCATGGGATGAACACGTGGTTTATGAATTTGAAGACTAAAGGATTGCTTATTCTGTTTTCAAGAAAAGTAGGCTTCCAAATTCTGATGTTGTACTCCCAGCAACGGATGAAGAAGTCCCATCGCGCTCTTGACAGCGAATCAAGTTCTGCACCTTTCTTGTTCATCAAAACGCAACTTTCGAGCGGTACGAAGAAGAGTGGTACGTAAAACGCATTGTAGCCTTTCAATTTATCCATGAGTTCAAGCGTGTCCAACACGTCTTCCTCTTTCTCATCGGGAAGTCCCACAATCAGTGTAGCCAGCGGATACCAGTCGTTGTCGTTCAGTATTCCGAACGCGCTGGTAACTATTTCCTGCCACTGTTCTGGCTTGTAGGGCAGCATTTTGCCACCCATGTACTTTTTCATCAGCCGAGCGCTGCCTGTCTCGATGCCTGTCTCGGCTGTGATTATGTTTTTTTTGCCAAGCGAATACCAGCTACGCTCGATTAGAATCTCAGCCAATTCCTTTATCATTTGGGGGTTATGGAATATTGGTGCCAGAGACATATGTGAAGCTTGAATGCTTTTGACGCCTGGGTGTTCTGCGACGCTTTTAACCAGTTTCACCACGGCTTCTTTGTTGGGAATGAAACTTTTGGTTTTTGAACCGTAAAGAAAGATGTCTTCCGTGACTAAGGTGATGTGGTCGCTGCCTTCTCTCGTTGTCATTTCAACTTCTTGCATTATACTATCCAAGGGTACGTCTACCTTGTGCTGGAGGGTAGGCGTGCAGAATTGGCAGTTTCGACCGCACCCCTTGGATATCTCAACTGCGCCGTGGATGGCTGCGTGCTTAGCTAAGGGCATTGTCGTATAATCCCATTTAGGCAACGCTTCATCAGCGCGAACTATGCGTGGGAGCGATTCGCCGTTAACTGCTTTCTTGAAAACGTCGATTATGGCGTCGGGTCTTCCGCCGATGAGTACGCAGTCTACGCCGTATTTTTCCGTCATGTGTTTGCGTTCCAACTGCCAGGAACCGAATCCGCCCACCACGATTTTGGGTTTGAACTTTTTGATGCTGGGATGCTTTACGAGTTTCTGGAACTCGACGGCGTTCATTGGCTCTCCGCCGCCAATAACTGAAGAGTATGTTTTGCTTACGTAGCCCATGCCTGTTGGATCCATAGAGGAGATTCCGACAACTTTAGTGTCCGACCCTATGAAGGCGCTCAAGTCAAAAGGGTGAGCTACGACAACATCGGACCCAGTGAAGCCGCTTTCTAAAAGCATGGCTTCAACCTTTCTTAAGCCGTAAGGCGCATACTTGGCTCTGCCATCGGGATAGCGCTCGACTGGGGGATAAAGATTTTTCCTGGCGAATCCGAGTGGAATAGGTCCTAAGCCGAAACCTGCAGAAAAAGCCATGAAAGGATTGTTGAAAAAATCACTCATCTCTGTGGCTGAGGCGGTGAGCACGATTTTGACGCCTGATCCCGTCGTCATCTCTCTCCTTCATCTTCCACGCAGGTAGAGAAAAAGAATGTTTTTCAGTCTTATTAAGAATTACTGCTGGTTATACATCGAATCGCTCAATGGAACGGGCTAATTGCCGTCCGAGTAACTCTGAACTTTCATCCGCAATGGTCAAGCTAATGCCTTCTCATCATCCGGCAAAACTACTAAGCTGAAACAAAAATAAAAGCGTTCCCAACCACCCAATTCAAGACCAGCAAAAAATCTGCGGCAAAAAGTCTACGCTTCATACCCTAATTTTTTGTTTAACCGCCAAGTGCCTTACTTTTTCTTCTCTTTGATTTTCCCTTTGAAGCTTCTGATGTTTTTCTCGCAGATGTCCTTTTTCCACGTACACATGCCGCTAATAATCTCGCCAAGGTAGTACTCGAACTCTTCATTNGTCAAGTCGCTGGAGCACTCCACTCTATACACGATTTCTCCTTTCTCTCTGCTTGCAGTTATCGCAACCAAGACGTTATTATGACTCATGACAGCAACCTCCGTACTTACTTTAGGCAATTTTAGATTTAAAACTGTTCTACATCGGCGCATGAATGTGCGCGCAAGGACCAAAAACATGGTTATGTTTGAGGTGTTTATTCATCGAGTTTTAACTAGTCTCAAAGAGCCTTATGGTGTCTTTTGTGTATTAATTTACATGACTTACTTATACTCTGTGTTATCTGAGAGGTTGTTAGTACTTCAAAGTGAGATAGAGCAAAACTCCTAACGCAAGTGAAGTGAACAAATCGGGTAACATTGCAAATGGTCCGAGACCATACGGTTGAAAACCGAAGAGGTATATCACAATTGGATTGGAGACAAGGGTATAGAGAAGCAAAACCAACGCAAAAACTATCAACCCGATAACAAATTCAGATTTAGTCTTTCTATACAAACTAACGTAAGTTCCCAGCAGGAAAATCACAAGCGTTACGTTTATTGAGGAAATAACGGTTTTGGCTGTGTAAAAAAACTCTAAATCTTCTATAATCCTAATTCTATCGTGTTGAAGTGGAAAAGGTCTAGGTTCTAGCATAGGGGTTCTGGGTTCAACTGTGACCGCCCACAACGCCGCGAGCAGACCCACAGCTGTTATCAGAACGATGGCTAACCCAATTTTTATCGTATTATTCATATACAGTTTCATCTACATTACTTCCTTTTTTCTTTTTTCCAGATTTTGTTCACAATTTCCTCAAACACAGCGTAATTATCCTCTAAGAGGGCAGAAAGAAAATAGGTAGTGCCATAACCTTCCCCTGCAGAAGTGATAAGCCTGTTTTTCTCCAGAACTTTAAGATGATGCCTTATTGTTCTATAATCCATCTTAAGCAGCGTTGCCAACTGATTCGCGTTTTGCGGCGTCTCCTTTAATGTTTCGATTATTTTGGCTCGAGTCGCGCCACCTCTCGTGCCAGCAATCAGCCATCCAAGCAGATACTTTAAAGGACGCCCACTAGCAGCCATCATACCGCCCGCATGTACCGAGGATTGTTGATTAGACTATTTGAGGTTGGGTAATAAACATGTTCCTCAATTTCATGTAGTCAAATCCAAGCGAGTATGGCTAGATTGGGAGCATAATTGGGTATAATTCTGAAAAATCGTTTAATAACCAATTGGGCAAGCTGAAATCGGACGAAATGGAGGTGAATGAGCATCAATAGAAAAATCATCGCATTAACCTTACTAACGCTTGTTGCCTTAGCCGCGGTTATGGGAGGTTTCCTATTAACAACACAAGCAACTGATACGAACGGCGCGACAGAAACGACTACTGAGAATACAACGACAGTTACTACAGATGCAGGTTGCATTGCTGTTCCAGACTGGAACATTGGCGGAATGGGCTTTGGAGGACCAAGTCATAGACATAGAGGAGGGTTCGGTGGCTTTGAATCAGGCTTTATCCCTGTTGAGGTTAGCGCGGAATTCGAAGAGAAAGTAACCAACATAGCGAAAAGCGACACTGACGTACAACAACTACTTGATGAAGGTTACAACGTTACAAGAGTGATGCCAACTGTTAAAACCATAATCGATGGAGACGGCAATGTTGTGACAAAAGCAACTAATGCCACCGTAGTGCTTGAAAAGGATACTACAGGACGTGCCATTGTATCAGTGGATCTTACACAAGAAAAAGTAACACAAATAATAATCCTAACGAGAACGGTGATCAATAAGCCTTGAAAACAATAAGTGAAAGATTACAGAAACCTCAACCCTATGCCTCATGAACAACAAGGAAAATCGACTGCGACTTCCCCCCATTTTTCCTCATTTTTTAGCTTAAACTAGTTTTGTGTTAAAAGAAAGAGTAGACTCGAAATTTCTGAAAACCGAAAAGCCCGTTTGTGCCCTCTGCTGTAGATGTGGGACGGAGTTGGGTATAATTCTGAAAAACTCTTTAATATTCTTGCTTGCGCAGCAAGATACGACAACCAGAAAGGGAGATGAACACAACGGATAGAAGCAAAGTCACAAACTTGCGAACCAAGGATATAGTCCGAACAAGAGCACAAATCCTCTCTTCATCTTTTCATTCTCTCTTTTTGGCTGTCTTTTTTCTGGTTCTGTTTTGAAAGGTGAGTTAGTTGGGTGTCATAACAAGAGCAGTTAGAAACATTTCGAGACGCAAAGTAAGAGCTTTGTTAGTGATTATCGCATTAGGATTTTGCATGGCGATTATGATTTCCATTCCAGCAGGCATCAGCGCAAATCAAGAATCCACATTGAGTTTAACTGAGAACCTTGGCGACACAATCACTCAAACAGAGGCAACGATCAACCAAACATTAACACAAATAGATTGCAGTCTTTCGCCAAGTATGGAGGGTTTCGGTTTCGCGGCTCCTGATACAGGTAGTTCAGGTTTTGCGCCTCCTAGTTCTGGAAGTTCAGGCTTCACGCCTGGACAGTTTGGCAACGCTACGGGTGTGCCTGGCGCATTTGGCGGCGGCGCATTTGGCGGCGGGGGAAATACTGCCATGAATGAAACCTTCTATTCTGATATTAACAGTACAATTGATGACATTGCTGCTGTTGCGCCGACCCTGCAGGTGTCAGAAGGAACAAATCAGACAATGGAAATGTTTGGGCGGAGTTTCACACGTCTTGTCGTAGATTATGTAATCGAAGGCCTTCCATTGACTTCTGACCTTGTCGATAACTACCCTATTCTACCAACGAACATTACTGCTGGAAGAAACCTGCAAGCGGGAGATAGTGGAGTTGTTCTTCTAAGCGAGAATAATTCGGCGTTTTTCGGAGCGGGAGTCGGCGACACAGTTGAAATTTTGGGTGAATCTTTCGAAGTGATAGGTATCCACGGGTCAACGGGTGTCGAGGATGTGACGACGTTGTACATGAACCTTTCTGATGTTCAATCATTGACAAGCAATACTGGATACATAACTAGCCTGACAGTGTTTGCTGATAGTAGCGATGTAGTAAGCGACGTCGCGAGCGCCATAAGCGCTTTGCATCCTGAGCTTTCAGTGACCACTGGTCAACAACGCTTAGACCAACTTGAAGCGCTGAAAACAAACTATGAAACAGCATTAGAGAATGCAGAATCAACGCTCGCGCAAACACAGAGCGTTGCAGTTCAGGAGATAATCGTCGCGGTTGCAGCTACAAGCTTGATAGTCTTGTTTGTAATGTTGTATACCGTGCGAGAAAGGACAAAAGAGATTGGTACGCTTAAGGCGATAGGTTTCAGCAACTGGACTGTGATGAGTCAGTTTATGCTTGAAGGGGTTTTGTTGAGTTTGCTGGCAGGTGTAGTTGGCATCGCAATAGCTAGCGTCGCCGCACCGGCACTATCAGGGTTGTTGCTTCCTGCCGTAAGCCAAGGTACTTTTGGGCGTGGGTTCGCTTCAGTGGCGAATTCAGGAACAACTGCTTCCATAACTCTAACCCCTCAACTCATATCAATCGCGCTTGGGGCAGCTGTACTCTTGGGTACGTTGGGTAGCTTGTATCCTGCTTGGAGAGCATCTAGAACACGACCTGCGGAGGCTATGAGATATGAGTGAAGCGGTACTAAAAATAGAAAACCTGTCCAAATCCTACTCACTTGGCAAACGCAACGTCCAAGCCCTTTCAAACCTCAATCTTCAGGTGAATAAAGGTGAGTTTGTCGCAATTATGGGACCTTCTGGTTCAGGCAAAACGACACTGTTGAACGTGTTAGGCTGTCTCGATAAGCCGACTGAAGGTAAGGTTCTGTTGGATGGAGTTGATGTTACGAAATTGCCTGAAAAGGAGCTTTGCAAGATACGAAGTAGCAAGATTGGCTTTGTTTTCCAGACTTTCAATTTGTTGCCGTATTTGAACGCCCGAGAGAATGTAGAACTGCCTATGGAAGCCACAAAGAAATCCAAAAGCGAAAGAAGGCGGAGAACAAATGAATTTTTGGGAATGGTTGGCCTTTCCGGAAGAGAAGAACATAGACCTCAACGCCTTAGCGCTGGAGAACAGCAAAGGGTGGCAATTGCGCGAGCGTTGGCAAATGATCCTGCCCTAATTCTTGCGGATGAACCTACAGGAAACTTGGATGCCAAAAACAAGTATGAAATCGTTAGATTGCTTGCAAACCTCAATATTAACCAAGGAACCACCATCATAATGGTAACGCACGACAGTCACATGGCTTCTCAAACTGAGCGATTGCTCTTCTTGAGTGATGGAAAAATAACAAAGGAAAAGCAAGGTCTCCATTTAGCTAAAAAGAAGCTCATGTGTCCATACTGTGGTAGTAGAATTCAACTTGGCGACGCGATATGCCCTTCTTGCAAGAAAAGGCTATGAAACACTATGGTTAAATCAGCTTTAATAGTGCTTGCACCAAAACAGATAAAAACTCGCTCAGTATCCATGAAAGCGAACGTGAGGACCAGCTATGCCGTCTGAGATCTTGGATGTGGAAAAATTTGTGGCAATGAGCGCCAAAGCCAAATACTGCGCAGTTAAAAGGCTTAAGGAAACTGTAAAACTAAAGCTTCGCACGCCACGCAAGCTCTACACTTTGAAAGTGGAACCTCTAAAGGCAGAGGAAATAATCAAGAAGCTTAAATGCGAAATCCAAGAACTCTAAACTCGTTTTCTCTAGTGCTCGGAAAAGACTATACCCCCCTTATATAAAGGCGGAAACGCTGAGTGAACTGCGTTTAAACCAGTGTTTATTGCTTGCATGCGTAGCATTGCGTACGGTAATAGGCACGAAAACGTCGATAAGGTTTAATAATTCTTGGAAAAACCTTTCAGGGGTGAATTAGAATGCCTTGCACGGTTATAGTAGGTGCCTTCTGGGGAGACGAAGGCAAAGGAAAAATAATCTCCTATCTCGCCCTCAAAGACAAACTTGACTTTTGCGTGAGAACAGGCTCCGTGAACGCTGCACACACGGTTTGGATGGAAGGCAAAAAGTACGCGTTGCACATGGTTCCAGCCGCCTTCCTGAACCCAAAATGCCGTTTGCTAATCGGCGCAGGAGCCAACGTCCACGTTGCAAAATTCCTCGAAGAAGTCGAATTGACAAAAGTAAAAAACCGCATAGGCGTGGACCAGCAAGCCTCAATAATCGAGGAAAAACACTCAGTACAAGACAAAACCAGTGCCCATCTGAAGGGACTAGGCACCACAGGCTGGGGCGTTGGACCTGCCCTTGAAGAACGCGCAAGAAGAACTGCTAAGCTCGTCAAGGACATTCCCGAGTTGCAGCCGTATCTTGCGGATGTGGCAACAGAAATTAACGAAGGAATTGACGCGGGCAAAAAAGTTTTGCTTGAAGGAACCCAAGGTTTCATGCTTTCGCTTTTTTATGGAACATACCCCTATGTAACTGGAAGAGACACGGGCGCCGCCGCCATATGCTCCGAAGCAGGAGTAGGCCCAACAAGAGTCGATGACGTTCTCATAGTGTACAAGTCATTCATAACCCGAGTTGGCACTGGACCTCTGCCTGGGGAAATAACAAAGGAAGAAGCCCAAAAAAGAGGTTGGTTTGAAACCGCCGCCGGAACAGGTCGTGACAGACGTTCTGCTCCGTTCGATTTTGAATTAGCCAAGAAAGTCGCCAAGATAAATGGTGCGACACAAGCGGCGGTGACAAAACTCGACTGCATGTTTCCTAAGTGTCAAAGCGTGAAGAAATTTGATGTGCTTCCCACAGACGCAAAACAGTTTATAAAAGAAGTTGAAAACAAGACTGGGCTACCTGTAGTTCTAATAGGCACAGGACCTGAAGCGTTAGACATTATTGACAGAAGAAAATAGCAAATTTTATTTCTAAAAAGCTGTTAATGCTTCATTTATAGAGGTAACTTAAATGCATAAATCAAACGGTTACGTCAAGGCTTCAGCTAGCCTTCTTGTGCTCCTATTTGCGGCGGGATTACTCGTTGGAGGACTATTGAGCTTTTTCATAACCTTCCAAGAAATGACCAACTTGAGTAATGAAGTAGAATCTTTGAAAAGCCAAGTCTCAGAACTCAGAGACGCCCAGAACGTTACTTACCAAAACATCGCGATCTATCAGAATGCCACAGTGTTGGCGGATATCTACGCAGGTGTGCGAGATTCGGTTGTGCTGGTTCAGGGAACCACAAGCGACGGAGGAGTCCAAGGCTCAGGTTTCGTCTATGCATTTTCAGATAGAAATGTTGTGATAACCAATTACCACATGGTACACGACACGTCAAGTTTAAGCGTTACCTTTTCAAACGGAAACGGATATTCAGCTACAGTCCTCGGAACTGACTCCTACTCGGATTTAGCGGTTCTTTCGGTTGACGCCCCTGCCAGCGAGTTCAAGCCTGTCGAGATTGTCAGTTCNTCTACGTTGCGTGTAGGCGATCCAGTTATAGCCATAGGAAACCCCTACGGTCTAGTCGGCTCACTAACCACTGGCGTGGTAAGCGCTCTGGGCAGAACCCTCACGGAAGAAGACTATGCAGGTGGCTTCGCAATTGCGAACATCATACAAACTAGCACGCCTAT
>JGI24422J19971_10000801_pt1 | contig 18214 bp, 7 predicted proteins | sample DeeMarSWOR152_54_FD_19971 | JGI IMG/M metagenome (IMG submission 19971) | reverse complement strand
CAAAGGTAAAATTGACACAAGAAGGATATGGCATCATCACTGCTATGTCATCTATACAATTCTGAATGCATATCTGACTCTGTTGCCCACTCGACCATCCAGTGCCTGTAACCTTTAATTTCACAACTGCTATGCTCCCTAAGGACCATTGAGAAATCGCCCCAGAGGCCCCTGTAAACCCTCCGATTCTTGCTATCCCAGGAATAATTGCATTTCCATCAACTGCAGACCAGTTGCCTGTGAGATTTCCTGCGCTTACACTTTGAAACTCAAACAGCGAACTATCATAAACAAGCTCCAATCCGAAAGCTGATATTTCCTGACTATTCCCAACAATTGAAATAGGAATGGTCACAGTAGCTCCAGCACCTCCAGAGGTGGGGTCACAAGATAATGAAATGATATTCGGCTTCAGGATTTCTAAACTTACATTTACTGTCCTGGGGCTATTGACTGCATCGTCGTCTGTAATAGTAATCGTCCCGTAATATTCTCCTTCAGTCTGTCCTACAATATCGACTGAAACTGTGTGCACATTAATATTCGTGGAGGATGTCCCTGTTGTGGGAAAAACAATCAACCAGCCAGGTTCATATGATATGGTGTAGTCTAAAGTCTGGGCCCCTGAATTTCTGACTTGGACTTCCTGAGAAGATGGATTTGTGCCTCCCTCAAATGCAAAAAAGGTAAATTCAGAGAGATTTACCCAAATTTCAGGGCCATCTGGTCCATTTGGAGGAGGACATTTGGCATGCGTGAAAAGCAATAAGGCACAAAGGATAGATAAGGCTCCAACTACTCTCGAAAGCGCCAACTGCTTCTTCATGATATCTTCTATTTAATCTCGATAATATTCTCTCTAATTATAAAATCTTGAAGATCATCCACCAGCTTTATGATCTCTACCAAAGCTCCTTTTTCCCTGACAAAGAAAACCAATTCGAATAAAATCCCTGGCTCTCTTTGCTGAATTCCACTCATTCTAAATCCACCGACTCTCACAATCCCACCTTCTGGCTCATTCCCTTCCAGTACTATAAAATCTTCGGTTAATGCTGCTCTCTCTACTCCAATAAAGACCATCTTTTCTTCAGGGTATCTTAAATCAATGCCAAACGCTTTCATGTTAAACGCAGTGCTAGCCAGGATAGGAATTCTCACTGTGCCATCAGGCATATAAACGGCTCTCCCAAAACTGAGCTGCTTCGTCTCTTCTGAATATGTATCCATTCCCATCACTGTCCCTTCACCTATTTCCACATCTAAAAGGCTCTCACCAGGATTGATGATAAAAATCGGCAATTCCCCGCTTATTTCTCTCTTAATAATGAACTCCAAAACAACAAGTGAGCCTAAGTCTCTTTCAGCAATAGGCATCTGAGTTTTTCCCTCTATTCTGACTAATCCCTCAAACTCTTTTATTCCTCGCACATACTCAAAACAATCGGTTAAAGAACTCCTCTTTAAACCTATGAATTCCAACGCCTCGGGAGCATAATTGACTTCAAAGCTAAAAGACCCTTTTCCCTCTGGATTAGATATAATGACAGGAACGTTCACTCTCATTCCTGATTGAGTTATTGTATCCAGAGGGTAAATAACTGGCTCATCTGGTATGAGCCAACTCTCCCTTGCTAATTCTCTTTCAGAAGTGGTGCCGATTAATTCCATATCTCCTGCACTACAAACAGGAAGCACTATTTTCCCCAGATAATGATTCAAGATGTCACGTGCATCCCCTGGAGAAGTAATTCCATCGCAGTTGGCATCACAGGATGCCTCTTGACAAAGATCCGGCTCGAGGACTCCAAGGTATATCTCAAACGCCTTCTGCGCATCTCCTGGCGTTATCTCTCCCTCTCCACTCACATCTCCTAATCTTTGGCAGGGAATAAAAGTAAAATTTGATTCACATGGATTCGGGAGATACTCAGCGATATCATCCGTGTATTTTTCTATCCTGATCGGGATTTCTGTTTCCTCCTCATACGTTACACATTTCACTTGAAGAGTTATTTCGACTATGCTCCCTCTACTTGAAGGATTTATGGCTGCACTTCCTCCAGAATATCCTCCTATGATTGTTTTACCTGGTTCAATCTCATTTCCGCCAATAATCCAATCTAAAGTGAGCTTTCCCTCCCTCACTTCCACAAATTTGAATGCAGTGCTGTCGTAGATTAATTCAAATCCGAATGCACTGATTTCATCACAGTTGTCTGAAATCTTAACGAGAATATTTATGGTGTTACCCCATGTTCCTGTAAATGGATTCAAATCCAAAGAAATCGCACCAAAATCATTATCTCTTTCTACAAGAATAATTTCTTCATCACTGATTTCATCCTCTCCTGACGTTTTCCTAAGTTGAATGACTACTTCTCCATCGATACAATCGGCATCTTCTGCTGCTTCAAGGACAACAGTCTGCCAGATGTTCCAATTATCAGGAGTAAACAGCAGGTAAATATCTGGAGCTAATGTTATATCTTCATCGCCGCTTATCTTTTCTACCGCAACGGACAAGTCTGAAAGAGGCTGAGCCGATAACTTCACTTTCAGTTCCGCTGTGCCTCCTTCTGGAACTGACACCTCATCCACATCGGTCATAATCAATAGAGGCATGACTGTAATCATCGCTGTATTCGAATCAATCGATCCACACGTATTAGAAACTCTGACCCAGAATGATGTGGTTGTTATTAGATCCGGTGTAGGATATTCATTTACATCTGTCCCGACAGGTTTTGATGTATCTCCAGATTCTCCTTGATACCACTGGTAGCTGAGCGGTTCTGTACCTGATACCTCTACTTCCAAAGAAGCAGAAGTATTGTAATTTATCGTTTGACTCTGAGGATGAGAAATAATAGTTGGTTCAACGCCTCCTGTGCCATTTAAAGCGATATCATAAGGATTCTCATCAGAATCATTATTAGCTATGGATATCGATGCTGTCTTAAGCCCTTCTGATCCCGGGCTAAACCTAATGATAAATGTCGTGCTGTTACCTTGTGTTATCGGCGATGCAGGCTGCTGCTCTACGCTGAACTGATCAGCATCAGCTCCGCTAATTGTTATGACCGGAGAACCACCGAGAGCTAAATCAGCTGTCCCAGTATTTTCAATTGTAAAGGTGGCATCTGTATCGGTGCCTACCTTATGCAAACTAAAATCAAAACTCCCCCCTTCCGGAATGTCAGTATCGTCCTTCTTTATGTTTATTTCCGGGGCAGTCCCGTTTCCTGTAAGAGTGATGTCATAAGGATTCTCATCAGAATCATTATTAGCTATGGATATCGATGCTGTCTTAAGCCCTTCTGATGTCGGACTGAATCGTATTATAAATGCTGTGCTGTTACCTGACGCTATGAGCGAAGCAGGCTGCTTCCCAACAATAAACTGATCCGCATTAGCCCCACTAACACTAATAATTGGAGAACCACTGAGAGTTAAATCTGATGTGCCAATATTCTCAATCGTAAAATCAACATCTGTATTCGTACCAAAATCAAATTCCCCCCCATCAGGTATATTAGAGTCACCTTGTTTTACATTGATCTCAGGAGAAACTCCTGTTCCTGTAATATTTATGTCATATGGATTCTCATCTGAATCATTGTTAGCAATGGAAAGCGATGCTGTCTTAATCCCTACTGATGCCGGGTGGAACCGTATTACAAACGTTGTGCTCTCACCGGCAGCAACTGGCGAAACCGGCTCCTGCTCTACGCTGAATTGTTCAGCATCCGCTCCACTTATGTTTACTACCGGGGTTCCATTGAGTTCTAAACTAGATAGTCCCGTGTTTTCTATTGTAAAAGCAACTTCTTTGTGAGTGCCTACTTCCTGTGTACCAAAATCAAAAACTTCCCCATCAAAAATGTCAGTCGTCTCATGTTTAATGTCAATCTCTGGATGAGGTATTATCACGGTGATTGTTGCAGTATCAGAATCAACATATCCACAATCATTAGAAACTCTCACCCAATATGAAGTCATCTCTATAAGATTAGGAGTGGGAAATGAACTAGAATTATCCCCTACTGGATTTGTTGTGTCGCCAGAATCTCCCCGATACCATTGGTAGCTAAGTGGTTCAGAATCTGAGGCATCGACACTCAATGAAGTACTGGTATCATAAGGAATGGTCTGACTCTGAGGATGTGTATTAATAACAGGAATCACACACACAATAAACATTTCTTCATTACTTTGTCTTCCATCATTGGTATGAACTAATACGGCCACCTGTCCAGTCGAGACTCCTGTAGGCACTTCTGATACAATCTGAGTATTCGTCCAAGAAAAAATGGAAGAACTTTCTCCATTGAAAGTCACTGTTCCTTCATCCGCACCAAAATTGAAGCCATTAATAGTTACTTCAGTTCCTGGAGGGCCAGATGTAGGAGATATCTCAGATATGAACGGCTGGGATTCTACTGCATAATATGAATATATTTTTACATCATCATACCAGGCTGACCCGCCCTGCGCAGTTAGTGCAAGATAATCAAGTTGAAAATCTATTTCTTCAGGAATGGCTGAAACAGTATATCTCCCCTTGTATTCGCCATCTATCCAATAAGAGACATTTGTATCCAAACCATTAACTTCATATTTCATTAATAACCTAAACCAAAGTCCCGGAGTGTATGTCCCGATCACTGTTCCATCCACTCCAAGTAATTCACCATTGAGCTTTGATACGAGAAGCCCTCTCCCTGGATTTGTCCAGCTTGTTCCTTTCACAAGATTAATATTGGCTTTATTTGTATGGCCTGAGGTCGGCTGCTCAGTTCCGTTCATTATCCAAGTTTCAATGTAAAAAGGAGGAGAAGCATTTAAAGCTCGGAAGGCAAGAGCAGCCCAATAAGAATTAATAACACCATACAATTTCAAAGACTGAACGCCACCCTGGAAATTTGTATCATCGACATAATTATTTGCAGAATCATCAGCATTTGCATCTTTAATCCAATGACTTGAAGGCCAAGCACCAGACTCATATTCCTCAAACCCATCATACCAGACGACATTGCTCTGAGAGCGTGAAATAGTAAAATCTGTTTCATTACCAGAGTCATCCGTTAATTGTTCCTTATCAGTCCCATCAACATCCATCACCCAAATTGAGTAGGTTCCGCTCCTGTTTGAAACCCATATAATTTTGGATCCGTTAGGTGAAAAAGCTGGGAATTTATCTTCATTTGAATCAGTTGTTAACTGCTGTAATCCTGTTCCATCTATGTTAGCAATATAAACATCATAATTCCCACTCTCATTCGAGTAAAAGAGAAACTTAGAACCATCCGAAGAAATATTATCTTTTCCTTTTCTTCTAAACCTCCCAAACTTATCGTCACCATTATTATTGATAAGTTCTTGTAATCCTGTTCCATCTGAATTCATTTTGTAGATATCATAATTTCCTCCATAAGGACCAATGGAGAAAATAATCTCACCTGAATTAAGCCATACAATATTGTCTAATGGGCCGTAATTTGAAGGCCATTGATCAGCCCCTAATATTAACTGTTTATCAGAACACATGGTGTTCATTATGCTTATACTACTTGGACGGTTGTAATCTTGAGAGTTAGCATAAACGATTTGTATCCCATCTAACGAAAATTCACCTAGAGGCGCGTTCCCATAATCATCACAAAGCTGTGGATTGGAACCATCTGAATCAACTTTCCACAGTTTGTACCAACCATTGTGATTGCTCTGCTCTGAAGAAAAAAGAATTAGATTATCATCAGGAGACCAATTTTGTGGTGCACAATTCCCATTAATGGCAGGCCCGGGATCATTTATAACGCTTAAATTGCTACCATCAAATCCAATTTTCCAGATTTCTGCTCGATGTTTAGAAAGATCATCTGCCTTTTGGAATGCAATCCAGTCGCCATCATTCGAAGAAATAATGTTCAGAACTCGCCACGGAGATGAGAAGTCCGTTAATTGTGCAAGGCCACTCTTATCTGAATCAATCGCCCACAATTGAGTCCTCTGGTCAGGGCCTTCGCGATCAGAAGTAAAAGCAACTTTAAATCCTGCTGGAGCAATTCCAATTCCCTCTAAAATAATATCATAAGGATTTTCATCGGAATCGTTATTGGCAATCGAAATCGATGCTTTCTTTGTTCCCTCTGACATCGGATTAAAATTTATAATAAAAGTAGTGTAATCATTAGGCGTTACTGTCGAAGATGGCTGTTGCTGGACACTGAACTGATCAGCGTTAGCGCCGATAATTGTTATAATCGGAGAACCACTCAAAGTTAAATCAGCAGTCCCCGTATTTTCAATAGTAAATTCGACATCAATATCTGTAACCACTTGACACTCACCAAAATTATAGGTCCCTTCATCAGGAATATTGTTCAAATCTTTTTTGACATTAATTTCAGGCACTATATTAATTTTCTCATAGGTTCCAGTTTCAAAAGTCGTCTCATTTATAGCAATATTAATCTGCTTATCTAAAGGCTTACTCCAGCCTGACACAGGCTTGAATTCTAATGTATAAATTGCGGGTATATAGAAGATAGTTTCCCCACTATTATGCCAATTGCTTTCAGTGGTTACTTTCCACTGAGCTCCAGCATCAACAGCTTCCTGTGGACTAATCTCAACCTGCAACTGTCCTGATATTATGACCGTAAAACTGTTTTCGCTACCATCAAAAGCGAAATTTTCTGCATAATCAGAAGCTGTAACTTTAACAATACAATTATCCGAAGCTATGGCAGGAACTGTCCATGGAAAACTTCCAGTGTTAGGTGCCGAGTCAACAATAGGCACATAATTCGCTCCTCCATCAACGGAATATTCAATTTTTATATGAGATATGCCTATGTTGTCGTTTGCACTCCAGATAATACTGTAAGTCTCATTGCTTAAAAATGTTTCTCCTCCGTTTGGAGATAAAAGAGTAACCGATGGAGCAGCACAATCTTTTACGGGAAGATTTTTTTCTGTCTGACCATATACAAACCTTGGATAGTTTGCTAGTACTTGAATCTTATAATCAAAAGGAGTGACTGGAGCATTAAAGACAGCTGCGTAATTACCACTATTTAAATCTGTCGCAGGACCACTAATTATCTCAGTTGAGTCCTTTAAGACTGAATAAATTACACTCGCTCCTGAAATCGGTAATCCACTGTCATCATTAACGATTATTGACAGATTAACAATTTCTTCTGTGCAGTAAGAATTCTTATCTGTATTAGCTATAACTGAAAGGAATGGAGAAGGGCCAATGTAAAATGTTTCACTTAATGAATTATTTGAATCATTTGAATCATTTGGATGGGAAATAGAAGCTGTAATAGTATAAATCCCAGCAAAACAACCTAAAGTATCCCAATCAAATTCAACATCCCCACCGTTAGCTTCAGAGCTGAATGATTCAATATATCCATCAGGTCCTGTAACTAAAGCATAAACCTCAATTCCTGTAAGAAAAGCACTCCCAATATTCTCAACAGTACTTGTTATCTTAACAATACTTCCTGATCGGGGTGAAGGAGGATTAATTGTAATTTGACTCACTTTAGCATCATAAGAATGCTCGACAAGAAGCTTACCAAAAAGCACATAATTGTTTGGATCTCCTTCTGCAATAACAGCAAAATTACATCCTTGATTTATTGAAGTAGGAGTAGCCATAATTGAAAAAGGTCCTTTTGGGTGATCTGGACAATCGAAAAAACTAAGAATTTCATCATTTAATAGATTAGGTTGCTCATTCGAATTGCAAAGCCAAATTTCGGGATAATCATAAGTTTGACTTGTAACATTCGCCTGATAATTAATAGATTGTCCTACTTTTGTCCACTGAACTAATGGCGAGAGATTAACACTTGATGTGGGAACAGCCATCGATATAAAAAAGGCTTTTTTACCATCAGGTGTTTGAAACTCATGAAATTTAAAAATCATCAAATTGTAATTATCGTAATAATGGCTATGGTTAGAACGAGACCAACAATTGACAGTTCCTCCAGATAGACAAGGACCAGGGGGGAGTATCTGTCCATCCTTGTAAACATTCATTCCTAACAGTAGTGTTCCACTACTATAAGAATAAGCTCCGATTTCTACTTTGTATGAGTGACCATCTGGAGCATTCCAAATCTCATGCCAAGCTCCTTTATAGTTCCATCCGGGAATTTGGTAATTCTCATCCCATAATAATGCCTTATTTGTATAAACATAGGCTCCGTGAATCAGACCAGAAGGTTGCTCATAAACACCAATATTGACAAACTTTTTGTTATCTGAATAATCCTCATCACCTGATAGAGAGCTAGCTCTCGCCTCGACTGTGTAAACCCCATATTCTGAATTGGATGGTATAAACCAGTACATTAAAAATTGACCAGTAGAATGGTTGGGATCTAGTCTTCCTTTCTCTTCCTCAACTATATCAAAAAATCCATTGGGTCCAGTTATTGTTAAGGTGGCAGTCACATCTTCAGAATAGTTTCCTCTATTTGTGATTTGGAGTGAAAACGAGGCTGTATCTCCAGGTTCATAGCTTGATTGACTAGAACTAAAAAAATCTAAAGATAGATTATGTCCTAATGAGGGATCTACAACATCAAAAGTAGTTGTCCCCTTAGCATCTGAATAATTGGTTTTACTAGCAGTTACTTCAACTCTAAATGATCCTAGTTTTCCAAGATCATCAACTTTAAAAGTACTCTCATAATTTCCATCTTCTTTATCTAAACAAAGACCATTTTTAACCGTTATATTATTTTTATCTTTTACTTTATAGGAGACCGTTGCTCCTTCAAGAGGACTACCTGAATAGTCCTGTAAACTTACGTACAATATTGCAGTATCACCAGTATTATAAGAGTTTTGATCCATTTCTAACCGAGTCATTCGAATTAAATCACTGTCAATATGAACATTTAGTCTGCAATAACCATCATAGTCGGAAGGAACAGACTCATCTCCTATCCAATATATTCCTGTGACAGGAGCAAAAATTGCTATCGCTTCTGTTTGACTAAACAAATCCATAGGATCAATCGGTATATTAAAGACTTGTACCCAAGTTTGAATTTCTCCGCATATTTCGTAATTATGGCCTGTTTCTAGAAACAAATCCTCAGCAACTATTTTTTCAGATCCACTTATTTCTTGAACATCTTCTCCTGTAAGAAAAATAACTTTATTATAGATTTCTTTATCAGCACTTTGATATACATATTGATCAGTATTTAAGTCCTTTATTGAAGCTTTCAAGATGGCGATGGATACCGCCTCCGTTACCGTAAATTCTGGAAAGGAATTTTTACTTGCGACTCCACAAATCCCTTTAAAGTCAAAATTTAACGAAATTTTATACTTGTTTGTATCAGAAATGGAGATTTCTTTTTTTAGTTTTGAAAACGCCCATGCTTTCCCTGATCCCATCAAAGGCCCACAAAGAACCTGTGAAAAGGAGTAGAGCTCACCTGTGTAAGTGGATCCATCCCAATGACTTGTTGCGACTGCAATTCCATTCTGTTGTTTATATTTTTCTCCATCTTTTTCTTTAAAAGGAGGAGCTACTTCATCTGAAAAAACATTTTGTGTATAAAAGTTCAGACTGATAATGATGGCAATAAATAGAAATAATGTTTTTTTGTTTATCACTGTCGTCCTAATTAGGTTAATTACTTCTAATTTCATACCTTTATCTACTGCATCCTTGATAATTACGGTTAAGTTAGAATGCCCATTCAATAGAATCTAATTATTTAATTCTTAACCCTATGCTGCGATTCGTAATATTTATGAAGAATATTAGTCTATCTTTTTTCTTAAATCCTTGTTTGCAATTAAAAAATTTGGATAAACGTAATAGATTTTCTAAGCAATAGCTCCGCATCTCATCATACATTTGGTTTTACCCCTCTTCCTCATCACGATCACAATGATTTACATAGAATCCTTAGTGACTGAAAATATTTCATAATTTATAGAAATGGATTGCAAATGGCATATCCTGACAAATCCTGACAAATTATGACATTCCGATGACTTAGATGATTTGAATTTCAGGAATGTCTCAAAAAGGAAGGATAGTTAATGTTATTGCAATATTAGACTTAGGGCTCTATTACTCATTACTGACCGGAATCCAACTTCCATTTCCCCAACGATACAAACTCTTTGAGCAAACATTCGAAAGCTCATCAAGCCCAATCTCGATTTTTCCCCCTGCTAACAAGTCAGGATAATACTTTTTCATAGGACTATTAGCAAATACATATTTCAATTTGAACTGGTTGTCTAAAACATATACAAATCCAAACGGCTGATTTAGAAATTCAAGACCCCAGGAATTAACCTGAACATGGATCACCTCACCATCAATGTTATCCAATTCTGCAAAAATATGTACTCTTTGTAGTCCTTCCAAATGATGAGTCCTTTTAAACCTCAAATAAGCTCTTTGATTCCCTTTCTCGGGATTGTCCGGAACATAAATTTTCAAGTCATGGGCTAAGTATTTGTACTCTGACTCAACCTGATAAGGCGGGCTAACTCCTTTGAAACCGTTCAAATCCAGAACGCCCAACACTCCTTCTCCGTTCAGAAGATTATTGGTTCCAGAAAAAATGATCTCTTCATTCCCGTCACCATCCAAATCATGGATTTTAAAAGAGGAAAGGTGGCCAACATGAATATATTTACTCAAAAGGCGCCCTTTGCTGTTGTGGCTCAAAATCAGAGATAAGAATCGCCCCCTATGTTGCCAATGAGTAACAATAGAGCAGGATTTATCACGAAGATGCGCAAATTTGATATCTAAAAGGTAAAAATCTGACTCCAAACTTAAGCCATTGAACTTTTGTTTATTGGTTATATGTTTCTGCCATAAAACTGTTTTATCATTATCAAAAAGTGTCAGGTGATACCTGTCTTTAGATGAATCATATGTCCTCGCAATAACTTCATTCGCACCATCTTTATCTATGTCCAAAAAACCAATACATCTTGATTTATCCCAATCTCTTGAACTGATTTTATTGTCGGAATCTTCATAGGACCATATTTTTTCTCCATCTTGACTTTTAATAAAGACAACATTTCCTTCAAATGAGGGAAATATCGGATTTGGAGGATTATTTTTAACCATTAAAGATTTCAGCGTACGCTCATACTTGGAATTGACAATGAATACAGTGATGACAATGACAATAATCAAAGTGAGAATGACCAACGCACTCCAGGAAACAATTTTTCGGATATTTTTATTATCGCGCGCATTAGTGGATGCTCTCTGTCTCAACCATTCTTCCAGTTCACTTATATAGACATAAACGCTATATCCTTTAGAACCAGCAACCCTGCGAAGAGGAAGTCCAAATTTTATCTCCCAGCGATAAACATTTCGTTCACTGGTATCCAGGTAATCAGCGATAGTTTTAATGCCGACCAATCGAGCGTTTTTTGCTGACATCGTCAATAAATCAAATTACCTTTTGCGTCGCCATTATTATACGCGATATGGTTAAAAAAACAATCTCCATGAAGACCAAACAATTGCTTCTCAAAAACCACATCGAAAATGTATAGAAAATAAGCTTAAGTCCCAGAACCCGGAGCTTAAAAATTGCTATGGCACAATAAATGAAGGCGGATCACTATCATCCTCTAAAACAAACAACCCCCCTCCTGCTCTCACGCAGCGAATATTGCCTGCTGAATCCACCTTAATGGAAGTGATTATTTCCAATTTTTGATCATTATCAATATCTTTAGTATATGCACCCCTAAATAATTCAAAGTCCTCATATTGAGTTGCACATGTCCATTCGCCTGTTTCACCCACTGGACATTAAATGTTTCTGGAAAACGACAAAAATGTACCACATTAACCTCGTTTTAATCGTACTTACAGCGCCATTTGAACTTTTCTATGATTGAATCATCCCTTTCTGGAAAGTGTCAATATTTATTCAAAAGATGTCGCTTATTGGCGTTTTTTGTCGTATTAAAATTTTAATTTGTATTAAATTAATCGGATAGCTTCTTTTTTTTGAATTTAAATTGATGTAACATTATTGAATCACTAGTAGCATAGAACCAACAATTTTGTGAACGCATTTGGGGCGGAATGAGCGACAGAAAAAAACTAAGCTCCTGGAAAGAAATCTCAAAATATTTGGGAATAGAAGTACGTACTGCCCAAAGATGGGAGAAAAAATTTGGTTTGCCGGTCTACAGAATAGATGAGTCGAAAAGAACGTATGTGTTTGCATATAGTGATGAAATCGACCGTTGGATAGTCAAAAAAATCCCAAGAGAAAAATCTAAAAAAATAGATTTTTTAAGAAGCATATCAATAATAGGCATTCCGGCCTTATTACTTATAGCTTTAATAATATTTTCGTTTATTTTCATTCCAATTTGGATAAATACCACACCTGCAGATTTTACGACAACAGATAAAAAACTCATTATTTACAATAATCATGGTAAAAAGTTATGGGAATACGACTCTAAGCTTATCCTAGATTCTAAGAGATACTCTAAAACTTTACAAAGCAACTCTCCATCGAAAGATACATCCAGTATTTTTTTCAAAGATATCGATAAAGAAAATGGCCTTAACATTATTTTCACTGTGCAAACCAAATATAATTCTAACGAACATGTTATATGTTTTGATAAAAAAGGAAAAAAATTATGGCAGTTCTTTGCTGGTGAAGAAGTCAAATATGGAGATCAGATGATTTCCTCAGATTTTGACATTACCAGACTGAGGGTAGTCGATTTAAACAATGATGGTTTTCTAGAAACAATCATAATCGCAGCTCACAAAACATATTTTCCATGTCGGCTCATTGTCCTGGATCACAAAGGGAACTTAATGGGTGAATACTGGAATTCAGGCCACCTCAATTGTCTGGAATTTTTAGATTTAGATGACGATGGCTTCAAAGAATTAATACTTGCTGGATTGAATAATAACTATGATCAAGGTTGCTTAGTTATTTTAGATCCCCGCAAAATCCGAGGATCTTCACCGCAAGTTAAAGGCACACGGTATTATCCAGACGGAAAAAGCATGGGCACCGAAAAGTACTATATTTTAATTCCTAATAATGAAATAGGAGATTTATTGGGTATATATGACAATATTTCTTCCATAGACATCTATACAAACGACCGATTCCAGATAAATACATATTTATCAAGAGTATTCTACGAATTCGATTATCAATTAAAGGTTACTTACATCCATATGGGAGATGAATTTGACTCAAAATTTGCCCAACTCGTGAAGGAAGGAAAAATCAATTCACCTAAAGATTCTATTAAAAAAAATATATCCCAGGCCAAAATCCTCTACTGGGATGGAAAGGAATGGACATTCGAGCCAACAAAGACTTTTTACTGGAAGAATGAATTAACGGCTCGAACCACAGAGAAATAACTGTCAGGATTCATGATCTGTGCTAATTTCTCAGTGAATAATCATTTCGTCAGTTAAGAGCCAGATATTCATATGAGAAAAAAAGGGGCCTGGCATCAACTTTTCAAATCCTTCTGAGAAAAAATTGGGGATTATCCCCAATTTCCCCTTTTCTTAAATGTCGAATGTGGAGATGCGACCCCTCAAAATGTAGAGATGCAACCCTACAAAACTTTTGAATTGGCTTAAAAAACTCCTTGAAATCTGGCACAATAAGGGACACAATATTTCAGCGGCCGGGAGTACATTGCGCTTGTAAGTCAGCAGAAGAGCACAAATAGCTAATAATAAGAACATTGTATAAAAAGGGGCCTGTCCCCTTTTTATGTGCAAATCGAACAAAGGAACATTAACTTTCTACTCGTACTAGATAAATTTGCAAGTGGGGATTCTATAGAGCAAAGCGATTTAAGGGATTAAAAAACATGTTGAAAAAACTCGCTCTTTTATTTTCAATACTCCTTACGCATACAGTTCTCCTGCACTCAGCAATAATCAGAGTTCCCTCTGATTATCCCACCATAAAAGAAGCTGTATATGCGGCTCAGGATGGCGACACAGTCGAAGTGGAGGATGGCTTATATATCGAAAGCCGTATAATTATCGATAAAAAAATCAGTCTAAAATCAAAGAACTTATTCGGGGCAATAATAGACGGTGGCAAAGATAGATGGAATCCTATATTCCGTGTCCAAGCAGAGACAGAGATAAGCGGGTTTATCTTGAAAAACGCTGCTGAGGGAATACATCAAAGATTCAGTCGAGATGTGAGCTGGACTGCTCATGATTTAGTTATCCTAGATATGGGAGACTCGGGGATTAGTATTAATGATGTTGCTGATAACATAGGACGCGTCAATGTATACAATCTTATTGTTGACAATTGTGATAATGCCGTTTCCACCAATGATGCGTATGGAGCGGATGTCAGAAATTGTCTGATAACGAATTGTTATACTGCCTTTTCTGGATCAAATCATATTTATTTCAACGTAAATCATATATCAGTCTGGAATTGTAATTATCTTAATAAGGAAATCTTATGGCAACAATCTCCTCCTGGAACTAACAAGATAAATTTTGGTCCGGATATAAATATTCTTGACTCTCTATTAAAGAATGCCGAAAATAATGATTTTCATCTATCTCTCATCAATTCCTTTACCGATACAGAAAATGCATCTTCTCTGGATCCAAGCAGTCTTCAATCTTTAGAGGGATTGACTCTTAACATTCTAGGGGATGTCTACTCCAGATTAGAAGACTACGATAAATCTGCGAAATTTTACCGCAATGCCTTAACAATAGGAAAAAAGACAAGCACGCCAGAAATCAGCTGTCATGCTCTTTATGGCTTAGCTCTACATTATGAAAAACAGAGAGAATTTATAAACGCTTTGGAGCATTACAAGAGAGCAGTCGAAGTCATTGAAACTGTCCGGGGAGGACTTCCATCAAGAGAATATAAATCGGGATTCCTGAAGGTAAAGATAGAAATCTATGAATCTCTCGTAAATCTATTGGTTAAATTGCACCAGGAAAATCCATCAAAGGATTACCACAAGGAAGCTTTCTATTTTGCGGAAAAATCAAAGGCCAGAGTTTTTCTCGATGAACTTCAAGAAGCGCAAATAGACATGAAAGCTCATTTAAGTGACAATCTTAAAGAGCAGGAAAATAGAATCTTGAAGGAAATCTCGCAAGCCCAAATTCAACTCAGAAAGCCAGGCCTTTCTTCTGAAAAAAGGCAAAAGTTGCTCGAAAATTTGCTCCAAGAAGAGAATAAATATAACGGCCTGATAACCAAAATAAAAATGGAAAATCCTGATTATGCAAATCTCATCTTTCCTCAGCCGCAAGGATATGAACAGATCAAAGAAAAACTCTTGAATAATGAAACCGCTTTGATCGAATACATGATAGGAGAAAAATATTCTTTTGCATTCCTGGCGACCTCAGATGACCTGTATATATGCCCTCTGCCTGAATCGGAATCCTTAAAACCCTTAGTAAATAACTACCTGAGTTTTTTGACTCTTAAGGAAACCGGAGAATTCAAGGCAAAAAAAGGAGGCCAAAGATTATTCAGGATTCTCTTGGGCTCCTTCGCCACACGACTCGAGAAAAACATAAAAAAGATAATCATCGTTCCTGACGGGAATTTGAACTTTTTACCTTTTGAAACACTCATTCAAGAAAAAAACTCGCACTACCTCATCCAGGATTATGAAATTTCTTATGTGCCCTCAGCCTCAGCGTTAACCAATATCCTCAAACGGAAATCACCAACCAAAAGAGATAAAGATTTTCTCATCGTCGCCAATCCCAGACCTCACNAGACAAACAANTTCATCTCTTTTCTGAGTGACCTTTTAAAATCCTTATCTCGCAAGAGGGATCCAGAAAGCGAGGATATAGTCTTTGATTTCCCCAATCTGCCTTACGCAGATAAAGAAGCAAAAGTGATAGCTAAATTTTTCGATCCTGATAAAGAAATGCTGCTTGTAAGAGAGGATGCAACGGAAAGCCGATTCAAAAAACTGGATCTGAGCGAATTCAAGATCCTTCATTTTGCGACTCACGGCGTTATTGATGATGAGGATTGGTGGAGGTCTTCCCTCATTTTCCTCCCCGATAAAGATTTCTTGGAGGATGGATCTCTTCAACCCCGGGAGATTTATGACCTGAAGCTCAACTCTGATCTGGTTGTTCTTTCNGCCTGTCAGACAGGCATGGGAAAATTGGAAAAGGGAGAAGGCGTGATGGGCCTGGGAAAATCTTTTCTGAACACCGGGNCAAAATCCGTGATAGCCAGCTTGTGGAATATCAACGACAGATCCACTGCTCAGTTTATGAAATATTTATACAAGAACCTTATCGAGGGAAAATCAAAGGCTGAGGCGCTAAAACTGGCAAAAATTGAGATGATAAATTCGAAGTTCAGTCATCCCTTCCACTGGGCTGCGTTTATCCTGATGGGAGATTGGGATTCTGCGATCGAANTGTAAAGNNAATNNTCAAATTTCACTTCTCTTTAATCTCGAAGTGCTTTCTATCCGAAATTATTTTCTTATGAAAGAGGTCTCGTGCTTCCACTTCCCAGATATATGTCTTTCCCCTAAGCAATTTCTTTTTCTCACCTTCTGACAGAGTCGCTTTTGGTTCATAAACGCCTTCTGTAAGGTCAATAGTTTTAGTGAAGACGATATTCAGTTCATCATCGATCAACTGAAAAAAATAATTATCTGCCTCGCCATGATAAGTCCAGGTAAAGACAGAGGGAACTTCGGTTATCACCCCAACTGGTTCGATCAACCTGAATTCCCCTCTCTCCCCTTCTCTGTAGACATCTCTTTGCTGTAATTTTGTTATCAGGAGATAGCCTGCAATCACAATCAATAAAGCTGTAGCCGCAATCGCGAGATACCGGGCGGGAAGCAACCGAAAAAATGATATTTTTTGCTTTTCGCTCAGTTCTCTGATTCTCTGTCTGGCCGTCCTCCGAAATTCTCCCTCTTCTCTGGTGGAAAGTTTTTCTCCTTCGAATTCTTCTTTGAATGCGCTGAGCTGGTTCGATATCTGTTTCAAGGCATCAAATTTCAATTTACATTTTTGGCAGGCTAAGACGTGATCTATCAATCTCTCTTGTTCTTCGAGCGTCCCTTTTTTTAAGAAAACACTGATCAAGACTTCATTTTCAGGACACTCAGTTTGATATTTTTTTTGGCCTGATTTCATCACAAATTTCTCCGTTTATTGTCTTTTCGCTTAAGAATACGCATAGTCTTCAGTTCTTGATGTCCTTTAATTGTTTTTTTAAGTCGCTGAGACCTCTATAATAGAGATGATTGACTTTGCTCTCGGTCCAACCCAGGAAATCCGCAATCTCCTTCACATTCATCCCGGTTAAATAAAGTTTTATAACTATTCTCCTGTTTTGTACAAGAGAGTGTAAAGCTCTCTCAAACATGGATTCCCATTCTTTTCTTTCCATCAAAGACTCTGAGAATCGAATATCGAGTCGAGAAATCGGGTTTGCACCCTGTTCTTCCATTACACTATCAAAAGGCAGAATATTCATTTTCTCATCTATCATATCGAGAGTTGTCGTATAAACCACCCTCCATAAATAAGACTTTAAATTCCTGATTTTCTTTCCACCGGAGACCATTCTCCAGATTTTTAATTTGACTTCCTGCTCGACATCTTCTTTTTCCTGGCGGGAGAGCTGGGGGAAATTTTTCCAGATAATGAGTTCAATCGATTTTGACATTTTTTCTATAAAGTCTTTGGTTTTAATGAGCTTTTTTAAATCCATTTGCTTTTATTGCAGAGGATTTCCCCCAATGTCGGTACAACTATAAAAAAATAAAAGAGTTAAATCAAGATGGATTTTACCTTCATCGAAGGAAGCCGATTTTAAATCCATGTTCCTCGAAATTAATAATTTGTCACAGATTTGAATCACCTCAGTTTGTTTTCATTTGGAAAAACCAAATTTTTGGGTGGGAGAAAAATCACACTTTTTGGGTCTACTTGAGTGAAAAGTGAACGCCAGTTTGAAAAAAAAGCTTGAGCACAAGACTCTTTACAGAAACAGAGGATCTAGAAGAGAAACATATCCCCAAACCCCAAAAAGGTGGGGAAATAAGACGCTTCATCTTCATATAGATAGGAATGAATCTATTTTCCTCATGCAGCATTGAATTTACATTTTTA
>JGI24422J19971_10000798_pt1 | contig 18232 bp, 23 predicted proteins | sample DeeMarSWOR152_54_FD_19971 | JGI IMG/M metagenome (IMG submission 19971) | reverse complement strand
TGCGGCTGTAGTCTAGTCTGGTTAGGACTTCGGCTTCCCGAGCCGATAACCCGGGTTCAAATCCCGGCAGCCGCACCAACATCTAACATAGACCCTTTGTGTTTCAGCCATCTTCGCCCCCTGCCTATTAGGATCATATAGAAGACCCAGCCTAGACCCTCTGCGCGTGTATGAACCCCTCCCGTCAAATTGGAGGCTTAACAAGTTTTCTTTTAGGCAATGGCAGTTTCATCCATTTCTCAAAACCCGCCTTAGGCGGCTCCAATTCAAACAACTGTTTCCTACGAAACTCCAATATGTTGTTCTCTTTTCCCAAGAACTCAGCGGCGGTAACAACATCATGACCAAACTTCTCTGCAGAGTCAAAGACAGACTGTGAAAACTCCTTCCATCCTCCATCCCGCAAAAGGTGATGCTCTAAAACCGTGAGAGGAACACTCACGACTATCTTTTCTAAATTCTGCATCCCCAGTGCTATATGCTCATCTTTAACTCTAAACCCAGCCAAGTAGACGGGAGGTCCACCAATAATAATTAATTGAGGTTGTTCCGCAAGAATTGTCTCTAACGTTACGTCACACATAGGGCCTTGAACATCTGATGCAAACAACATCTTTTCTTCATCATATTCTATGGAGGTCATTAAGACCCAACCAAGCGGAGAGTTTGCAGCCCCATGAAACACTGGTTCAGAAAACTTTACACATGTGTCTCCGAACTCAAAGGTCTTGCCATCCGCGATCTCTAAACGTTTGGCATATTTACCTCCAGTTTTTTTGAACATCCACCCTCTACGTCTTTGACTAAAATTTACCTTTTCCCGATAACTCTTGACGAGAACCAACTTCCCTTCATAGATCTGTTTTGCAACATCAGGTGAAGACAAATTACAGAACCAGTCCACGTAGGAGGGCGTGTGATGATCAAAATGATAATGACTCAGTGTAACCACTTCTGCCTTTTCTGAGGCTTTTGCTATCTTCTCTCTGCATTCAGCAATCGCTTCATACTCTCTTGGATGAGGCGGAAATCCAAATCGATTAGGAGCCAATGAAACTCCAGCATCTAAAAGAATCTTCAAGTCTGGTGTCTCTACATAGGTGCACATGGATCTGACGCCAAAGCTTTCATCACCTAATGGAACAACCCTGATTTTCCTCAGCATTCCAAAAATCTCCGTAGCCTTCCAGACTATATCCTTTTATGCAAGAGAGGCATTTAATTTTGTTCGGTGGGCGATGACGACTCTGGCCCCACTGAAAAAATGATTTAGATCTTGAGTGTTTCTTCAGAGAGTGAAATACATACTCTACTGGGAGACCAAGAATGCGAGAGCCCACCACTTAACCACTTGACAAATAAATGCTGGCTACGTACACGCTGAAATTTCTTTTGGGAAAGAAAAAAGGAGACAGATATGTGTTTGTTATTCTTCGCCTACTGGAAGTAAGTAGACTAAACCATCTTCACCAAGAACGACCACAAATGTTTTTGCAGTTTTGGCAATGTCTTTCAAGGCTTCCAAAGTCATGTAGAGATTAGTTAGTTCAGTTGCGTTCATTCCAGCTCGTTCAGCAATGATCCTAATGGATTCGGCAGTTCCGTTAGCAATGATCAATCTAGAGGAAGCCTCACCTTCTGCTTCAATGATTTTTTGAGTAGCGGTTGCGTTGGCTAAGATCAGAATTTTTTCTCTTTCAAACTCTGCTTGTAGTTTTGCTTGTTGTGCCGCTAACTTGTCTTCTATGGCTTGCAGAAATGTAGGTGGAGGACTTATATCTCTTAGATCAACCTCAATGCTTTCAAGGGAATTCTTTAGCGATTCCTCTGCAATTAGAGATGTTTTTATCTTTAGGCTTAAATCCTGAGTTATTAATAATCTATTCTCAATAACCTCGATTGCCGTGTAGTTACTAATCACGTTTCTCGTGACTTCTCTGATTACCGATGAAACCGCCCGATCTTTCCAATCGAGTTTGGGAAAGGTCTGATAAAGTTCTTTTAATCCCGTGGGCTTCAAGCTCCATCTTACTAGTATATCTACTTCAATATTCAATCCATCTCTGCTGATGGATTTGATTGCTGGGAATTCACCCTGTTTTCCATCTTCCGTCCACATGCCCACTGTGTCCACAGCATAATAGATATGCACATCAGAAACCCATGGAGCCTTGAAAAACCACGCGGGACCTACAACAGGTTCGGAAACACTTCCTGTTAGAGGGTCTACGAGTATGACACCGTAGCCAACGCCAACAGACCTGAAAACGGTCAGTGGAATTATGATGAAGAAAATAATTAGTACGATAAGCACTGCTACTGCGATTCTTGTTACCCAACGTCTCCCTGCAAATCTCTTCGCTTCTTCCATTATGTATCACCTCCTTTTCAACAAAGTGTTAACCAACTCCGAATTTCGTCCATATAAGCCTTCTATGCTTGTGGCACACCGAGTTCAACTATTTTATTAAAGGCAAACTGCGAGTAGACTATTTGCTTATTTTGTATGCTTCAACTTTCACACTTGTTATTTTACCTTTTAACTCTTCAGAAATATCCATATCATAACTCGACTCAGATACAATCTTGACCCTTTTGAACCCCGCTTTCCTTATCGTGCCTAAGTATTCAGTTTTTTCCAAAGCTCCTGCGACGCATCCTGCCCATGCGTCAAAGCTTTTCTTTATTTTTTCAGGTAATTCCTCTTCTGTGACAAGGTCAGAAATCATAATTTTCCCACCAGGTTTTAGGACTCTATAGGCTTCGCGAAAAACTTTTTCTTTGTCGATAGATAGGTTGATTACACAGTTGCTTATGATGACATTGACTGAATTATCCTCAACTGGGAGATTCTCTATTTCACCCATCTTGAATTCTACGTTCTTGTAACCATATTTCTTTGCCGTAGATTTCGCTCTCTTGATCATCTCTTCTGTCATATCAATCCCAATGACTTTTCCTTTATGTCCAACTCTTTTAGATGCAAGAAAAACATCGATTCCGCCACCAGAACCCAAGTCAAGAACGGTGTCACCTTCCTTCAAGGCAGCTAACGCAACGGGATTTCCGCATCCCAAACCCACGTTAGAAACTTCCGGAACATTCCGCAAATCTTCATCAGAATAACCTATTGTCTTCCCAAGCTCTATGGGAGAAGGCCCACATTCACATGAAGGGCAACAGGACACTCCTGCTTTTGCCATCTCGCTATATCTTTTCTTAACAAAGTTTTTGATCTCTTTCTTTTCCATATTCTTTCGCCTTTTAACTAGTCAATAATTGAACCAAGATATAATCAGCTTCTCGCTTCACCAACCGATAACTGGACAGAACCATATAAAGATATATTTATGCCATTTAAGTGAACGTTCTAAGTGAAACACTGTAAGTGTTGAGGATTTGGTCTAATTTGGAACAGGAGAAAGGGTTTAGGGCTCCACGATACTTCTTGTTGACTGAAAGCGAATTGCTCTCGCTCATCGTTTGCATATTGTTGGATATCAGTGAGTATGTGGTTATGATTTTAGTTATGCCTGTTGTGGGTGATTTTTTTGACATTTTGGGAACTATCGCTTGTTTACTCATGTTCAGGTTGGTTGGAATTATATCCTTGCTTGAATTAGTACCAGGCGCAGACATTTTTCCGATCTTCATTATAACTTGGGTTGTCTGGTACTATCTTAAGAAGCGAAGAGAAAGAGAGGAACGAGGAAGACTGCAGGAAAAATGGATTTGAGAGTTCATGCACCTTCATATTAATAGCGAGTACGGTGATGAACGCTGAAATTACTTCTGATTTACTGCTACTCGATTTTTCTTTTTAATAGACAAAAAGCATAAATTATTTTTCCATGCAACAATAAGCCAGCAAGGTGGTAAAATGCGCCAATATTCTAGCGTTTTCAAAGATGAAAGTAAACTTGACATAAATTACGTTCCTCCTCATCTCCCTCACAGAAGTTTTCAATTAGATCTTTTGAATCAGTTTTTTCGTTCACTAATAGAAAGTCCAGGGAAGATGGCGCAACGTGCGTTGATTAGTGGACGGATTGGAACTGGGAAGACAGTTCTTTCTCAACACTTTGGGCTTCAAATTACCAGAGACGCACAAGAGAAGGGAATAAACCTTCAGTATGTGCATGTCAACTGTCGTGAGTGTAAGGGAAGTCTTTTCCTAATTCTACAGCGAACAGTCTCAAAGTTCCATCCCCATTTTCCCAAACGGGGTTATTCGGCGGAAGAAATTTTGCAGGTGCTCGTTCAGATTCTTGATGATCAAAATATATACTTGATTTTGACTTTGGATGAGTTGGATGCACTGATTCGCAATGAGGGATCAGAGCCACTCTATAATCTCACTCGCATCCAAGAAGAACGTCCTAACGCTCCTCGAAGACTTTCTCTGATCTGCGTTCTTCGTGAAATTGAACATTTGGATTCACTTGACCCAAGCTCAAGGAGTACCCTTCAACATAACATAATCCATTTGGCTGAGTATTCGAGATCTCAACTTCTAGATATTCTAAGTGATCGAGGCAATCTTGCTTTTAGAGTTGATGCGGTTTCTAAGGATGTTTTGGATTTGATTGCTGGACTTGCTTCTTCTGAAGGTGGTGATGCACGTTACGGGATCGAACTTTTGTGGCGTGCTGGAAAGTATGCTGATGTGTCGCGGTTGGTTGAGGTTTCGGCTGAGTGTGTTCGTATGGCTGCTTCTAGTGTTTATCCAACTGTTCGTAAGGAGGTGGTTTCTTCGTTGGGGCTTCATGAGAAGTTGTTTCTTTTGGGGGTTGCGAGGCGTTTTAAACAGACTGATGCGGTTCAGATGTCTATGGGTGAGGCGGAGGAGTCGTATGCGGTTGTTTGTGAAGAGTATGGAAAGAGAAAGCTTGGGCATACGCAAGTCTGGAAGTGTGCTAGGGATCTTTCTGCTTTGGGTGTTATTGAGTCTTGTCTTTCTGGTGTTGGGCAAAGAGGTAAGACTACTCTTATTAGTTTGTCAAGGGTGCCTGCTGTTGATTTGGAGCGTGAATTGGTTAAGATTTTGTCTGTTGGAGATAAGTAGGGGGTTTTGGTTTGGCGATTGAGGATGTTTTGTCTTCTAAGGGGAGGGTCAAGATTTTGAGGATTTTGAGTGAGATTGGGGAGCTTAATATTTCGGAGATTGCTAGGCGGGCTGGGTTGAATTATGCTACTACTAATCGGCATTTGGAAGTGCTTGAAAAGGAGGGTCTTGTTCGGCATAAGAGGTTTGGGAGGATTCGTATTTTTCGGTTTAATGAGGGGAATCGGAGGGCGGAGTTGGTTGGGAGGTTGATGGAGTTGTGGGAGCAGACTGATAAGTCTGAGAAGAGTGTTAGGTAAATGGAGGGAATGTTGTTTGTCTATGGTTGATGTGTCTGGGAAGCCTGAGGTTTTTCGTGAGGCTTTGGCGAAGGGTTTGATTAGGTTGAAGAGTGAGACTTTGGGGTTGATTAGGGAGGGGCGTGTGGAGAAGGGGGATGTTTTTGGTGTGGCACGTGTTGCGGGGGTTTTGGCTGCTAAGAATACGAGTGGTTTGATTCCTTTGTGTCATCCTTTGCCTTTGACTAGTGTGAATGTGGATTTGAAGGGTGTTAAGGAGGGGGTTGAGTGTGTGGTGACTGTGAGGGCTCGGGCGCAGACTGGGGTTGAGATGGAAGCGTTAACTGGGGTTGTTGTGGCTTTGTTGGCGGTTTGGGATATGGTGAAGCAGTATGAGAAGGATGAGGGTGGGCAGTATCCGTGGACGGTTGTTGAAGATGTTAGAGTTGTGAGTAAGAGGAAGGAGAAAGATTAGTCTGCGTGTGTGTGCGTGTGTAAGTGAGAGAGACAGACGGGTATAGCTAGGTCTAGGGGAGGGTTTTGTGTGTCTGTCTAGGTCTAGTATAGAGGGGGAGGTCAGTGGAAAGTGGAGTGTTCTACTGAATTGTTGTCAGTTGCTGTTCTCTTTTCTTAATTGCATTGTAGAGGTACTTAAACCACTCGAGTGTTTTCGGTTCATTGAATTGATTCCTTCAACCTTCTACTACAAGTTTCATTTTTTCCCATATTATTTTGATTGATATGGGACTGAAGAGATCGTCGATTAAGCTAATGTCTATAAGCTTTCGATGTAGAAGAACACCTATTCCCTCAAAGAACATGCAGACTTCACTGACTGCTTCAAACCGACCAAACGGACCATACTTCTTCACATAATCACTGTAGTCTTCAAATTTCCAGAAATTCCTTGCTACCGAAATGTGAATCTAACTTTCATTCAGTCCCGATAACTGCTTCCATAGCATATTCTCGTTGGTTTGGTTGGTTGGATAAAACTTTACCATGCATCATCATTGCTCCTGCGCGCGCATTGTCAAAATAGATATAGATGTTCTGCAGCCTATTGTAAAGGGTATGTTTTGGAAATCAAAAATCGAGAGGGGGCGATGGAATGAGTGAAAAAGTGTCCTCTAAGCTAACTTCAATAAGAAAATGCCCGATTTGTGGGCAGGCATTTGAAAAGGGATACGTACACGCGTCGCGAGGCATCTATTGGGATATGAAAAGGCACAAATTTTGGGGTGCGAGTGGAGAAGCGATAAAGTCGATGTGGAGTTGGAATATTCCATATGCACCTGCTTTGAGATGTAGAGAATGCAAAATCATCGTTTTCGATTACGGAGTATGAGGAGTGCGCGTGCTAATAAGAATGGGTCTGGTGATAGCTTCAGTCAATTTCTTGAACTCCATTGACTTGGAAGTGTGTGTGCATTAAAATTTAATACTTGAGCGCAATCAAGCCTGACTGCCACTATCAAGCTATCAGGAGCGACCCCCGTGTCGCTCACATCCCAATCGTGCCACTCAAAAGCACTAGGTGGTTTCTTTGTGTGTGTGCATAAAACTTTACCCCAGACTAAGCTTGATTATTTCGAAAGTGTTTTTGTCAGGATTTTTGGTGCTTTCCATTCTTCTCTGAGAATGCTATAGAGAAACAGGTCCCTCCGTTCGCCTCTAATAAATGCAGCCTTCCGAATCACGCCTTCCTTCTTGAAATCTGCCTTTTCCAGAACTCTTTTGGAGGAAAGGTTTCTAGCGTCAGTGCGAGCTTGGAGGCGAACTATTTCTTTTGAGAGAAATAGGTAATCGACCATAATTTTTAAGGCTTCAGAACAGTAGCCTTTGTCTCTCTCACTTGGGACAATAGTGAACCCAATTTCCAAAGCATCTTCAGCCTTAGAATGGTTTATCACGCCTATTTTCGTTCCATCTTTCTTCTCTATGAAGAATCTCCCTGTTTCTGGAGGAGAATCCTCGTAGATTTTCACAATCTCTGTTCTGCTGCTCTGATCAAGTTCGTCATACTTGCCATAGAAATCTGGGTTGTTAAGCCATTCTGCATACAGTGGCAGATCCTCTTTTTCCATAACCCTCAAATTCACGAGTTTACCTTCAAGCAACTCAATTCACTACCAGAGATACAGAAGTGGTGAGTCCAGATTCGGCTATAACTTTTCCGCATTCGTAGTCGTTGGTTGGTTTGGGTAAAGTTTTATCCAAACAAAACCAAACTGCATGCATGCACCTGATATATTGGTTATAGGCACTGGCTATTTCGGATTTGTGAAGGTTTCAGCAGAAGTCAAAGAACATTTTGAAGATAAGGGTATTGAATTAATAATTCATTCAACTAGGATGCATGTAGGAGTTTTAACAGTCTTCTAAAATCTGGGAAAAAGGTTGTGGTTGCTCTTCACATAGCTTGCTGAATGATTGCTAAAGATATTTTGCGAAAGGTTTATATTTTGTCAGCCTCTAAAGGCTTACAAGGTAGTAAGCAGTGTCTCTAATCACAGCTTATCTCACTCCAAAGCAAGAGCAGATTTGGAATCTAAAGAGCAAGGGTTTACAGGAAGTGAGCATTGCGAGAAAATTAAATGTAACACGTCAGACTGTCCACAAAGCTCTCGATGTTGCGCATAGCAAAATTTTACAAGCGTTAGAGGAGGCAGCGAAGCTCAACAAAATAAAAGTTGAAACTGTTGATCCTACTAAAGGAATATTGATAGGCTATAGCCCAGAATTCAGAACCAAGGCTATTGTCACGTTTTCATCAGTAAACGGAGTTCAAATCTGGTACAAATATGAGGGAGACTGCAAAAATTGCGACCAACTGCAAGCCTGCAGAACCATGCTACTCAACGAGTTGGAAGAACGAAAAATCCAGCCTATAAGAAACCTAGATACAATGTTGCCTTCCAAACTGGCTGAAATTCTATTCTCTAAAATTGTTGGTGAGTGAAGATATGGGTTTACTCAAAAAATTCTTGAATTGGTGTCCAAGACCCAGAAAGCATGAGCCAACTCTTCTTACAACTTTAGCTGCAACACTACATCTGCGCAACTCTGTTAAGAATCCACGTCTATCTCCAATCTTTGAAGGATTAATCTCCTTCATTATTTCTCTCCCATTATTCTACACAGGAATCTTAATCGCCGAATGCATTGTGGCAGGAAGTTCTCAAGGTCCTGTAACAATGATTGCGAATCCCTTGATATTTGCACTTTTCATACCTGTTTTCATCGGTGTTTGGGTAACAGTGGATTCTTTTTTGGTAAAAATGAACAAGAGAGGAGGTAAGGTTTTGTTGTCCGCGATTTTTTTGCCTATCATTTTTTCATCTGGAATTGCTGCAGGCTTGCATAACGGTATTTTTGATTCTATAAAATTATCTGGAGACAGTGTAATCGACTTGTACTATTGCACAGCGTGGTTCAACATAATAAACAATGGACTAACAGACGTTCACATATCGAAAATAGAAATAGGCAACCTCACTTGTGACCTTTCCTACCAAAACAGCTTTTTGTGGGATCTGAAACGTGGAGAAAATGCAAGCTTAGCCCTTTACTATGCGCATGAGAGATATTTATGGGGAGCCATTCTAGGCAGACACATTCCATACAATACAATAGGAACAGGATTCAGCTCCAACCTAGAAATTACTCCCACAACTTTTAGAGAAGGAAAATATTCTGTTGTCATTTATACAGACAGCATTACACCTTACAGGTTCGAAGTGGAAGCAATATTCTCTAGGTCAGAAGAAATCTACGGTTTTAACGCATCAATAATAAATCTCGGTAACGGAAGAGTTGGAGACCAGGATTACTGCTTGCCTGACATATGGTTCAACTTTGATATGGCTCTCAACTCTAAAGCATACATATACTCTGTTGACATCGGGAACGTAACAATAACATTGGATCCACCGCTTCTCATCGGAGGATACGACCCCCTCAAAGACTTCTCGCTGTATCTCTATCCTAACTTCATAGAAATATATGGACTATCTGACCATGCTACTCCAAGTGTACCACTTAACATGCCCGTCTTCAGAGTTGGCGAAACATACAATGTAACAATAAGGACCATGGCAAACAACAAATACATGACATCAATAACAATGATAAAAGACTGGGGATTCTAAGCAGCTTTAGATTTCCAGAAGACATAGACTTTTGTTTGGCGCGCGCGGTTGGTTGGGGTAAAGTTTTATCCAACACACATTTTCCATAAGTCATAAAAACTGAAGCAGAAGCCCTATTTGATTACTAGTGACTAATTAAGTGACGGAAGAAGGGTTACTCATGAAGTTTGTTGTAGGCTGTGACTTAGAAGAGTTCAAGGAATATTACAAGAGAAATGGATTCGCAGGAGAACAAGGCACAGGAGAACTCGGCATCACAGAAGAAAAAATCGTCACCCAAGACCCATCACACCTCATTGTCTGGAGAGAGAACAACAAGATTATTGGTCACGCAATCTGGCACGAAACAGACACCGAAGAATATAGAAAAGGAGAACCCAGAGACAAAGAAGACAGAGAGATACTGGAGAGATTTCTTGGAGGAAAGAAAGACTTCGTTGAACTTCATGAAGTCTGGCTAATCAAAGAGTATAGAGGAAGAGGTTATGGGAAGAAGTTCTTCGATTTCTTTGAAGAGTTCGTCAGGAAAAGAGGCTTTCACTCCATCGTGTATTATGCATTTCATCCTGCCGCAATTGCCATATGTCGTCAACGTGGATATAAAGAAGACTACCTAACAGGAGAAGTCGAATATGTCTTCTACCTTTCGCTAAGAAATAGATATGGGAAAATAGCAAAGATCGTTGAAAAAGGATAATAAAATAGCTAAAGAAGGGAATTTAGAGTTGAGTGAGACTGCAAAGGAACATAAGGCTAAAGCCCCTAAACAGGTTAGATTTGCTGTCATCATCTGTAGCAGCAGTCGCTTTGAAACAGTAAAACTGATGAAACACATGGATGACCCTTCTGGAGATCTAATTGTAGAGTTGTTAGAAAATGCAGGGCATAAGGTTGTTTTTAGGACTGTTGTGCCAGATGATCGGGTCTTGATTGGACAGAGTGTTGGAAACGCTTTAGGAATGAAGGATGTCGACGCGGTCATTACTTGTGGTGGAACTGGTGTCAGCCTTTCAGATGTAACTATCGAGACTGTGAGACCCTTATTGAGAAAGACCTTGCCCGGTTTTGGGGAATTGTTTCGACGGTTAAGTTATGACGAGATTGGTTCTGCGGCTCTGCTTAGTCGTGCCTTAGCTGGAGTTGCAGACAAAGGAAAGGCGATTTTCTGTGTTCCTGGTTCACCTCAGGCTGTACAGTTGTGTTTGGAAAGGCTTATCTTGCCCGAGGTAGGTCACATACTGAAACATGCCCGTGAAAAATAGTGATACCTGATGATTTATGATGATTTTGGGCGTCCACTGCTCAATCTAAGAATTTCCGTGACGCAGAGGTGCAACCTTAACTGCCCCTACTGTCACAGAGAAGGCGAATCACCTAGAGACACATCCTCAACTAGAAGAGAGATGACCGCAGAAGAAATTATTCGGTTAACCAAGATAGCGGTTGGCTTAGGCATTTCCAACGTCAAGTTGACTGGTGGAGAACCCCTACTTCGCAAAGACATCCTACAGATTGTAGAAGGCATAGCTAACCTCCGAGGCTTAAAAGATCTATCAATGACCACTAATGGGGTGCATCTGGCGTTTCTAGCCAAAGACCTTAAGCAGAAAGGACTGATGCGGGTGAACATAAGCCTTCCAAGCCTCAACCCAAAAACCTACCACAGCCTAATGGGCGGCGAGTTGCGGAAAGTTCTTGACGGAATCCGAACAGCAGTTGATGTTGGTCTACACCCAATAAAACTGAACATGCTGGTTTTGAAGGACGTAAACGACAATGAAATCGAAAAGATGATTGCCTTTGCAGAGCGTAGTGGCACGATTCTACAGTTGATAGAGTTAGAACCCGTGAACATCAGCACCGACTACTACAAGCAACACCACTTCGACTTGGATGCAACACAAAAACAACTAAAGGAACAGGCCTTCAAAGTGAGAACCCGCAAATACATGCAGAACCGCAAAGTCTACTTCCTTCCCAAGACAAAGGTTGAGATCGTCAAGCCAATCGAAAACACAGAGTTCTGCAGTAAATGTACTCGATTAAGAGTGACAAGTGACGGAAAACTAAAGCCATGCCTAATGAGAAACGACAACCTAGTGGACATACTAGGTCCCTTAAGAAACGGCGCAAACGACAAGGAACTAGAAAGCCTGTTCATAGAAGCCTGCAAAAGAAGAAAACCATACTGGGGTTCAAAATAACATCCAACAAATGTGCATGCGTTTTTAGGACTAGACAAAAATTAGTAGAAGATTCTTCTCGAGGTGCGGTGGTTGCTATTCAAATTCGCCGTACATTTGATCTGGAGATAATATGTTAGGATAATTCTTCCGCAGCTTACAGCGTGCAGCATAGCATAAATGGCATGCGTCAGCGTAAAATTCATCATGTGGCAAACCAAACTTTTCAACCAGAGCTACAGGACCGCTACGAATTAGAGGTTCAAGAATCGGGTTCTCATAGGGATCGTATTCTTCTATTATCTTTGAGAAGGGCTTCTGCCAAGCATTACCAATTGAAATGCCTTGACAAACATGAACATACCCTAGTGGATCAACGTGAACCCTTTGTGGATTAACAAGATCTTCGTAGGGGCATTTTTTAAATTCACGCCACGATTTCTTGTCTGCTTCCTCTACTAATTCTGAGACAGCTCTTCCTTTGTACATAAGTTCGTATAAACCTACTTTTGCTCCTTCAATCTCGCTCGGACACAGAGCCTCTGCCTTAGGGTATTTAATGGAAAGTATGCTAACTTTCATGCCCAAGTCATTTGCAGCCTTCACAGCATTTCTTACCTCTTCAATCTGCCAGCTTTCTCCATGATAAAGGTCACTACTTAAGCTCAATTCAACATTTTTAGCTTCACCCATTGGAAGAAGCCATTCCACAGCATCTTCTGGACAACTAGCCCAATAACAGTTGGAAAGAACCTCCACACAAAAACCAAGCTTCACAGCCTCCTTGATAGCCCTAATCATAATTGGATAATACAGAAAGGGTTCTCCTCCCTCCAATGAAANACAATCTACGGTTCCCAGCTTCTTTGCTTCCGCCAGAATACACTTTATCTGTTTAACGGTGAAAACACCGCTAGACTTCGGACTGCCCCAAACAAAACAGTGGTCACATTCCACATCACATCTGTAAGTCAGAAGAAAATGAACACCCTTTAATTTCAATCGGCAACACCATTCAATATTACAAGTTTATTATAGTTAAATCTTGGGACATGGGATGTAAGGAATCTCTGGAAGAGGCTTAACATGACTGATACTTCGTTAAATGAAGGGTTCTCACTTGCTTTTGCGTTAAACCCCTTGTGGAAAGCCTTTGCACACTACCTGGCTAGCAAATGCAATTTATGCGGCAAAGAACGGCTGATCTCCATTTTAGACTTCTATAGTGGAAAAAAATCCTCTAAACACATTGGTTGTCTGTCAACAGCCTTACTTCTCAAGCCACTAATTAACCTGTTTTTTGGCAGTCTTTCCGTCAAAAGTGATGTTGCAAAAAAGCTTGTTAGCGATCCATTACTGCGTAGGTGTATGCTTAGCGTAGTGAAGGGAATATCACACTTTGGAGTGAGACACCCACAACCAACAGCAGCACCAATAGTGGTTGTCTGGAACTTTACTAACAGATGCAACTTAAACTGCCTTCACTGCCATCAAGATTCTTCACCAACATCCTCCTATTTGGAACTGACAACCTCGGAAGCCTTCAAAGTGGTAGATAACATGGCCAACGCAGGAGTAGCTGTGCTCACTTTTTCAGGCGGAGAACCACTCCTACGTAAGAATATCTACAGCATTATAAGAAGAGCGAAGGACAGTGGCATGCTCTGTACTATAGCCTCAAACGGCACACTAATAACCCAAGAAGTTGCGAGAAAACTGAAAGCAGTCGGCATTGAAAGGGTTGAAGTCGGACTTGACGGAGCCACTGCTGAAACTCATGAGTTTTTAAGAAATACGCCCGGATGCTTCGAGGCCACAGTTCAAGGAATAAGGAATTGTGCCGAAATCGGGTTCGAGGAAATATCCGTTACAATGACCTTAAACAAAAGGAACATAGACGAACTGAGACAAACCCTTGGACTCGCAGAGAAACTGGGTGCAACAAGATTCTATTTGAATCGATTGATAGCTGCAGGCAGAGGAACGAATGCACACTTTCTAGACGTAACACCCAGGGAAAAAGTGGAAGCCCTCAAAATACTGTACAAAAAATTTTGCAAGAGTGTTGTAAATGGTTCAGGCATACAATGTTATGCTCGCGGAATGCCCTATTACGCCAGACTTTGTCATGAACTTTCAGAAGGACAATTTTTCACGGTCAGCGAAGCCCTCTCTGGATATGAAAGAATGTTTCAGAAAGAATTTGGATACGAGATAACGAAGATCGTCAGAAATCTCGCAAAGGGTTTCGGAGGATGCTCTGCCGGCTTAACATACGCTGGGCTCACTGCTTCTGGAGACCTACTTCCATGCGTTCCAGCCAATGTCAAGCTAGGCAACCTTCTGAAGCAGGATTTAGAAGAAATATGGATTCACAACGAGTTACTGAACTACTTGAGGGAGAGAAGACAGCTTAGCGGGAAATGTGAAAGATGCACATACAATGGGCTGTGTGGGGGATGCCGAATCACAGCCTACATCGCCAGCAAAGACTGGTTGGGACCAGACGTTTCATGCCCATTAGGTCCCAAAATAACCACAAGCTAACATCACAGGAAAAGGGTAATCACAGAAAAATCAGCTCTTCATTCTCTCTTTCTACGTCGTAACAGCCGTATAATCCCAAGCAAAAAATTCATTCTTGGCACCTTTTGCATGTAACGTTTGTAGTCTTCGCCAAACTTTATGATGAGCCCTTTTTCCTCCTTTGGCACTTCTATGTAAGACCATATTATTATTGGAACGCCAACAATTGCGCTTAACCAATGTTGGGAAATCAGAATAGAGGCAGACATTAACAGTATACAGCCCAGAATTTGCGGATGCCGAACAATACCATAGGTTCCACTGTCAACGACAACTGTAGTATCCATAACACCTTTTCCCTCCTGTGGCCTACCCTTTTTTGGAAAGTATATAGCTGGGGAGAAGAAGAAAGGTACCCCAACTACCAAGACTATCCATCCAACATAGCGCAGAATTTGGAGACCCAAATAAGGTCCAAATAAGGTTCCATAAATGACACCCACTATGATTTGCGCAAGCAGCAAGAATACTACTGCTCCCTGCCATCCAGGTGGGCCACCAAAAGTGATTCTTATCGCTTGGCTTGGACATTTAGTTTCGCATGTATAGCATTGTACGCATTTTGATTCTCTAGCGGGAAAAGCCTTTTTCTCAGAGGTTGGATGACCAGAAGTTTCCATCCACTCGTACAACTGCGCTGGACAAACCTTAAGACATATGCCGCAGCCTTCGCAGATGTCCCAGTCAACCGCTACGTAGGTTCCACGTATACCAAGTTTCTCAGGTGGGTCTACAGGTCCCCAAATAGCTATGCCTTCCTCTTTGCCAACTTTCTTTCGTTTCTTCTGGAAATCAGGATCGATAGGCAAACAACATTCTCCTCTCTCAAAATGACAGCTAACTATCAGTAAAGGCTTTTTGTGTCATAGTTTCTATTGTCATTTGTTTCTAAAGTGATAGGTATGGAACTGTTAGGTCTGATGAAAAATCGAAGAAGTATTCGAAGATACAAGAAACAAGCCATTGCGTTGGAGAAGATTTATTCGGTGTTGGATGCGGGGCGGTATGCTCCTTCTGGGGCTAACCAACAACCGTGGATCTACATTCTAGTCACTGACACAACACTGAAACAGCAAATTAGACGCAAGGCTGAGAGAGTGGAGACGAGATATCATAAGACTGCACCATCACAACTACAGAAATGGTTCAGAAGGCAGGGCATAACTCCAGAAAAACCCTTCCTCACAGATGCCCCAGCCCTCATCGTAGTCGCAGGCGACACAAAGGCTCCTTACTGGCTTGAATCCACATGGATATCCATCGCCTACGTCCTCCTCCAAGCAGAAAACCAGAAACTGGGAACCCTCACCTACACACCCTCAGACACAACTTTTCTGAATAAGTTCCTAAACATACCAAACCACTATTCTGTAGTCGCCATCATCCCAATCGGCTACCCTGCAGAAACCCCAACAACAAAAACGCGCCCAAGAAAACCACTAAAACAAACAGTTCACCACAACAAATACAGTTTAACCTAAAGTTTTCATGATAGCCTTCGCTTGTCTTTTTCCCCCAGCCAAATATTCAACCATGTCCTCATCTAAGCCAAGCCACTCCGCTATGCCAGAAGCCATCGCCGCATTACTTTCAAAAATTATCTTCATATAAGGGAGAAACTCTTTCACAGCAACAACCGATGAAACGTGACATTTTCTACGAATTTTCATGCCGATTCGCGATCGCATATCTCGTTCGCTTTTGGTTCTAGACAACCACCGAATTCGTTCAGGAAATCTGAAGGGGACCCATCCACTCGGCTTTGTCCGTTCTCTGGCCATCGCCACTCCAGCGGTCATAAAATCCAAAACATATCGCAGTAGACTCCAATTTTGGGAAGAACGAATCCTGCCTCTATACAGATCAGCTAGAGACAGGGAATCCATGGCCTTCGCCAGATCTTGTGGATCGGTTAATTGATGAGGCACGTTTTCGTAGATCCATTGGAACAACATATCTTGGTCAACATCGGCTGTATCTAAGGCTCTTTTTGCTTCAGTGCAGTCTCTAGAATAGAAGATTGTTCTTAAAACGTTGAAGATAACTTCTTTACGATTGCGTTCAGCTAGCCAACTCACATCCTCATAAGCTAGATGTTTCTTTCCTTGAGCCAGAGCCTGTAAATCGTTAATTGCAGACCTAACGTCACGCCCAGACCGTTGAGCAACAAATTTTAATGTCTCCTCCTCAGCCGTAATCCCTTCACGTCTGCAAATTTCCTTCAAACGCTTGACAACTTGTAGAACTGTGGGTTTTTTGAATTCGATTAGGAGACAGTAGTGTCGAAGCGTAGCAAATCGTGGATTATAAACATCATTAGCAATGAGCACCACTGGGCAGTGCGCCTCTTTGACAACTTCGATAACTGCTCTCACTCCACCTTTGTCAGCGGTTCCAGTGATACCATCTAACTCGTCCAGCAAAATCATGCGCTTGTGACTGAACAAGGTTCTGTATTGGGAGGCTAAACCTGCAAAACGTTTAACCATATCAGCGGTTCTATAGTCACTTGCATTCTTTTCCACCAACTCCATACCCAAATCGTGGGCTAATGCTTCGATACATACGGTTTTTCCAACTCCAGGTGGACCATAAAGGAAGGCGGCACGTTTCTTAGGGATACTCTTGTCCCAAGATTTTACCCAGTCTGTAAGATTTTGAATTGCTTCATTATTGCCAACAACTTCCGTTAGTGAATGGGGCTTATGCTTCGTTGTCCATGCCGCGTACACGCGGGTTAACCGCCTTTCTGAATTTCGTAACCAGCCTCAACCAACCGTGCTAACAGGGCACTTAACTGAACTTCATCCTCAGCACCCTGAATCAGCCTGAAATCGATTTCTCCGATAGCGTCTGCTAATTTAACTTTCCATTTTTCTGGTATTCCGGAACGGAAGATTTCAATGTGGATTTGTCGGATTATGTCAATTCCAGCGACTCCATATTTCATGATCATTTCTCTCAATTTTTCTCTGGCTTTTATAAAGTCGCCCTTCATTGCCAAGATGATCATGTCTCGAACATCTACTGGGTTTGCTCGTCCAATCACAGAATACACTGTTTCTTCATCTATGTTTTTGCCTAAGGAGGCGGCTGCTTGCAGTGTATTGACAGCTCTTCGTAGGTCTCCGCCACACACTTCGAAGATGGCATTTAACCCTTTATCTTCTATTTGGATATTCTCTTTCTCGATGATGCGCCGTAGATAAGCGTCTTGGTCGTCTCTGCTCAAATATGTGAATCTGAATGGTGCACAACGAGATTGGATTGGCTCAATTATCTTTCCGCTGTAGTTTGCGATGAGAATAAAACGACAGGTTTCTGTGAAACGCTCCATGGTTCGTCGCAGAGCTTGTTGAGCATCCCGAGTCATGTTGTCAGCTTCATCTAAAATCATAATCTTGAAAGGAATCTCTCCGATGGAACGGGTTCGAGCAAAGGTCTTTACGGTTTCCCTGACAACGTTTATTCCACGTTCATCACTGGCGTTCAACTCCATCAAATGCTCTCGCCATCCTTCTTTATATAGGTCGTGAGCCAAACACAAAGCAGCGGTTGTCTTTCCAGTTCCAGGTGGACCAGCAAAAATGCAATGAGGAACATTTTTGGCAACAACGAAACTCTCTAGTCGCTCAACTATCTCTTTTTGGTTTATCATGTCACCTAGATTGTGAGGCCGGTATTTTTCAGTCCATAACTCGTAAGCAACCAAAATGTGAGCCTCCTTGGTTTTGAGACAATTAGAGTGATTGAACTTTTAAAGTGTTTGTGAAAACGAAGATTTGTTCAATCTAAAAAAGGAGGATGACGCTGGAATCAGAGAGGCCTCTGAGTAACAATCGATTATTTTGCTTCTCCCAAGTAAGTCAGAGACAACGGTTTGATCATCACGCTTTCTTCAAAACTCACCATGAACGTCTGAACATCCTTTAAGATTCCCGACCAGTCTTTCCTGAGATCAAGCATAAA
>JGI24422J19971_10000793_pt1 | contig 18277 bp, 17 predicted proteins | sample DeeMarSWOR152_54_FD_19971 | JGI IMG/M metagenome (IMG submission 19971) | reverse complement strand
CGCTAATTTCTCGTTGTAAAAGTGAGCAGCTACATTTACTACGTCATCGATTCTTTTGCTCACAAATTTATAGTGTTCAATGTTTTTCTCAAGGGAAGCAGCGCGGTCGGTGAGTCCTTTCTTCTCTGCCTTTTCTTTTGCTTTCTCCGTTGCGTGTATGGTCTTTGACGCGAGGTCATGGATGAGTTTGATGTATCTACCCCGCTCGTCTGGGTTTTGAGTAGCCTCGAAAATGGCCTTATCCACTACTACTCTGTATTTCCGTACAGTTTCTTCGTAGTCTCCATCCTTGATACTTGTCTCTGCTTCCTCGAGGAGGAGCTCGAGATCCTTGGAGGATATGGCTGTTATAGGATCGACATACAGCATACGTCCGAGAACAGCAAGCAGTTTTGCATCGCCTGCACATAGCGCCTTCAACAAATCTTCTTCTTTCTCTTCTTTTTTCTGCATAAGCCCATCACTCTCCTTTATTGTTTGAACCACTCGAACTTAAAGTCTTGCGTGCTTAACCTTTACAAACAACATATATTTCGCTTCGGGTGCTCATGCTTTATTCTAGTAATGTTTATTTAATGGGGGGTATAGTGGGTGAAGCCCCCCGAATCCACGTGAAGGAAGGAATAAAATTTTTATCAATGCGACGAAACGGAACAGAGCCCAAGGCAACATCCTATTTCGAAAATGGGTTTTCAACTGCTATCAATTCGGAGCAACCAAACAGAGCTCTTAGTGGTGTCTGTTTAAAAATTAGACAATTAGAATTACCGCTCCATTCTGCAGTGATGATAAAAATCCAAATTTTTTTCCCGTTTTCACTTGGAGAAGAAGAAACAAAACGCTTCCTTACACCTCCCCTCTATAGAGGGGAAGACAAAGAAAATTTACTTCTTCATCTTCATCATCTCTTTGTTTGAAAACAAAAAAATTTGGTTTTTTCATCAATTGCTGAGAAGAATCGTAATTTTGACTATCTGTTTTTGGAATAGATGCAGGTTTGGGGTCTGTTTGGTCTCTCCGCTATGATAAAAGTTGATAACCTATTTTTCAAGACTGCTTGTATGCGTGTTCTAATCATAGAACTGGCTGTTCTAAACCGTGGAATTATATACCCCAACTTCCACAATTATGTTGATTAACAGTGTAAGTTAAAACTCTGCTATACTCGTAACAGTGGAGAAGGCAAACATGAAGAAAATCTTCGCATACACATTAACTGCAGTCTTGTTAGGTGCAGTGATAATGCTTTTTCCACTTCGGATACTCTATGCCTCTTATGGCGAGGAAGGCCCGATAGCAGGCACTGCACCATACCTTAGAACGTTTTCTGAATTGGAAGGTTTGCAGAAGCCTGATGGGAATCAATACTATGATACCATAAAAACATCTCAGCCAACCGATCCTTTTGTTGGAATCTTAGCCGTCAGTTTCTTCGTTGCTTTAGTTGCTTACTTACTCTTTAGAAGAAGACGACCCGACTCATCATATCGTTATTCTCAATTTCTACGCCGTTTCTAACCGAACCAATTGTTCTGTTTTCAGTACAAACTGTTCTAAAACGTAGGATTATAGATACCATTTTCAATGGTTTATTTGGTGAAATATGTGAAAGTATCTAAGAAGGAGATAGGCTTAGCGGTTTTGTTGACTGTTTTGGTTACAACTCTTGCAGCATACACTAATAGTCCACTTTTGAAGCAAGGTTTCATTCTAGACTTCGGGTTGACATCAGAAGAGTCGAATCTAAGGAGCATATGGGAGTTATCAGACACCACCAAAGTCGATCAACAGGTTCGGCAAGTTTGGGAAACAATAGAAGGCGAATTAAGAAAAGGAACCTTCGAAACCGTTGTCACTCAACTCGAGGCATTAACGGAAGCGAAATACGGATACATCTACTCAGAAGACCTGCTCTTCAGAGACAACCTCTGGAGCGGAGAAGTAGTCTCTAAGATACCTCAAGAGAACATGAGTTCCTTCGTCTTCGGAACCAAAGCCTTGATCGAAGCCAACGGAACAGTCATATCTATAACAACAACTGTCAGAACCACAGTCACACCCGACAAAACTGAGGAAATATCCTACTCTACTGTAAAAACAACCCTAAAAGAGACTACAGGAGCAGAACCACCCCAAGCCATCACCCAGATCTTGTCCATTATACCTTGGTTAGTTACAGGTCTAGTTTGGATAGCGGAAGGCTTGATCATCGGCGTACCATTATGCTTTGTATCCCTAGGAGTCATAATGTTAGTCGACAGAGGAATACTCCCGATATGGAAAAAACAGTTAAGAAGACCGCAGCCAAGCTGAAACACGTTACTTGATGGCTTTGCGTGCGTGGGTAATGTAGCCCGTGTGACCAGTCATCAAAGTTTGTGGCCGAGTCTTTCCTCTTTCAACCTGCATGCCCCGCATAAGACATTCAACAGTTTCAACAGCTACAAACCCGTTTTCTTTCAAGGCTTCAACCGTTTTCACAACTTGATCAATAGTGGGACTGAAAGAGACAAGGATACCGCTTCCCTTCAGGGCTGTGTAAGCATGAGAAATGACTAGCCACGGAGTTGCAAGATCCAAGATCACTGCGTCAACCTCGGTCTCATCAACACCCTCCGTTATGTCTCTGTTCTTGACAGTAACATACTCTGAAACTCCCGCTCTCCTCAAGTTTTTCAACGCCATTTCCATAAAGTTCTCTCTAATTTCGTAACTGTAAACATGTCCTGTTGGACGAATATGATAGGCGAGGGCTGTCGTTAGGGCGCCAGTTCCAGTTCCCGCCTCAACAATTTTGCTACCTGAACCAGCATCACTGAACATAAGGATGAGAGCTATATCCTTTGGATATGTTATCTGGGTTCTTCTTTGCATTTTGAAAATATGATCTTGTAACATTGGCTTTAGGGCTATGAACTCTATGTTCATGCTGCTGGCTATGCGAGTTCCGTACTGTTTTCCAACCAACTCTTCAAGTTGAACAAATCCTTTATGTGTGTGGAAACTCTTGCCCTTCTCAACTTTAACCAAGTAAGTTCTCCTCTGATCCAAGTAGAGAAGAACATCGTCACCTTCATGGATTTCAGACAAACCAGACTCACACCATCTCTAAAATTCATTTCGAAGATTATAACCTTATAGACTACTAAATGAAGGAGAAGATTGAAACTATTATTATCAGGTTATACTAGATTTAAGGAAAATGCTGCTAGTGTGGTGATAAGTGATTTGGTCTCCAAAAGCGATTTGAGAACTCTGTTGTCTCCACTTTTTCTTCTTATTCTCATTTATCTGGTCTGGTTTGCGCGATATCCTATGTGGCAGTTTTATGGGTCTGTAGAACTTCTATTTCTCATGTTGATTCTGTCCTACTCTGTAGTCTTGTTCCTTTCGATAATTTTCTTGAAGAAAGAAGCAAAAAGGTCTCTACTAGATGCCCTCAAACTGCGTAGTTATGGCGTGATACCAATTGCTATTGTTCTTGCGTTTGTGTTTCAAGCAGCATGGTTTACAATCGCCTTGACAACTGGTGGCAATCTAGAATTCTTTCCCTTTCCAAGCCTGAGAAAATATGAAGGGTATGCTGTCTATTCCATCCCTTTAGCCTTCATGCTTTATGTTGTATTCGCTGTCTTTGGAGCCTTTGTTGAGGAAGTTACTTTTAGAGCATATACACAATCGAGAATCGCATCAAGATATGGCCACGTTACAGGTGTTCTTGTCGCCTCATTGCTCTTCTCTCTGCAACATATCCATGTCTTTCAGTTGGATTGGATCGAGCAGTTCCTCCAAACACAGTTCATTTATGTTCTAGGCTTCGGTATCTTCGTTGGATATTTGTTCATCAAAAGCAAGTTAGACGTATGGAGTGCTTTCACATTCCACGCTCTCACGAACATCTTCAACGTTTCTTTGCCAGTCGAAGTATCATATACGTTCCCCTTTGCCACTCAGATTGTGACAATTACGAGTTTTATTTTAATGATCCTATTTCTCCGTCTTCTACCCATCGAGGAAATTTTGTAATTCTATTACATAAGCGGTGGTTAGGGTTCATAACGGAATGGATGCCTAGCTGACTCCTTCCTCTCCATTATATCTTCTAAAGTGGGTCTCGCTTCTAATGCCTTACGAATCGCCCAAACCATAGCCTTATAGTTATTTATCATCACTCGTTTGGGATTAGACGCAGTTGGATGAACAAAGACATTTGCAATCATAACCAATTCTTCTAAGGCATCTTTGGGCAGCAAACCGTCTTCAACGCTGTCCACAACAGCTTTGGCAACCCCACTCATCGCATAAACATACACGAGTTCGGCATGACGCTCAGTTCTAACGGTCACCGTAGGAACTAACAAAGTATCGGGCTTGACCGTTGTGCTTCCTAGTCTTACGAGTTGAGGCTCATGACCTGCTCTGGGATTGGGTAGAGTTTCCTGAAGGGTCTTGCCAACTGGGCCATCTCTACATCCTATGAGAAGGTCGATGTGAGCCACCTCGGCTGTGCTAGGTGACGCAAAAGCTTCTCCAATCTTCAAAGAGAAATCACCTATTTTGGTGGGAGTTTGGGGTACTGCCCCAGCAAATATGCTCTTTGCCACAAACTTCGGCTTAATTTCCAGTTGAAGAGGTTTGCTAGAAAGTTTACCTAACCACTCCAAATTCAATCTAAGTAGTTCTTCATCCTCATAACGAAAGACCCCTCCAGTCATTAGGGGCTTTCTCGCAGTTCCAACCTCCAGTCCCATCATTTTTAGCCCCGCCTTAACAGCGAGTCCACCACCATGCCTAGTAATGATCCTTGTCAAAGTTTGGAGTTTCCTTTGGAGGCTGCATGCCTCTTCCAGATTACACTTCTTAACCAAGTCATACAGTTCCAGCCAAAGGTCTGGTATCAGATTTGCAGAAGCCAATATCATTCCGTCAGCGCCAGCGGCGAGTGCTGCCACCACAACCTCGTCGTGTCCACAGATAATTGAGAACTTTTCATAAAGCTTCTCTAGTAGAGCCATCATGTAAGGCATGTTTCCACTACTGTCCTTAATCCCAACTATGTTACCGATTTCAGCTAATCCCTCCACGACCCACCAAGGTATCTCAACCCCTGTGACCTGTGGAATATTGTAGAGAATGATTGGAAGGTCTACAGTCTCTGCAATTTTTTTGTAGTGCTCAAAGATTTCCTTGTCTGTGGGTTTGAAATAGAAAGGCGAAACTACAAGGGCAGCGTCAGCACCAGCATCCTCAGCATGTTTGGTAAACTCTATGGCTTCCCCTGTTCCAGCATCTCCAGTTCCAGCATAAACTGGCACTCGACCGTTAACCGCATCTATGGTAACTTCAACAACTCTCATTCTCTCCTCTGCAGTCATGTTGACGAACTCGCCAGTTGTCCCGCATGGAACCACACCAGTGACACCTTTCTTTATCACAAAGTCTATCAGCCGCCTTAGACTCTCTTCATCAACCTCAAAGTTTCTTTTGAATGGTGTTACGAGAGCAGGAATCACTCCTTTGGGCAAAAATCTCTTCTCCATCCTAATCCCTCCCAATCCTAAAAGCACGGATAAGAGCAAATTTGACCGCATCATAAGTGTTCATAGACAACCTTTGCCTGTTAAGAGCTTCAGGACTAGTAACAACTTTAACTATTACTCCATAATCCTCTAAGATTTCCTTTGGAATCACATTTTCCTCAACAGCATCCGAAACCGCTTTTCCAACAGCTGATTGAACCGGCCCATATACTATGCTTGCTTGCCGTAGACTCTCAATTTTGACTGCTGGGACAATAAGCGTAATCGGTTTAACAGAAAGGTTTGGCTCCAAGATGGCTGTTAGGGCTTCGTGGCCTAGCTCAGGGTTTGCTAAGGCTCTTGTCCACGCATAACCTACGGCACTTTGCTTTGGACCAGCCAACAGAAAGACATGTGACCGTTCTCTTCCTTCTCCAACCGAGGCTTCACCCACGGCAAGATTTGACCGCTTAATATTTTCAGCTGTAACCCCCAAGTCTTGAAATCTATCCTTCAAGAGCTTTGTTGTCTCAGCTTTGACTTCGATTTTTTTTGCCTTTATTTTTCCGAGTTTTTCAAGTTCCATTCGTATTTCTTCTTTCACTTCCCAAGCTAAAACTCCGCCACTTACCAGTGGTCTTCTCACTTTACCGACATCAATGTCCATCATCTTTAAGGCTGCTTTAACGGCTACAGCTCCACCATGTCTACTGAAGATTCGTGCCAACTTTTGGGCACTCATTTGGAGTTTTCTAGCCATGTCAATATCTCCTTTTTGAATAACCTCATAGAGTTCAACCCATATATCTGGGATAACATTTGCAGAAGCCAATATCGCCCCTTTAGCCCCAGCCGCCAACGCTGGCAAAACCACTTCGCCATGACCACAAACAATGTTAATTTTATCTCCAACAAAGTTTAGCAACTCCAGCATGTAAGGTAGATGCCCACTGCTATCCTTCAGTCCAACAACATTATCTATCTGAGCCAAGTCCTCCACCACCTCTCTGTTCAAAAATCGACCAGTGCACTGGGGAATGTTGTATAACACAATTGGTAGGTCTATTGCCTTGGCAATCTCATAGAAATGTTGATATGCGCCTTTGTCTGCAGGACGCAAATAGTATGGGGTTACGACTAAAGTGGCGTCCGCTCCAACATCCTTAGCGTGTCTGGATAACTCTATCGCCTTCATAGTTGAACTTGCACCAGTTCCAGCAATCACTGGAACTCTACCGTTAACCTCATCGACAACTATTGCTAAAACCCTTTTTCGCTCTTCCTCTGACATGTAAACAAATTCTCCGGTCGTGCCAACGGGCACAACTCCAGTAACTCCACCTTCAATCACGAAGTTAACTAGATGTCTCAAGGCTTCTTCGTTAATTTCTGTTTCATTCTTGAATGGGGTAACTAAGGCAGGAAAAATTCCTTCTAAATTGAACTTCTTTATCCTTATCACCAACCTAGATAAGATTTGATTCTAAATCATCTAGTGCCTAATATGTTTAGTGAAGAGTTACAAAAAATCAAACGGTTTGTAAATGTAGAATTGTGAAATCAAGTAACCCTCTGCATACACCCTGACGCTTTCTACTGCACTAAGCAGCGAACTCCACACCCACATCCCTTTGTTGCTTAGCTAGTTTGACTAAACCAACTATAACAACAATTGCAAAGACTATTTGGATAGCCACACCAAAAAGGTAAAGGTAAGAGTAAACTACTCCGATCTCATCTGCTGTATAGCCTTGATCCATTAGCCGAAGTGTAAGATAAGGCTCCCCAAGGCTAAGCTTACGCTACTTGGAATGGGATTTAAGAAAAAACCAAGGCTGATTAAAGCTAACCCAGATTTCCCACTTTTCCTGTAAAGAAAAAATTATACTAATGCAATCACCAGTGAAAGCACAATTCCAAAAACATAAGGAATGAACCCAATTACATAAACACTTCTATGCTATCCGTGCATACTATCTTACAATTCGATGCGGTTCACTTATAAAATTAGTTCTTTAGAACAACATCACGTTGAAAAAGTCCAGATAGTTAATAGTTTCTGCTAAAACGTCAAAAATTCATAATAATTAACAGAAAAGACATGGCAAATGTTTAATCCTTTTACTTGGAATTAGTTCACTCTGGGTGTTATTCATGTCCGTTGAGAAGAAATATGCTCTTGATTGGATTGAGAAAAATAAGAATATGATTGTTGAGATTAGCGATAAGGTGTGGGAGTTTGCTGAACTAGGTTTAATTGAATTCAAGTCTTCGGCGCTTCTAGCAGATGAACTGGAAAAACACGGGTTTAGGGTTGAGCGTGGAATTGCAGGTATGCCCACAGCCTTTGTAGCAACGTGGGGTGAAGGGAGACCGGTCATAGGAATAATGGGTGAATACGACGCACTACCAGGGCTATCACAGAAAAAGGTTCCATCGAAGGAAACTTTGAATCTAGGTGCTCCGGGTCATGGATGTGGACATAACATTCATGGAACAAGCGGCATGGCAGCAGCAATAGCAGTAAAAGAAGCCATGGAAAAACACGAGATAAAGGGTACAATCAAATTCTTTGGATGCCCGGCTGAGGAGAATTTCTCGGGTAAGGTGTACATGGTTAGGGAGGGCTATTTCAGTGATATTGATGCGGTAATTAGTCATCATCCAAGTACTATGAACGCAGCTAACCTAAAGAGTAGCTTGGCTGTCAACTCAATTAAATTTCATTTTTATGGTAAGGCTTCCCATGCCGGTGCTTCCCCCGAGCAAGGCAGAAGCGCATTGGATGCGGTGGAACTAATGAACATGGGTGTAAACTATCTAAGGGAACATGTAATCCAGGACGCAAGAATACATTACATAATTGAAAAGGGTGGAGACCAGCCAAATATTGTACCATCATACGCAAGAAGCTGGTACTACATAAGAGCACCAGAGAGAGATCAAATGGAATTCATATACAATTGGATACTCGATATAGCAAAAGGAGCAGCAATCATGACCAAAACCGAGGTGAAGCCAGAATTCTTTGAAGGAATTTACAATGTAATCCCTAATAGAACTATCGCGGAGCTGATTGTCAAAAATATGCGTGAAATCAGACTTCCCAAATATAGTGAGGAAGATTGGAAGTTCGCTCAAAAAATTGCCAAGACAATCACTCCAGAAATGAAGATTGCCCAGTTAAAGAAATCTAAACGTCCAGGATGGGAGAAACTTGTAGATAAATTAATGGACGATGAAATTCCCGATCCTTGGGGTGAAGGTGAAATTAGCCACGGCAGCACCGATGTAGCTGACGTGAGTTGGAAATCGCCCACTGTAGAATTTGAAACTGCAACCTGGGTTCTAGGCACACCTGGGCATTCATGGCAAAATGTAGCGCAAAGCGCAGTTGGACTTGGACACAATTCTCTCATCTTCTCTGCAAAAATAATGGCTGCTACTTCGCTAAATCTCTTAATGAATGAAGAGGTTCTTAACAAGGCAAAGGAGGAACATAGACGAAGGATAGGGAATAAGAAGTATAAGTCACCGATACCCCCTGAAAATAAACCGCCTCTTGATGTATGGGAGAAATGATTTTTCGCATGTAGCATGGACATAAATGGACTTTCGCTAAATTCAAAGGAACAAGCAGAGGTTTACTGTTATAGAGAAAGGGACATCAAGCGCGATGAAGATTGGGGTCATTGAGAGAGCAGTTAGCTTCGTAAAGAGGCAAGAGAGACCATTTAAAGTGAATATGATTAGAGCGGCTATTGGAAATCTCCTTTTCTCTCTAACCCAGCAGTATCAGTCCATATATATTGTAGGTTTGGGAGCTGATCCCCTCCAACTGGGATTCGTAAACAGCGTAGGTGGAGCTGCCAGTGCAGCCATCTCCATGCCCACTGGCTGGCTTGCTGACAAGCATGGAATAAGAAGAATGTTCTTGCTAGGGATCCCTCTTGTAGCCCTTGGAGCTCTGATTTTTGTCCTATCCTCTGATTGGCTGATGACAATTCCTGCTCTTTTCATCACTCTTTTATCTCAACAGATCTTGATGACGGTATGTCCCATGGTTTGTGGCAACTATCTAAAGATGAAGGAGAGAGCCACAGGAATGCAACTGTGTGATACCATCTCAGCTATTCCAGGGATAGTTTCCCCAATGATAGCTGCTATAATTATCACAGAGTTTGGAGGATTGACGCCTGAAGGAATAAGACCTCTTTATGGACTCCAGACCATAGGCTTCCTACTACTATTCCTCCTAGTCTTAAGGCATTATAGAGACACCATTGAAAGGAAAGCTTCCTCAAGATCCAACGGTAAAATGAAGTTTCTAGAAAATGTGAAGGAAATCCTTGTAAGAGGGAAAAATGTGAAGAGATGGATCCTATATAGAGCCTTATCAAATACCTCGTGGGTTGTAAGCTTAACTTATCTACCTCTCTTTTTAGCAGAAGTGAAAGGCGCGGATCAATTCGTCCTCGGAGGAATTGCCACCGTCTCTATGGTGGTGCCCCTTCTCCTGTCCATCCCCATGGGCAGGTTGGCAGATACCATCGGCAGGAAGAAGGTAATCTACATGGTAACGCCTCTCTACTGCCTATCCATTCTCCTACTCATTTATGCCTCCAACCCCACGATACTTCTAATCTCAGGTTTCCTTCAAGGCTTCTTTACACTGGGAGGAGTGACTCAAGGAGCAATCAGCCAAGAACTTGTTCCCACATCCCTTCTAGGAACATGGTGGGGCATCCTAAGTCTACTCTCAGGGATTGTGAGAATTCTGGGGCCGATCCTCGGAGGCTTCATATGGAGTTTCCTTGGACCTGTCCATGTATTTCTCTTCATACTCTGTATGGAAGCCTCAAAGATAACCCTTCTGTGGCTATCTATTCCTGAGACCCTAAAAAAGTGAAATAAGAGTACCATACAGTGAAATCAAAGAAATTACTTTTTGTGCAGGTTCCAAGCGGCGATGAACGTTAGGCCTCGTTCTGTAAGGGCTTTGGCTGTTCTGTTCACCGAATCATGTTTGTCTAGATAATTCACTAAAAGCTTCGGCATCAGCCCTTTCTCAATAATTTCTTTTTTCGGAATAAAGTATTCTAAAATGTCTGATGGATGTTCCCGAGTTTTCTCAACCTTAGGGATTCCACCCTCATGTTTAGCACTGATGTTTTTGACATGGTCTGAGATTTCTAGAAGTTCGTCAAGTCGGTCGTATGGCTGTCTAACAATACTTTTGCAGGTTTCCACAATATGGTGTTCGATGCGGACAATATTTTCGAAGTCTAAGGCTCCTCGTATATAGGCTGATAGTTCAATTGTTTTGTTGTTGACGGAGTTGGAGAGGTTAAAGCCGATGAGAGGTGTTGTGCCGTCATCGCGACTGAAGAGCTTTGCAGTCAAAAGTGTCCACAAGCATGAATAAGGATTATCGTTACCTACATAAACTGAAATCTTGAATTGTATGTCAATTCCCAGTTTGTGCAGCCAATATCCAAGCATAACAGTGCCTGTGTTTACATTCAATACCTGCTGAATGCCATATTCAGTGTAGTAATAAAGAAGTTCATCAACCCATTTCAAGGCGTATTCATTTGGTACTCCCACGCCTCCAAAATAGCCTGTGATGGTTTCGGGACCTCCTAAATGAACATTTATGGGTTGCCCGTCTGGTCCAGGCATCGTCCCTTTTGTGTCTAATGTTTGCACGTAAGAGGCTCCTATGATTTGCATTGCTGCTGCAAACGCAAGGATGTCATCGTCTTGAATCTGCTCTTTCATGGAGCGGACGCGAATGTACCTAGCAGGCATAAGCTCTCGTTGTGTAATAGCCTTTTTCGCTTCTTCAATGAAACATGGGAAAAAGTTACAAGCACTTATCTCGAGGGTTACCGCAAAAGACTCATCAAACTTCATGGAATCAGCCTTGTCTCCCAAGATTTTTCTACGATATCCCGAGATGCTGATGAAAGCGCCTTTGTCTCGCTCTTCAATAAGCCACTCAAGATCTTTTACGTAAGGAGATTTTTTGCGCCCGAGTCGAGCCATGATGTTTTCGATCTTGCGGGCTTCCTTAGCCTTGCTATTAATCTTGTCAACACCACCGTACTTTTCAACAATTTTTAGCAGACCATTTACAAGAAGGTTATCTTCTTTTAGAAGGAGATCATTGATTTCCTTCAGAGTTTCTTCTTTGATTTTTAATCTCTCTCTGAGGTTGTTCATGTGAAATCCTCTGGATGTTTGCTATTAAGCTTTGAAAAAATTTAAGCGTTTTCGCATGCATACACAAAATCCTAGAACTGTTAATAACTTTGTTTAAAGAAGTTGATATGGCTTGGAGTGATGGCATCTCTGTGAACTGTACTAATTTTAAAACCAGTCATTTTGAGTAATACTGCAAGTTTGTGGGTAATTCTTAGAAAAATCAAATATGTAAAGTCAATTATAGGATGGGGTGCCCTTCTGTTCTTACTATAAATAGGACCAAAATGAGAAATCCATTTAAAGTTCAAGTTTATAACTGATTTAGCCGCCTACTGATTAGGAATAATGGTGGAAAATGTGTCTCCTGAATTAGTTAAATTTCTTCTTCCTTTCGCGGTCCCTGCAAAGGACCGCCAAAAACGCTTCACAGAGAAAATGGAGAATGCAGCCATTTTATGCCTGGCAGAGTTGGAGCGTCGGAAAAGTGAAGGGCGCATTCTAAAAAAACAACCAGAAGAGATAGTCTTTATTGCTGAAGCCTATTATCCAATATGGTTAGCTCCATGGAGAAAAAGGACTCTCCTTTTGGATGGGCTGGGCATCATATCACACACCTTTTCGTATGCCACGTTGCCCGATGTTAAAACCTTTATCAATAACATTGAAGGAAGCACTGGAAATCAAGCCTACCTCGCTTTTCTTTCTAACAATCTTAACTACCTTCAAGACTTCACTGGGGAGGAAGAAAAGACCATAAGGGGTCTTACTATAAACGCAGATTTCATTCAAGATTTCACCCCCTATTTTTCTCTAGCCAAAAGAACAAAAGAATCCGTACCCAACAAAATCTTTTTATCCCCCACACTTGACGAAACAGAGATCTCTTTCTCCATAAACGAGATTTCAAACCATAGAGATAGGTTAACACAAAATATCGCAGATTTACATGAGACCATGCGTCTACTGAACACCACTGCAAAACAATACGTAAAAGACTTTCAAAGAGAAATAGAAAAGGTCAGAAAAAGGTTTGATAAAAAAATAGTAGTTCTTAAACCTTCGGTGATGAAAAGGGTACAAAAAGTTCAGAGGGAATATGACAAGAGAATTTCGCTAGCTTCTAAAGATGTGGAGCATCAGCTTCATCTCCTCCATAGAGAGTACCTCAAACTTGAAAAAACTAAACAGAGAAAAGTTGCCAACATCAACCGTTATGAGGCAGAGATAAAATCTTGTAGGCTTCGCAAAGATGAGACTGATGAACTGCGCTGGAGAAGAGAAATAGAAAGCTGCAAAAAAGACATTTCACGGTTAGATAAAAATCTCAAGGATTTACAAGAAAAGATAAAAAATAAAGAATCTGTGAAGAAAGCTGAGGTGTCCAAAATCAGAGCAGAGTGTGACAAAGAAGTCGACGGGGTCATGGAAGATATAAGGGAGGTGGAGGCTTCACGAGACGCCAAAATTCAAATAATGCAGAAAGAAATAGATTCTCTGCAAGATTTAACCTCTCAGATCATAGAGCAGATCAATCGATTGGTTGAGTTGAAAAGGCACGCCATAGACGATCTTGATCAAATTGGTCTGCAGAAGAGGCGGAGAACCTATGCCCTTACGTACATACCCTTCTACCTTATCTGCTACCAAACAAAGTCAAAAAGAAGATACGTCACGTATCCTCCATCAATTGCAGGAAGCATGGGAATCTTGACAAAATTCAAGGGCGCTTTTGGTATGGCAAAAACAAAGTCACTTTTGCAATTTCGTTCAGAGTCTATAACCAATCTTATTAATCAAGTGTTAATGTTGTTAGAGAAAAATCCCGTGTTTGAAAAAGAAATATATGATGCAGGAATTGAGTCTAGTATTTTACGAACAAGGGAACTGAAAAAAAGCTTACAACAAGGGTTACAAGAATTGAAGGATGAAGAGTGGGTCTCAGAAAGCGAGTTTAAAGTGCTTACTAAACCTCTAGCTAAAGCCCAGCAGTAATGATAAGGAATGATAGTTTTAGGTAGATCACATACACAGACTATTTACAATGTATATTTCTTTCCGTATTTTACCAGTTGAACATTATTACTTATTGTTTTGAATAATTTTGGGTTTTCTGTGTGTATGGGGAGGATTCTTTTCGGTTGGATGTGTTTGATTAGGTCTGTTAGTTGGCGCCTGTTTAGATGACCTGAAGCGTGGAGTTGATGAAAGTTGATTTTGAAGTGGCCCAGCCAGTTGTGCATGGTTGTGTCTTCTATGTCTTCCTCACTGTAGGGTTCACTCATGCTGTGGATGAAACAACTGTTGGGATTTGGTCGTATGTCAATGAGTTCGGCGAATTGGTAAAAGTCCAAGTCCATAACAATTTCACTTTGATGGGTATGTACGAACTCGTAATTCACCATTTTTTCTATAAACTCCCGTTCCCAAACGTAGTAATCCTTCTCTTGAAACTTTCCACTCTTTTTTCTCTTGTAATAAACTATGATGTTCTCATCTTTCTTGGGATCAGGGAGAATGAGATGTTCATCTTGTACAAGTCTGCTCAGTAGATGGGCGATTTTTGGAGATATGACGAGTTTTCTGTCGTTGTCTTTGGCTACGTTGTAGAATGTTCTGAATCTGTCCGTGTCCCGTCCGTAGTGAGCAGCGAATACTATCTTATCTGTTTTGGAGACAACCCCATTGCTCAGTTCTTTTACCTGTAATTCGGAGTAGTTCTTTCTTCTTTCTTTTTCAACCATCCTTGTTCCCTCAGTTATCATAGCCACGGGTTCAGATTCGTATGCCTTTTCCACAAATTCCTCTGTCATCTCTTTTCGAGGACCATGGATTCTAAGGTCTCCAGTGTACACAACTGTGCCTTTAGAAGTGTGAATTATGAAACCGTAAGAGGCAGGAATGGAGTGATCAACATGAATGGGCTCTATTACTAAATGTTCGATTCTTATTTTGTGTCCTGTTCTGTATGTTCTATAGGGGTGCTTTCCAAAATTGATATTGCTGGTGGCTTCCATTGATTCGATGAAGATTTTCGTTCCATAACCGCAGTATATAGGAATTTCTTTATCAAGAAATGAGATGTGCCCTATATGATCTACGTGGGCGTGAGATAAAAACACGGCATCAACTTTCGGTTGAGTATAGCGAAGGTCAGTGAATTCCAATTGTTTCTCGTCATATAACCCTTTTATCTTTGGCAGTAAATTGAACTCAAAGTAATCTCCTAAACCATTTACTGTTCTGGGGGTAAGCCATCCTCTGAAATAATCTACACCAGAAGTAAAAGACTGCCCAAAATCCAGAAAGATTCTAACTCCTTTGTCCTCTAAGAGAACCTTGTTTCCTCCAATCTCGTTCACTCCACCGTAAAAAGTGAGGGTTGTCTCTTGCCTTGTCATCTGTGTTCCTCAATAGGTATTTTGGGTATGTCTTAAATGTCATTAACTTTTCTGCAAAGGTTGCTTAACAATTTAACCTTTAATGTTCAGCGCGCGCAATTGCAGAGATTCCACACAACACTTTTTAGCGTTATCGTCTGATCTATAGTCTAAAGTGATCCTTTTGGTTCGCTCAACAAGAATGAGGCTAATACGCAAGATTGAAACGATTAGAGACTCAAGAGTCATAGTATATTATACAGGGGACAGACGGCATCAAGAAACAAGAATAGCAAGTGAGATTCATCCGTTCTTTTTTGAACATCTTCAAAGAATTAAAGAAGTAGCCGAAATTGATCTTTTCCTATATAGCCCTGGCGGTATCACAATGGCAGGGTTCGGTTTAGTTAATCTAATTCGCGCATTCTGTAAAGAATTCAATGTAATAATCCCTTTCAGAGCTCTAAGTTGTGCCACTTTGATCTCACTGGGTGCTAATCAAGTCGTAATGACTAAGAATGCAATGCTAAGTCCAATCGATCCTTCAGTACAACATCCTTTAGCTCCAACTGTTGATCTTGGTCAAGGACCCAAACTCGTTCCTGTGAACGTTGAAGATGCAGTCAGTTTCATCAATTTAGCAAAAGAAGAAGCAGGATTAAAAGACGATGCCTCTCTGTCTAAGGTCTTCGAGAGATTATCAACAGAAGTTCATCCTCTGACATTAGGTGCTGTTGCCAGATCTAGAGAGCAGATAGGGTTCCTAGCACAATCACTTCTTGAATACCACATGGACAATAAAGATCGTATTCAAAAGATTGTTAAAACACTTACCCGTGAACGTTTCTCTCATGATTATCTTATAAGTAGAAGAGAAGCAAAGGAAACTCTTGATCTGAATATAGTAGATGCTGAACAGAATGAGGAACTCAACAAGACAATCCTTGCCCTTCATAATCAATATGATGATTTGTTGAACCTACGTATACCCTATCATCCAGAGTTATATCTCGGTCAAAACAATCAAGCGATGGTGCAATTAGACAGGGGGATTCTTGAATCAAGGAATCTGACTCATGTATATAGATCTAGGTTCCAAGTTCAAAGGATTCATGTGACAATCCCACCTAGTCCCGTCCCTACTACTGCTCACCAAACAAATCTTCTTGGAGAATCTTGGGTTTTAGATAATTCGATCTGATAGATAACGCAGAAGAAATATTAGAGACAGAGATTAATAGTATCATAAGGATAGCTGGGCGATATGCGAAAGATTAGAGCAGACCCTGAGAAGAAATGCTACAGTACATCTGGATTGGTTTCAGTCCACCAGATTGTAGATACAACAGATGACCGAGTTTACTATCCTAACAATAGTACTAATCCAAGAATCACCAAATATGCAGTTAGACCCAAGAAATAGAGTGCGCGTACCAAGCGAAAAGTCTTGCAATGAAGAGTTTTCAAATCATTTCTTCAGTTTAACTAGGGTCTTTGGAGCAACTTTTCAGCTTGTGCGAGTGCAATTTACAGTTTTTGTTGATATAGGTATAGTGTTTGCTTCATGCTTTATTAAAAACGTTGGAAGTGGTTGCTATGAATCAATGGGTGATATGGAAGCTTGCTTACATGACTGTCCTGATGAAAGCGTAAACGGTGATGTGAATAACTGTGAGGTCTGGATCAAGAGGATGAAGCATGAGTGAAAGCAAAGAAGTCATAACGGTTCCGAAAAAAGGTTTGGAGGAGATTCTGGAACGTCTCAAACAGATGGAAAGAAGATTAAGCGGAAACTAGCTTTCATGAACTCACAGGCAAAAAATATCAGCAGCGTGCGAGTGGACTAAACGAGTGCGTGCGTTTGTTTATTCCATTGTTTTAATGTACTCTGCCAACTGTGAGAAGTCGAATAATCTGAGGATTTTTTCGCTCTTTAGACTCACTATGAAAGACTCGAATTTTTCAATGTACTCACCCCATCCACTTTGAAAGTCGCGTGTAAATCTCATGTACTCGGTGTAATTCTTATGAAACGAAACAGCCATTCTGGTATAACCTAGACCACTTCCATCAGATGCGAAGATAATGTTTGGGTGTCTCTTGCGAAACTCTAGTACTCGCTTCATAAAGTCATCTCTGTCATCTATGGATTCGTATTTCTCGGGTCTCCAATGGACAAGATTGAATGCAAGGATTTCAAGGTTTAGCTTTTTAAAATCAGGGAGGGATGTGTAGTGGATGGAGAGTTCTCTCTCTAGTCTTGCTCTTCTTCTCGTAACTGTTGGTTGAGACACTTGAGTTTTCTCAGCAATCTTTCTATCGCTGATTTTCGAGTTTTTTAACAGTTCAGAAAGAATCTTGATGTCAATGTCTTTAAGTTTCATAGTCTAGTCATCCACCACATCTGAATTAATTCTTTTGCATGTATTTGTAAGGATACATAAAAATACTTCAGTAAGTCTCCATGGTTCTTTCTTTGAGTAGTAGATCTACCTTTCGTCTAACGTCTGCTATCTCTTCAGCTAGGGTGATTCGTTCATTTTTCAGCCTTTCAATTTCTACATCCTTGCGTTTACTGTTCGCTTCTAGGGATTGATATTTCTTGAACATCTCATCGTAACGTTGTTGCAGTTGAGATAGGGCTTCTGATTTCTCTTCTCTAAGGATTCTAAGATTGTTGTATGCTTGCGCACATTCTTGCCTATGTTCTTCTGGGTCTCTTGTCAAGTAGTGTTCATCTGTTCCAAAACTTCTACCCATCCAGAATTTTCTGTATGCTGGGTCGCTTACTTTGATGTTGTTTCTAAAAGTTAGATTATTATTTAATTTTTCTGCAAAGGTTAGAAATAGCCAAGATGACATGAGGCGGTGTAAAAATACTAAAAGCCTTTGTGTACCGAGGAGAACCCGCACCCCTTACAGTTTCTTTTCTCCCACCTCCTTCTAAGTATCCTTCAATAAATTTTCTCGCCATTAACTCTATCATATCGGTGGAAGAGAGAGGAAAAACATAATGACCTGAGTAATAGAGGAATTCGGCTATGTCCCATGCTTGGTTTCCATCTCTTGTCGCTTGTTCAAGGTCCACAAAATAGAGTTTCCCTTCCTTTGTAACTAGAATATTCTCAGGTTTGCAGTCTCCAAAGGCGACTCCAAGTCCATGAACCTCTGCAA